>Ga0137302_10295_pt1 | contig 29921 bp, 28 predicted proteins | sample Ramsor2O_GlcNAcB_FD_97184 | JGI IMG/M metagenome (GOLD analysis project Ga0137302, IMG submission 97184) | Mouse cecal microbial communities from Vienna, Austria - N-Acetylglucosamine amended with D2O_GlcNAcB | ecosystem: Host-associated > Mammals > Digestive system > Large intestine > Cecum... | reverse complement strand
GTGGGGGACAAGGTGAAGTCAAGGTGGTATTTTTCGGCCAGTTCGCTGACGATGATGCCGTGGCTTTCCACGCAGGGATGCATTTTTCCCGGAAAACGGCAGGGGGCGGATGGATAGGTGCAGATTTCACAGATGTCGCAGGATTCGGTGGAAAGGGCCATGCATTGGGAACCCTGGGAGTTGATGAACTGCTCGATGGCGGCTGTTATATTTTCGTGTTCTTTGCGGGTGGACAGGGTCTCTTCAAAGTTAATGACATCAGTAACTTCCGCTATAGTGGAGAACAGGAAGCATTCTTTGTAGGCTAGGCAGCGGTGTTTGCACTCTTCTACGCTTCCGACAGCAGGCGGGCAGGCCCAGGTCGTGTTGAAGCGTTGGCATTCTTTTTCACAGATCCATCTGACACGGTAGGAAAATTCGATTTCTTCCGGACTGAAAAAGGCGTATTGATAAACCGGATACTGGCAGATGAACGCTTCCAATTTTTCATGTGAAATCATTGGTAAATCCTCTTCTTTCTCTCTTATTTCCTCATTCATTTGTGTTTTATTATACAGGAAATGTCGTATAATGGCAACCAATACGCCCCTGCTGTCTCCAAAAGGGGATAGAGGGCTGCTGGGAATGTGAAGCGTTTCCCTGTAAAGAGAAGATGTTTGCTGTGTCCGCATCCGGGCCTTTTTATATGGCAATGGTTATATGCTGTCAATATAGATGTATACTCTTGTTGAAAAATATGACAAAGGAAGTCTTTTGCACAACATACAAAAAACGGTACAGCAACCGTTTGCTGTACCGCCTGATAAATCTTTTTTCTTTTCTGTATTACTCTTCCGCCTCTATAGCGTCTGTTTCGATAATAAATTTCACATTGCCGTTCATGTTGTCTGCTTTCCCGCTGAAGGTGTCATATGTGCAGTTTTCGGAATTCAGTGCATTCACTCTGTCCAGTATATTGCCCACCTTATCCTCAATGGTGTCCTTCAATTTTTTAGTGCCTTTTTCATCGAATTCCTTCATGCCGTCTTTCAATGTCTTTGCCCCGTCTTTTAGCTGGGATATGCCCTCCTGTATCTGACCGCTTGCGTCCTGCAGGGTGTTGCTGCCTGACAACAGTTCCCCGGTGCCTGAGGTCAGTGTGGCAGCTCCTTCCCGCAGTGTGCCGCTGTTTGCGGAAAGCATGGCAGCACCGGAACAAAGCTCTGTACTCAACTCATCCAGTCCATGGCTTAACTGTGAAGTGCCTCCCTGAAGTGTTCCTACCCCCTGTACCAATATAGGCGCATTCTGTTTTAATTCCCCTGCACCGTCTAAAAGCTTCTGATTGGCATTTCCCAGGTTCTTAAATCCATCCAGAAGAGACTGGATCCCTTTGCTGGTTTTTGGAAGTGTGGATGTGCTCTGGTCCAGCAGGCTGACACTGCCAGAAAGCTGGCTGATACCGCCTTTTAGCTGCTGCATGCCTGTGTTAAGGGCAGATACACTCTCTTTTAAAGTCTCCATAGGTGCTGTTGGAATCTGATTTTTCATGGCAGTGATTCCTTCCAGCTGCTTTTGGATCAACGGAAGTTCATCGCTGCCAAGTTCACTGACGGCTGCTTCAACCGTCTGATAGGAGCCAGCCATTTTTTCTATAGCATTTACGATTCCGGAAGCATCGAAAGCAGGAATATTTACGTTGACTGCCGGAGCTTGTATATGTTCCAGCTTTTCCATGTTTTCCGCGTCCACTGTCACATTGCCAAGCTGGCCTTTGGCGGCTGTCAGAGCACTTATCACTGCCTCATCATCGGAAGCGGCGATCTGTGCATCCAAAGCATCCCTTGCTGCCTGGAGTTCTGCATTGGCGGCTTCCTGTGCAGTATCTGCCGCAGTATTTGCCATGTTCTGGATCTGGGTGTTTTTCATATCAATTTTACTATTTACATCATTGGTTACTGCCTGTTCTGCCTGGGCAATAGCCCTTTCTGATTCTGACTGAATCGTGGTGAGATATGACTGCAGAGAGCTAAGATTGTTCTTCAGGCTCTCACCTGCGGCAATCATTTCACTGACAGGAACGGCAATCTTTTCCTGCATCATGGAGGACAGGTCCTCTGTCTCCCTAAGCAGTTCCTGGCCTGTGCCTGTCATCTGATCCACCAGCGCCATCATTGCATGGATATCTGTACTGTCCAGCGTATCTTTTAACTGCTGGGTGCCGGCAGCCAGCGTATCAGCAGCAAGGCGGATATCATCCGTGGTGCTGCCCTTTCCGTCCAGTGCGCTGTTCAGCTGTCCGACAGCATCTTTTATTTTCGGCAGCCCCTCTATAAGGGGCCTGAGTCCTTCTGCTCCGGCAGCGAGCTGTTTCTCCCCGGCAATATAGGCCGTTGTGCCGTCTGCCAGTAAAGAAGCACCGTCGGTATACTGTTTTACCCCATTCACTATGGTATTGATCCCGTCCACATACTCTGTAACCTTTCCTGTGAGAACGCCGCTGCTTCCTAAATAGGTCTGGATCCCGTTATCCAACTGATCCACACCCTCTGTATAACTGCCGATTCCGTCTGCAAGTTGTACTCCGCCGCTGTTCAGCACATCAATTCCGCTCTTTAACACGTTCACACCATCGTCAAATTCTTTATATTTGCTGTCCAGGGTATCAGCCCCTTTAGACAGCTCCGCGGAACCGTCTACCAGTTTAAGGGCAGTGTCCTCCAGATCATTCAGAGAATCCTTCAGTTTATCCATATCCGTGATGTCTTCTGTATTTAGTTCCTTCATGATATCCGTCAGCGCTATGGTAAAAGTAGGGTCCATAGAAAAGTTTTTCACATCCGCGGACACCTCCAGGCTCTCCGGAAGGGTAATACCGTCACTGTCATTACCTTTATTCAGGTTTTTGTCAAGCCCCAGGCTTTCTTTCAGGCCGGGCATGGCAATACCAAGCACAATATTTCTGCTGCCGTCTGAAATAACCTTTCCGTTATCAATCATAACATTTGAAAAAATATCTTCCGGCAGAATCAGTCCTGTCATCATAACAAAAGGACTATAGAGGGTTTCCTCTTTTCCGTCCACCTTTACGGTCTGTTTGACATGGTTTTCATAATGGATCTTGATCTGCAGATGCCCGCTCTTTCCTGGCAAATCTTCGGGGCTCATTTTCTTTCCGTCTAAATAGTAGGCCAGGTTTACAGAGACCGGCAGGGCTTTGCTGGTTTTTCCCTGATAATAAATATCCTGCCCCTCAGTATTCCAGATAACAGAATCCCCTTTTTCCGTATATGTCTCCTCACCCTTAACGTTTTTTATATCTTTTAAATCAGTCTGGTCTTTCAGCTTCTTCTCCACTCCGGCGTTTTTAAGCCAGCTGGACACTGTCACATCCTTTTCTTTGCCGGCTGCGTCGGCATTCACATAGACCGTTTCTTCCTTGGATACTTCTTTCTCCGTTTCCCCTGCTGCATAAACCGGCATGGCACCCACAACAGTGGCCATGCTCACGGCAAGTCCTGTCATCATCTTATTTTTCAGTTTTCTGTTTCTGTTCATTCTATTACTTCCTTTCCTGATGAGCGCTGTCTTTTTGTCTTCTTACCCAGAAATCCTATGGATGTCTTGCATATCACTTTATCAAATATCATAAACATGGCCGGAAGTACCATGATAACTACAGCCATACTGATTAGGGCTCCTCTTGAAAGCAGGGTGCAGATAGAGCCTATCATATCCACTTCAGAATAACAGGCAACTCCAAAGGTTGCGGCGAAAAAGCTGCATCCGCTGGTGATAATAGACAGCATGCTTGCTTTATGTGCAATGGATATGGCCTCTTTTTTGCTGTGCCCTCTCTGTCGTTCCTTCTGATACCGGCTGGTCATCAAAATGGCATAATCAACCGTTGCCCCCAGCTGAATGGTACCAATGACAATGCTTGCCACAAAGGGAAGGCTGGTCCCCTGATAAAAAGGCACTGCCATATTCACAGCAATGGCAAATTCTATGACTGCCACCAGGATAACCGGAAGGGACAGGGATTTAAACACCAGCATGATTATAATAAAAATGGCGGCAATGGAAATTATGTTCACATTGCGCAGGTCCACGTCTGTAACATCCTGAAGGTCTTTCATCAGAGGCGCTTCACCGATTACCATGGCAGAATCATCATATGATTTTACAATCTTATCAATGGCTGCAATCTGTTTGTTCACGGTTGGCGTGGCCGATTCATATTCCGAGCATACAAAGGCCAGCTCGTACTTATCACTTTGCAGCATCTTTTTAATATCCTTCGGTATCATGGAATCAGGAATGGACGGACCGAACAGGGAGTTCATGCCAATGGTCCATTTAATGCCATCTACCTGGTCAACTGCCTCCATCATGTCACGCTTTTCTTTACTGTCCATATCTTTTTTCATAAGTATCATATGCATGGTACTCATATCAAAATCATCCTGCAGCTTTTCATTGGCCACATTACCCGGAAGGGATGAGGGCAGTGACTGCGCAATATTATAGTACACTTTCGTATGATCATTTCCGTATATTGCCGGCAGGAGCAGGAGCAGAAAAACTGCCAGCCATAATTTGTAGTGCTTTGTAATGAACCGGGACGGCCCCTCTACATTTCTTATCAGAGGTCTGTGCTTTGTTTTTTCAATCGCCTTATCAAATATAAGTACCATGGACGGAAGCAGGGTGACACAGCATATAACACCGATCACTACTCCCTTTGCCATAACAACACCCAAGTCCCTGCCCAGAGTAAACGTCATGCAGCAGAGCGCAGCGAATCCGGCGATCGTAGTCACGGAGCTGCCCACAATGGATTTGAACGTGTTGGAAATGGCATGCCCCATGGCCCTGTTCTTGTCGCCTGGGAAGCGAAGCTTATTTTCCTCATAACTGTTCAGGAGGAATATGGAGTAATCCATGGTAACACCAAGCTGCAGTACAGCGGTCAGAGCCTGCGTAATGTAAGAAATCCCCCCCAAAAACAGGTTGGTCCCCATGTTATATAAAATGGCACATCCAATACTGAGCAGGAAAAATACAGGTACAAGGAAGGACTCTGTGGCAAGTTCCAGAACCAGAAAAGCAAGGCATGTGGCAATGACCACGTAGATGGGCAGTTCCTGCAGGGATATGTTCTTGATATCTGTGACGATCCCTGTCATGCCGCTGATAAAACATTGCTTATCCGCAACTTTTCTCATCTGTGTCACTGCTTCCATTGCCTCATCGGAGGAAGTGGTGTTGTCAAACAATGCCAGCATCATGGTTGCATCGCCCCGGAAAAAGGCTTCCCGCAGATCCTTTGGGATCATCTCCACCGGAAGGCTTAAATCTGCCACATCGTCATACCAGAGTACATCTTTTACATGAGGTATATCGCTGAACTTATCTTCCAGTTTCTGTGCGTCCTTTAGGTCCATGTTTTCCACAACAACCATGGAAAATGCACCCATCCCATACTCATCCACCAGGATATCCTGACCCTTTACGGTTTCCAGGTGTTCCGGCAGATAACTGAGCAAATCGTAGTTAATTTTTGTTTTAGCCATACCTATTACGGATGGAACCAGCAGCAGAATCCCCAAAAGTAATATGAGAACCCGGTGCCTGGCGATCCACTTGCCCGCTTTGACCATAGAAATCATCCCCTATTCTGTCTTTCTTTGTAACTGTTCAGTGCCTTCACAAGTGACAAGCAAAAATCCATGATAAACTGTCTTTAGCCATGAGGTTTTGCCTGATACTGAACGCTTTCTTACGGTCAACGCAGAAAATGTGCGGACCTGCTGAAGTGTTACCTCTTATATTTCATATCAACTTCCATTATAAGCGAAAATGACTAATAGTCAATATTTAAAACTCACAGAAATCCATGAAATAGCAAAATGAATTTTGGTCATTTTTAAGGTATTGACTTATAGTCATTTTTATTAGATAATGAGATTAAAATCAAAATTCAGGTGTGATAAAAACACATATGAAAGGTGAGACAGCCATGGGAAAACTGGAGATAAACAAGCGGCAGAAAAAGAGTGCTCTCTTCCAGACCGCATTTGATCTATTTACAAATAAAGGCTTTGCCAAAACCACAATCTCTGACATCGTCAATCAGGCCGGGCTTGCAAAAGGAACTTTTTACCTTTATTTCAAGGATAAATATGATTTGAGGGATAAATTGATCGCTTACAAAGCCGGACAATTGTTTGCGGATGCCCATAAGGCGTTGGCGGCCAGGGAGATTACAGGTTTTGAGAATCAGATGATGTGGATGATGGACTATATCATTGAACGTTTCCAGAAAGAACATACCCTTCTTCAGTTCATTGCAAAGAATCTATCCTGGGGTATTTTCAAAAATGCCTTTGCACGTACCGTACCGGAAGAATCACAGAAGTTTTATGAATACTATCTTGAAATGATGAAAAAAAGCGCAGTGACCTGTGAGGAACCTGAGCTTATGCTTTTTACTTTTATTGAATTGGTGGGGTCCACCTGTTACAACTGTATTTTATTTGAACAGCCGGTGACCATGGACAAATACCTGCCATATCTTCATAAAGCCATCCACCAGATTTTTCTTGCTTATACAACAAGCTGACTGTAAAAGGACCGGCGGCTGTCTGCATATATGCAGTACAAGTCTCCGGTCCTTTTGCTCTGTCTCTAAAATGCTTTCTTCCATTCTCCAGTCCCAGTCTGAGTACAGAACAGGATCCTCTCCTGCCCGTTCTCCTCCAAAACCCTGAAATGGACCAAATCAGCATATTGTTCCCTCAGTTTTTTCTCTATCTCAACCATATGGGAATCCCAAATCTCCTCATAAGGTACGGGTTCAAAGGCTGCAAGTGCCGGATGATTCGTCAATGTCCTGAGAATTCCGTACCCTTCCCTGCTGTTTACAGCATTTTCCGGTACTGGCCGAAACCCGAAATCCAGATACATTCCGGCAGCTACCCAGGTATTTGTCTGCGTCGGTATCTTAATGGAGGGATAGCCCAGTTCTTTTAAACGCTGCAGAGTATGGGAGATCAGGGCTTTTGCAATGCCCTGCCTCTGGTATTCTCTCTTTACAGCCACCCAGTGCAGCCATCCCGCGCCGGATAAGTCCCGTGGTTCATAGAATGCTGTGGCTGTGGCAACTTTTTCGCCATCCAAAGTCTCCACAAAAAACATTCTCTCTTCCAGCTCTTTTTCTTTCCCGGCATAGTACTTCTCCCAGGCAGCCTCCCCCTCCATCGGAAGAACAAATTCTCTTGCAGATGTTTCTATGGCAATCCAGTCCTTCTTATCTCCCTCCCTGTAATAGACATAGCGGTATCCCTTTGGCAGAGAAAAGCCGGGAAGGCATTCAAGACTGCTGCTCTTTAGGACCAGCTCGTAGTATTTCAGGCGCATATCATGGTTGTCGGGTTTTAACTTTATAAGTTCTTCTCTTTTCGTCATACTCACCTCTCTGCGGCCCGGACAGAATACTGTCTATTAACCGGGAGGCTTCGTTTCTGGTCAGTGTGTCCGGGTTAAAAGTCTGTTTCAAGCCCTTTTGCTTTATCAGACGCATAAGAAAATCCATCTGCTTTTTTGTAGCGGGCGGGCATTTTTTGGCTGTGCAGACCAGAGGAGACGGCTCAAACAGATGGGGCTCTTTCTCCTCAAAATAGTGTGCCATGGTCTGGTACAGCTTAGCAGTTGCCAGTGCGTCATGATAGGCCCTGTGGGCAGCTGAATTGTTGATCCGGTAGTGCTCACACAGCTCGCCCAGACTTCTGGACGGAAGGTCCCTGTGCACGGTTCTGGCTATTTTCAAAGTGTCAATACCGTCTTTTTCAAAGGTATAACCCAAAGATTCGGCGCTGAGCCTGACAAAGCTGTAGTCAAACAGCACATTGTGCCCGATCAAAATATCCTGCTCACAAAAATGCAGGAAATCAGGAATCACCTCTTCCCGGCACCTGGCATTTTCCACCATTTCATTGGTGATTCCGGTAATGCCTGTGATATTGGCTGGAATAAAAAGTTTTGGCTTAATAAATTCCATAAAACGTTCCTGTACTTTTCCGTTCCGCACCTTTAATGCGCCTATCTCTATGATCTCATTTTCTTCTGGACTTAGACCTGTAGTTTCTATGTCAAAAGCTATGTATGATTTTAACATATCGCGCTGCGTCTTCCTCTCTTTCTCTTCTGTTTAAACGGACGTTCCGGGTCCGCCCTGCTGCCTGCCTTATAGTTTCCGACAGTATCCGGCAACGGCTTTCATGCTCTGAACCTCCAGTCGTAGAGACCTTCTGTGTGCACCATGGGCTGCAGCATTTCCCGCAGGGAGTCACTTTCATTATAGACAGCAATACTCAGTGTCCCTCCGCTGATACTCAGCATGGAGTTTTCCCTGGTCAGGAGAATGTCAATCTGTCCTTTCCTTTTCAAAATGGTCTTTTTCATGATTTTGACTATGGTATCACAGCGTTTATCTTTCAGCCATCCTTCCCTCTGACGAATGAGCGGAATATGTTCCTGCACATACATTTCAAAAGGATAATAGCATAAAAGCTTCAACACAATAGCAATCACCTTATCGCAGAAAACCTGAAGCTGTTTGTCCTGCATAAAATACTGTTCTACTTCTACAAATATTGTTTCAGCTTCATGGGGAACCCTTCCGGGCAGAAAATCAATCACCCGGTAATCCTCATTAAAAAGCTGGCTCATTTTCTCGTATCTTGTCATATACCCCTTACTCCTTTATAAACCATGCTTTTTCTTCCTCTTATACTCCCTTATCCTTTCCTCAATTGTGGTGTAATCCCTCTCAAACAATTCTTCACTGATCTGCAGGGCAAGCGTCTCCCGTGGAACCTTCAGCAGTATCTTTTCAATCACAAAGGCTTTGCTTTTTTCCCTGTATTTTGGCATCTTATTCAGTTCCTGAATATGTGCCAGTTCCGGGCGCCATAGGATACTGAGCTTTCTCTTCATATCCACTTTCGGATTAGGCTTTGGTTCCCGGAGGGTATAAAAATCCACGGTATTTCCCATCTTTTCCGCTGTGATGATTCCCCACCATTTAGGAACATACTCTTTGATGTGCAGAGCGTGGGTGGATCCTGCCACAACAAGGTTGCTGTCATAATAGCGGTTGTAATCTCTCACCTGTCTTTTCAGTCTCACATAGGTGTCCGCATCGCTCTTTATTTCAATACCGGCAATGGTGTCCGGCAGGACCATCACAATGTCCGCACGTGACTTACCCATTTGTTTTTCCTCCAAGATCCTGATCTTACCGTACCTCTCCTCTAAAAAGTCAAAGAGAGGCTCCCGGATATCCTTATCGTACAGCATGATCAGGAATTGGAGGAGGAGGAAGCCGCGGCTGCACTGGCTGCGGCTGCGGAGGCGCAGATTGCGGCCTGCTGGGCTATGACCAAAGCCACAACGCCGTTTAATGCCGCTGTCTGCATGGAATGCAGGTCCGGCACATAATCGCAGGAAGCCATCATTCCGGCATACATCAGCCTCTGTCTGGCCCCCACACCAAAAGCCCCGAATCCTTTCCGGGATTTCAGAAAAGCATCCGCCTCTGTGATATCCTGTACCAGTATATCTTTTTCCACATCCAGAAGCGCCAGAACACCTAATGTTGCAAGCTCACAGCCTGTTCCGTATCTCAGCCCCCGGGATTTCAGGGAATCAAATAATTCCAGCGCCCTTCTGCACTTCGGCTCCGCAAAATCCTCACCGAGAGCCAGAATGTGACTGAGGGACTGCACCGAATTCCCGGAGAAGAAGCAGGGCTTTAAAATATGATAGCACTGCTCCATCTCCCGTTCAATACAGGAATCATCCAGTTCAGACATAGCAAGAAGTGCGGCAAATGCACTGTCCTCGCCGGATGTGAGAAATGGATGGGCATTTTTCATACGGCTGTAAATACGGCCTGTTTTGCGTATGATCTCCTCATACCGGGACGGGTCTGCCATCTCCGCTACGGTGGCAGCCGCCACTGTCAGATATTCGGAACCCCAGAAGTATTCCTTTAGCCGTCCGTAAAGCGTCAGCATCTGCTCCATCACCATTTCGGGGTTTTCCGTCAGCGAGAGCATGGTAATGACAGCCAGTTTTGAAACACCTCTGAAATTAGAAAAAGGTCCGGTATTGGCCTTTAAAATATCACGGCAGCTAAGCAGGCGGTCCGCATCGGCAAGAGAACCTCTTGACGTCAGGATCCCCGCGCACATTGGATAGACATACGGGCTCTCCCACCCAAAGGTGGATTTGATGATATCTCTGTTTTCAATAAACAGATCACAGCGTTTTCTCAGTTCTTCTCTCAAGATATATCCCTCCCAAGACTTCTGTCATTTACAAACACACCTTTATACTGCTCCAGCCCAAATCTGGTCACGAACCAGGAACATTTGCAGAGAAACATGTAGTAGACATTCAGCCCGCTGTTGTTCAGCGTCTCAAAATTTCCCTGGCCTTTTGAGAGGATCAGGTCCGCAGCAGCGATCAGGTCCCTGGCCTCTTTGGAGATATGCTTCAGGCTTGTGCCTGCAATTTTCGTGCCATTGCCGATGACAGGCACCAGATCAGAAAGCCCGGTCATATTGGCATCCTCAATTGTGGCATCATTGATCACCGGTTCACCCCGTACAATAACGGTAACATGAATCTGCGGATATTTTTTCATAAGCTGTTCGATCAAAAGCTTATCAAGAACGATCTCACCGCAATTATCGGTAAGGTAGACCAGGTTTCCGGCAGTCTCCATCTGGTTTGTGAAATCACTGTATTCGGAGGCATCCAGGGTTTCCCCGGAAGCTGTGTCGATCAGCTCCCAGAGCTTTTCATCGCTCACACTGCCCATGGCTCCAAAATCAATATAATTGCCTGCCCGGGCGTACAGGATCCCCTGGTATACAGGGTCGTCTGACTGGGCGATCCGGCTGCGTACCGCATCCTCTGCCTCCAGCATCCTATGATTGTAATCTTTTTTTAACTGTTCAAAACTGTATGCGCGTCCAAAATACTTCTGATGGATCACATTTATTTTAGCGATGAGCACGGGTGCTGTGTCCTCCGGCTGCGCTGCACCGATGATCTGAAACACTTCCCGCATATAGGCAGACTTTAATTCCTCGGAAGCGACGTCCTTCAGATTCTCCATCTGACGGGTGATCAGGCAGCTCATACACTGGGCGCTTAATTTTACATTTGTGGATATTTTCATGGTATCTCCGTTTCAATTTATAGAATGTCCCAGGATCCTTACTGGTATTTTATTTATTTACGATTTCATTATACCCTATTGTGTGTTGATTTCCAATAGTAAAAAGCATCCGGCCTGTCTGCTCTTATGAATCGTCTTCCGGGATCGCAGCGTGTAAACAGCGGCATATTTTGCAGATATTGGAACAAAAAGAAAGCAGGGCATCTATGGTTCAAATGCCGCTGCTTTTCTTGGTTTTTCTTTTCCGTTACCGGATTTAGTTACTGTTTTTTCCTGCCAGTATGGTCATGCATTTTCCTATGCCAATGCATCCAAAAATTCCAGTATATATTCAGCCGTGCTGTCCCACTGCTCTTCACCGGAAATACTGGCTGTTTTATCTTTTTTCTGTTCTCCGTAATTTCCAAAGCCTGCATGATTGGCTCCCTGTATGATTATTTCCTTACAGATTTTTGCGTTTTTAATGGATTCTTTGTATTTCTCCCGGTTCAGAACTCCGTCCCTGCTGCCATAGATGGACAAAACCGGCAGTGATTTAAGCGTATCTGTGGGATACGCCGCAAGCAAAACCAGTCCTTCCAGTGAGTCTTCATGTTTCTGCGCATAAGAGGAAGCCATAGCACCACCAAGTGAATGTCCGCCAAGATACCAGTTTTTTACGTCCGGAAAATCCTGGATCACCGTATCTGCCGCATTAGAGTTAAAAACAGCCAGATGAAACGGCATTTTTACCAGAACGCAAAAGACATTTTTCCCTGCAATCCTTTCAAGCAGCGGCGCATAGCTTTTGGCCTCAACCAAGCCTCCCGGATAAAAGATAAAGCCTGTGCCGCTGTTCTTATCCCCATATGTAAGGTAATCGTCCGATTCGGTTGTGATGGCATCCTTTGGTTCATATGCCTGTGAATGGTAATAATTTGAAACATACACGGCAAAACCAAAAACCAGAAACAGCACTGCGGTTGACAGGCTTAAAGATAGTTTCTTCCATAGAGGCCAGGGCCTTTTTTTATACTGCATTTTCACTCTCCGATTTCAAAATTATTTAACTTGTATGCATGGCCTGCGAATTCCAGAAGGTGTCACCAAGAGTGATGGCGTCATCAAATCCAGATAATTTTATTGTGCCATATTCGGAACAACAAAGGTCAGTGTGTACTGCTGGCCGCGGATCGCTGTCACCCAGATTCCGGTATCCGCTCTGCAGAAGGTTTGATTCCGCCTCTTTGCACTGCTGTCCGCAGCGGATCCCCTCCATGCTGACACTGCTGTTATTCTATGAAAATGATGACAGCCGATAAAACATTCACCTTAATTATGTGCAGCATAAACTCTGCCATAAACTATTCCCCCTCTCGCTCAAGCTCCTTCAGGAACTTCTCCAGTTCCTGTATCTCTTCCCCGCCAATCTGTTTTCCCTGGTACAGGGATGCCACAAAATTCTTCAATGAATTCCCATACAGTTTCTCCAGCACGCTTTTCCCTTCCTGCTGCTGGTATTCACTCTGCATCACAACAGGGCTGTAGAGATTGGTTTTTCCTTCTCTTTTTACTGAGACGAAATTCTTGTTTTCAAGCCGGGTGAGCATGGAGAGGATTGTGGTGGGTGCCAGCTCTTTCTTTTGATTCACAAAAGCCTCCACCTCCAGACGTGTCATGTCCGGATGGCCGTTCCATAAAGCCAGCATCACATCCAGCTCTGAATCAGGTAGTTTTTGAATACGGTTTTTCATGTTATCACCTCCTGTACTGTCTGCAGATACCGGATTTTCAGGTTAGGTTACAGAGTGTTTTTCTACAATCGTAGTACATATTGTTATTTTACATTAGTAGTAGATAAATGTCAATGGTTTTTGTGAAAATTTCTCCAATACTTCATTGTGCAGCGCAAGGGGACTGTCCTTGCCGCAGCTGTATGACATGATAAATTTCATTGCTGTACCTCACTTTTATTTTTTCTGTCTTATGCAGCGTGAATTTGCCCAAGACAAGGAACAGGATCCCAAAGACTAACATCTTTCCGTCAATCAACACAAAGCTGCCAAACTGCATGATGGTACATTAAAATATATTTAAATATCATTAAAAGTCAGCAAGAACAAAAGTCTCGTCTTCCTGTGCAAGAGGTGCCGCTTTCGATTATCACCTACTTGCCGGCAGTGCGTATTCTGCCTGGAGGGATTTTGGATCACACAGGAAATCCCCCTGCTTCGATAGAAAAGCAGGGGGATCATATCTAATCTTATTCCGTTCTATGATTGTCTTTCAGAGCATCATAGGCCTTCTTTGTAAAGCGGTGATACTGCAGGCCGAACTCATCTTGTTCCAGGTAATAAACGTAAGGGTCAATTTCCGGGTTCTGAAAGGAAATGCCCCATTCATGTTCATGAATTTTTTCAACTACTACATCCTGGGAGAATCTTTTGAAAATATTTACAATATCGTCCACAGAATTCCCGGGTTTAAATATTTCTTCTAAAAAAGCCTTTAAAAATGGGCTGTCATTTACATTTTCATGAACATATTTTACTCCTTCAGAAGGAACACGGATACAATAACGGCCCTTTTCCTCTGTTTCCTTTATGGTCAGTCCGCCCAGCTCCTGTTCTGCAGATTTACAAAATGCTTCGATGACCTGGGAAAGGTCTTCCTCTGCTGCCAAGAGCAGTTCCTGCAAAGATTCTTTTGGATAATACAGATTCATATCCTCTTCCCGGTAACCGATCTTTATTTCACACTCTTTAATATTGTCAAAAATATTCCTTTTTAAATCCATGCTGCATGCTCCTGTCTTTTTTATTTGCAGCGACCCGCAAAGCGGCTTAACTTTGAAACGCCCTGCAAATTCTGCATTGATCTATAAACTGTCCACCACATCCCGAATAGTCTCCAGGAAAGATTCTTCCCCATACGTGTTCAACTTAAAGACTATCCCCTGACTCCCGCCGGATGTGATCGCGGACAAGTAATATTCACCTCTGCCTCCAACTAAAGTGATGGACAAACTGACTCTGTTGCTGCCCATTGCGCTGTAACGCTCATAGATTCTCACGGCACACTGAAAATCCCCATTGCTGAAATTACTGCTGTCCTCGTATGATGCGGACATACTTCCCTTCATTACAGCATCGTGCAGTTTATTTATAATATCATCAAAATCTCCGTGGACAACTTTTTCGTATTTTGCCATATGACATCCTCCTGTTATAACGCGGCAGGTCTGTGCATTTACCACGCTGCCCGTTAAAAAGTTCCAGATTAATTATATAATATATTGAAAATTATGACAATCATTATCTTTTAGCTGTTCTTTTCTTCTTTAATCGAAACTTAATACCCCTGTCCGGAACTTCACTCCTATTTAATAACCAAACTGCTATAATTTCCATAATCTAAATACAAAGGTTCAGGAGGATATGAAATTGAAAAAGCAAATATTTAAAGGCGTGGGTACAGCAATCGTTACACCCATGAAAGAGGATTTTTCTATTCATTATTCTGTGTTTGAGGATTTACTGGATATGCAGATCGCAGGCGGCGCGGATGCAATTCTAGTTGCGGGCACAACAGGAGAAAGTGCCACGCTCACAGATGAAGAGCATATAGAACTTATTCGGCACGCAGTCAGACATGTCAAAGGACGTATTCCGGTCATTGCCGGTGCCGGAAGCAACAATACCGCCCATGCAGTCTATCTGTCAAAGGAATGTGAAAAAGCAGGGGCGGATGCCCTTCTCCATGTAACCCCCTATTACAATAAAACGTCCCAGCAGGGGTTGTTTCTGCATTTTACGGAATGTGCCAAGTCAACCAAGCTGCCCATCATTTTATATAATATACCGTCACGTACAGGGGTCAATATCTGTCCGGCCACGTATAAACGCCTTAGCGAAACAGAAAATATAGTGGCTGTAAAAGAGGCAAGCGGCAATTTTTCTCAGATAGCAAAGATTGCAAGCCTATGTAAAGAGGATTTAACGATATATTCCGGAAATGATGACCAGATCACCTCATCCCTGGCTCTTGGCGGAAAAGGGGTGATCTCTGTTCTCTCCAATCTTATACCAAATGAAACCCACGCTATCTGTACCTCTTATTTTGAGGGGAACCATGAGGAGAGTGATCATTTACAACTAAAATATCTGGAGCTTATCGAAGCACTGTTTTTAGATGTAAATCCTATTCCTTTAAAACAGGCAATGCGCGCCATGGGTTATGACGTGGGTCCCTGCAGGCTGCCCCTCTGCAATATGGACAATACCATGGCAGAAAAGTTGTATGCTGTGCTGGAAAAATACAATCTGACGGAAGCATCCAAACACACACACTCCGATGCCTGGTAACACCGGTTCGGTTCTCAAACATAATGTGTGATCTTGTAACCATGCAGGCTAAGGACCATTGGACATTTTAGGAAATACAAGAAGGAGATTTCATATGAAGGACGCATATATCCTATTTAGAAATGAGTACCCGCAGAATAAAGAAGAGATTTTTTCCCTGATCAAAGAATTCTGCCGCAAACATGATCTATATTATTCCGGCCCGATCACCGGGGATTCTTTGCTGGTAAGGATTGAGGGAGAAGTGTATACTGTGGATATCAGGGAAGAAAAGGAGGATTCAGGCAGTGCTTACTGGATCATTTATTGTCTGCAGATAAAGCACTTGTATCTCTTCCGAAATATTTTAGAGCCGGCTTGATGTCGGCTCTGTATTGTTTTCTTTGTCCTTGGGATCATACCAGCAGCAGGGGATCTGCGCATTGTTTCCCCCTGCATATCACTGGTCAGGGAATCTCCCGCTATAAGGATGTCCTTCTTCTCATAAGGGCCTATTGAACCGGTCGGGTAATACCTGTTCTTTTGTAATTTGTCCGGCCTCCAGACGTTTCCAATAACTTTTGTTTATTTCCGCATACCTGGAAATCAGGGCATCTGTGCAGTCATTCAGATTTTGCAAAAGACTTCCGCAATGCATATTTCTCTGATTTGTCAAAATTGAGCAGTGTTCCGTCTATAAGATCACTTAAACATTATCATTCTCCGTTTTTTATATTGTAGGGCTATTTCCTGTAACATTCCCTGATGAACGGTTCCTCTATGAGTTCGGAAATAAGCAGACCATATTTTCGAGGATGGCGGAATGCATTACCGTGGACTTCATGATTCCTGTAGGCACGGATCTCCTTTATCGGGAAATCAGCCAGATAAATCCCTTCCCGTTCCCCAGCTTCCAAAATCAGTGTATCTCTTGAACCGGATTGTCCCTCCCTGTACGCGATTCCGTCAAAAGCCGTTGAATGTCCGTTGCAGTCAGGTTTTCCATAAGGATAATTGACGGTGGCTATTCCCGTCATATTTTCGTAAGCTCTTGCCCGAAGCTGGGAAATCCGGTTAATTTCCATGGGACAAGCATTGGGAACCAGAATAATTTCAGCTCCTTTCAGCATGAGGATCCTGGCGCTTTCGGGGAACTCCCTGTCATAACAGATCATGGCTCCAACCTTCACCCTGCCCTGCTCCGTATCCAAAACCGCAGTATAAAAATCATCCCCTGCCGTCAGCCTGCACTCATCCCCAAAATCGCAGGTATGTACCTTGGCATACTTTAAGACACAGCTTCCAAAACGGTCAAAAAGACAGATCGTGTTGCGGGGCAGTGGCTCAAACGCTTCAAGAAATGTGATACCCACAGCCATGTGCAGCTCTTTTGCAAGTGCACCGAAGGAACGGACAAATTCACTGTCAGATGACACGGCAGCCGCCTTTAGCTCCTCTGTATCTTCCGGAATATGGTAGCCGCTGCTCCACATTTCCGGGAATAAAGCAATATCCGCTCCCATAGCTTTGGCTTTCCTGCAGAAATCCATGCCCTTTTTCATATTTCCCTCCAGAGTGTTCTCCGGCAATAATTGTAGTAATGCTACTTTTAGACTTTTCATTTCAACCATTTTCCTTATAAATCTGTTTTCGTTATATAATTCCAACTATGGCATCCTCCCGTATTGGGTACACGCCCTTTTTCCATCCGGGATAATTAATACCCATTTCCAATGCTTCATAAACGTCATTATATAAGTGCTCTATTTCATCTAAATCACTGTAAGCACCACGTTCAATCAATAATTCCATGCTCTTTCGTTCATCCTTTCTTATGTGCTCCGCGCAATTCTATTTTTAAATCTCCCGACCGCCCGGACAATGACATTTACTGCTTTATAGGCCATAACCAACAGACCCTGGGATTTCTATCATATTTTGCCATCTCCTTTCATAGATTGTTCTATCAAACTTCCTTTTAAAGGGGCAGCCATATATGAAAAATTGCGGCAGCAGTAAAAATGAGTGTAACAATAAGGAAAAAGACACAGCAGAAAACGAAGAAATATTTGCCTCTCAAAAGCCATATCCACCTGTATGCATAGCTGAAAGAAATTGTACATATGGACGTATGATGTTGGATAATATAGGGGGCGCCAATTCGGAAATGTCTGCTGTAAGCCTCTATCTTTACAATAATCTGCTGTTGGATTTTGACCAATATCTGTCTTATGTTTTCCATAAAATCAGTATTGTGGAAATGCATCATTTGGAAATATTCGGACAGCTTGCCAGACTAAACGGAGAAAATCCAAGGCTTTGGACTCACAGAGGGAACAAAATGCAGTATTGGTCACCCGGCTGCAATCGCTATCCCACGGATTTAAAACCTCTGCTTATAAATGCACTGGAAGGGGAAAAGAAAGCCGTACAAAAATACACCATGCAATGTGAACATATTAAAGATGTCCATATGGTAAAATGCCTGAAACGCATTATTTCAGATGAGGAACTGCATATTGAAATTTTTGAAAGTCTTTGTAAAAAATACTAAATGTACCGCCGCATCCAGCAGAAATATGTCTGTTATTTGTGATAAGAATGCCCATTGATGATCCGATAACTCCTGTAAATCTGTTCCAGCAGTACCACCCGCATAAGCTGGTGCGGAAAAGTCATTTTGGAAAAACTGAGGGCAAGATCAGAACGTTTCCGCACCTCTTTGCAAAGTCCAATGGAGCCGCCGATAACGAACGTAATGTGGCTCTTTCCCTGTATCCCCAGACTCTCTATTTTTTGGGAGAGTTCAACGGAATCCAGCATCTTTCCATTGATCTCCAGTGTGATCACATAGGAATCCTCCCGGATGCATCTCAGGATGCGCTCCCCCTCTTTTTGGCGGATATTCTCCTCCAGGGTTTCACTGGCGGCATCCGGGGTCTTCTCATCTGCCACTTCCAGGATTTCAAGCTTACAGTATTTACTAAGGCGTTTTGCGTATTCCGCAATGGCGTCACGATAAAATCTCTCTTTGATTTTTCCAACCGTCAGCACAGTAATTTTCATTTGCCGGATTCCTCCCGCTTCCATTTCAAAAGTTTGTCTTTCTCCTCTTTAGACACCTGGTAGGACTCTCTAATCTTCTGGATGGATTTATTGTGTGTAAAAGTATCCATAGTATCCGTCTGCAGAAACAGTGTCGTTTTTTCCGGGAATTTGATATAACACACAGACACAGCCCAGGCAGCTGCCATCTGGACATAATAGGCATGGCTGTTTATATGGTTCAATCTTTCCAGGAGACGGTCTATATACTCTTCTGTTACAAAATGGTTCAGCATGGACACCAGGGCAAAACGGATTTCAAATTCATGTTTCGAGTCCAGAAACCGTTCCAGGAATGCGAACCAGTAGGAAGTATCCTTTCTCATAAACTTGTAAGTGACACAGCTACAGTCACAAATTGCCCAGTTATTGATTTTAGGAACAAAATCCTCCAATGCCTGGGCCTGTTTTTCCTGATCCATTTTCACATATCCAATTACAATACCTTTCAGCATCAGTTCCTCATAACAGGTATCATCCGCTTTTTCCAAAAATTCCGTAATATCTTCTTTTGCAATCTTCTTTGCCATTTCCCGGAGCTTTGGCATTCGGACCCCCATCATTGTGGTCAGGCCCGGAACCAGGGACTCTTGAAAATTTTTGTATTTCGTATCAGCAGACTGCCGCAGTTCTTCTCTTATTGCCTCGATCATGATCTTCCTCGTGTTTTACAAAACAGCTTCCATATAGTTGCAAAAAGAGCCGCCACGTCCGGTGACGGCTCCTTATATGCTTAATTAATTATTTTTTCCTTTGATAAATTCATCAATTCCCTGTGCTGCTGCTTTACCAGCACCCATAGCCAGGATAACCGTAGCAGCGCCTGTTACAGCATCACCGCCAGCGTAAACGCCGTCTTTGGTTGTCTTGCCGTTTTCTTCATCAGCGATGATACATTTTCTCTTGTTTGTATCAAGACCGATGGTGGTGGCGGAAATCAGCGGGTTCGGGGAAGTTCCAAGAGACATGATAACGGTATCCAGTTCCATCTCGAACTCGGAATCCGGAATCTCTACCGGGCGTCTTCTTCCGGATGCATCAGGTTCGCCCAGTTCCATGCGGACGCACTTCATACCTTTTACCCAGCCGTTTTCATCTGCCAGGATCTCTGTTGGATTACACAGAAGATCAAAAATGATGCCTTCTTCTTTTGCATGATGTACTTCTTCTGCTCTAGCAGGAAGCTCTGCTTCACTTCTTCTGTATACAATATGTACTTCAGCGCCCAGACGAAGTGCTGTTCTTGCTGCATCCATTGCAACATTTCCACCGCCTACAACAGCCACTTTTTTGCCCATTTTAATGGGGGTATCATGGTCATCGCGGAACGCTTTCATCAGGTTGCTTCTTGTCAGGTATTCATTGGCAGAGAACACACCGTTGCTGATCTCACCCGGAATTCCCATGAACATAGGAAGTCCCGCGCCGGAACCGATAAATACAGCTTCAAAGCCTTCTTTTTCCATAAGTTCATCAATCGTGGTGGATTTTCCGATGATAACGTTTGTCTCAACCTTAACGCCTAAGGCTTTTACATTTTCAACTTCCATTTTTACGACTTTGTCTTTCGGAAGACGGAATTCAGGAATACCGTATACCAAAACACCGCCCGGCTGATGAAGGGCTTCAAAGATAGTCACATCATAACCCATCTTTGCCAAATCGCCTGCACAGGTAAGGCCTGCAGGTCCGGCACCGATCACTGCCACTTTATGTCCGTTTTTCTCCTTGGGAGGTTCCGGTTTGATTCCGTTTTCTTTTGCCCAGTCAGCAACAAAACGTTCCAGTTTACCAATGGAAACCGGCTCGCCTTTGATACCGCGGATGCACAGGCCTTCACACTGTGTTTCCTGAGGGCAGACACGTCCGCAGACTGCCGGAAGGGCACTGGACTGTCCGATCACTTTGAACGCTTCTTCAAAGTTACCTTCTTTTACTTCTCTGATGAATCCCGGAATATCAATATTTACGGGACATCCTTTGATACATTTGGCATTTTTACAGGTCAGGCAGCGAGCTGCTTCTTCCATTGCCTCTTCTTTGTTATATCCATAGCAAACCTCTTCAAAGTTTGTTGCTCTCACTTTTGGGTCCTGCTCTCTTACAGGAACTTTCTTTAATACATCACCCATTATTCGTCACCTCCGCAGTTTCCGCATCCGCCGTGATGGGTGTCCCCCTCACGAAGTTTTAATAATGCTCTTCCTTCTTCTGTCTTGTACATCTGCTGTCTCTTCATTGCCAGATCCCAGTCAATCAGATGACCGTCAAATTCAGGACCGTCCACACAGGCGAATTTTACTTCGCCGCCGACGATAACACGGCAGGCTCCGCACATACCGGTTCCGTCAACCATAATCGGGTTCATGGAAACAATAGTCGGCAGGTTCAGTTTTTTAGTTGTCAGGCAGCAGAACTTCATCATGATCATTGGTCCGATGGCAATACATTTTGTATAAGACTTGCCTTCAGCAGTCAGATCCTCGATAACTTTTGTTACCATTCCGTGACGTCCATATGTACCATCATCTGTGGTGATGTATAAATTACCTGCTACTTCTTCCATCTCTTTTTCCAGGATGATCAGGTCTTTTGTCTTAGCACCCACAATGACATCAGCTTCAATGCCGTGCTCGTGCAGCCATTTTACCTGCGGATATACCGGTGCTGTTCCAACGCCGCCGGCTACAAATAAAAGTCTTTCTTTCTTTAACTCTTCTAAATCTTCATTTACAAATTCAGATGGACATCCTAACGGACCTACGAAATCTTCAAAGAAATCTCCTGTCTGCATTTTAGCGAATTTTTCCGTGGAAGCACCTATCGGCTGGAAAACGATCGTAACAGTTCCTGCCTCTCTGTCATAATCACAGATAGTAAGCGGAATTCTCTCCCCTGCATCGTCCTTTTTCACGATGACGAACTGTCCGGGCTCGCAGTGTTTTGCAACCCTTGGTGCGTCAACAACCATGAGATAAACTATCTCATTAAGCTTTTCTGCTTTCAGAATCTTGTACATAATGTCCTCCTCACAACTCCAAATATGGTAATTCTATTGCTATAGTCGCTCTTTTTAGTATAGAGCAAAATGAACATAAATTCAATCCGAATTTTAGAAAAATTTCCAAATTACTTTATAAATCATTGATAAATGACATAAGTTGCACTTGCAGGACTGCTTATCTTGCCATTTTCATCCACCAAAATTGCGGAGAAAATATTTTCCCCAACCGGCATGGAAACCGGTCCTGTATATTCTTCGCTGTCAGTGGTTGGCGTTCCGTTAAATTCATAATATGCAGTGCACCCTTTTGGCACATATACTTTTATAGTCATAGAATCCTCATACTGTCCGGAGGCAGGGGTTATCCTTGGCGCATCCGGCGCCTTGAACTCTATCGTGTAGGACATCATGCCGATATCACTTGGGATTCCCTTGGCATTATATGCCACATATTTCAGGGTATACTCCCCTTCTTCCTCCAGTAATATCCCACTGGCAGAATCATACAATGTACTTGTAGTATCCGGGTCCTTTCCATCCAGAGTGTAGTACACTTTGGTCCCGTTCTCGATCGCGCTGAAATCCACTTCCTCTTTGCTGTTGTAAGTGCCGCCGTCCAGTGAAATGACGGGAAGCGTGCTGATATAAGAAGAATAGCGCTCCTTGACCTCTGTGCTCTCGCAGTCATCCATAAGTTCTTTTATCTTTTTCACTTCGCCCTGCTTTTCATACAGGCGCAGTAGCTCCCCGTAGGCGCTGACACTGTCAGGCGCATTGGAGATCGTAGCGATGAGGATCGCCAGAGCCTTGTCCTCCTCCTGGTTTTTCAGATATATCTTGGCCTGCAGAATATTTGCCTCCGTACTGTCGGGATGCAGGTGCAGAGCACGCTCCAGGTATTTCAGGGCAGTGTCATAGTCTTTGTTGCTGAACTCGGACTCTGCCTGGGCCATCTGGAAATCAAAAGAATTGTATTGCTTCTGATAAAAGATGACACCGGCGCCCACTGCCAGCACGCATACCCCGACGACTGTAAAGCCCACAGCCATACGTTTTTTCTTTCGCCGTTTCATCTCCTGCTCCTGCCGCTTTTTTTCCCGAAGCGCTTGCTCTTCCTTTTTCTTCTTTTCTTTTTCCTGTATCTCACGCTGCTGGATAATCGTCTCCAGCGTATTATATTCCGGCACCCATTGAACTTCTTTGCCGCATACGGGGCAGAACAATATGCCATCCTCAAATTCTGTACCGCAGTTCGCACATTTCATGTAAATACCTCATTTCTCATCTATATCAACATTTTACAAATATTCTTTTACCTGTTCCGTCCCCTCACAGTTACAGACATTCTTCTATATACTGTTCAAATTCATCCATGGACATAAGAACTTTCCTGGGTTTGGTACCTTCCTCCTCACCCACAACGCCGGCCTCACAGAGCTGGTCCATGATTCTGGCCGCCCGGTTAAAGCCAATCTTAAAGACACGCTGCAGCATACCGATAGAGGCCTTTTCCTTCTCAATGATGAACTTGCCTGCATCTGTAAAATAGGCATCCCGGTCATTGCCGCCGGATGCTGCTCCCGCCTGATTACCGGAAGCATCTTTGGCCGCTTCTATCTTGTCCTGGATTTCCTGGCTGTAGACATGGGCAGGGTTCTGCTCTGATAAGAATTTAACCACAGCCCCCACTTCCTGGTCACTGACAAAAGCCCCCTGTACACGGGCCGGCTTTTGGTAGCCCTGGGGATAAAACAACATGTCACCTTTGCCCAGAAGCTTTTCCGCACCATTCATATCAATGATCGTCCGGGAATCCACGCCGGAAGATACGGAGAAGGCAATCCTGGAAGGCATGTTTGCCTTGATCAGGCCGGTAATGACATTGACGGAAGGCCGCTGCGTTGCAATGATCAGATGGATCCCCGCTGCCCGGGCAAGCTGTGCCAGGCGGCAGATCGCGTCTTCCACCTCACCGGGAGCTACCATCATAAGGTCTGCCAGCTCGTCCACAATAATAACGATCTGCGGCATCTTTTCCGGCTTCCCTTCCTCTTCAATATCTTTGATCTTATCAACCTTTGCATTGTATCCTTTTAAATCCCTGACATTGTACTCTGCAAATTTGTTATAACGGTCAGTCATCTCCGCAACCGCCCAATTCAGGGCGCCGGCTGCTTTCTTTGGGTCTGTGACCACGGGGATCAGCAGATGGGGGATGCCGTTATAAACACTCAGCTCCACAACTTTTGGGTCTATCATGATAAGCCGTACCTCTTCCGGGGAGGCTTTGTAAAGGATACTCATAATTAAGGTGTTGATACATACAGATTTACCGGAACCCGTGGCACCTGCTATGAGCAGATGGGGCATCCTGGCAATATCCGCTATGACCGGCTGTCCGGCGATATCTTTTCCTGCTGCGAAAGCCAGTTTTGATTTGCATGTGGAAAAAGCCTCGGACTGTATCAGTTCACGAAGCATAACTGCACTGTTTGTGGCATTGGGGACCTCTATTCCAACAGCTGCCTTTCCGGGAATGGGTGCCTCAATACGAATATCCGTTGCCGCCAGATTCAATTTGATATCATCTGTCAGGCTGACAATTTTGCTGACCTTAACCCCCTGCTCCGGCTGCAGTTCATACCGCGTGACCGCCGGACCGCAGCTTACATTGGTCACCGTCACATTAACGCCGAAGTTGTGTAAAGTTTCCTGCAGCTTTTTGGCTGTACTGCGCAGATGGGAATCAGAGTCGCCTTTTACCCCGCTTCCCTTTTTCAGCAGTGAAACAGGTGGTATCTCATATTCCTTTTTTATCTCCTGCTCTTTGTCTGCGATCTCATCCTTAATATTTTCAATTCCGTCCGCGATCTCATCTTTGGAGGAACGTGTTTTTTTCGCAGATGCTGGTTTCTGTGGTTTTTCCTCCCGCACCGGTTCTGCAGGGATCTCCTCCACAATTTCTTCCACCTCCGCCGGGGCTGCGTCGGAACGATGGATCGGGAAAGCGTTCTCAGGTTTTAAAAGGATGTCATCTGCCGGAATCTCTTCCACAGGTTCCGCTGCAAACGCTTCTGCAGCAGCGGCCTCTTTCCGGATATTGTCTATATTTTCAGCAGCCGGATTGGCTGCAGCATTGTCTTCGTTCTTGTTTCTTCTTGTTTTCAATTTTAAAGGTTCAGATTCCTGTGTCTTTTCCCCGTGTTTTGCTCTTCTTCCTGTGACTGGATTGTCTTTTCTCTCTGATACATATTGTTTTCTGCGGGCATGGCCTGCTTTTGCGCTTCCATATACACGGGTGCTGCCTTTTTTGAGAAGGGCAAACATAGATTTCTGGGTGATCAGGATCAAAGCAATGATCATTGCAATGATAACGATCACATACGTTCCCACAGTACCGAAGGCTTTTCCGCAGATATTACAGAGAAGGCCACCCAATATACCGCCGCCGGTCTGGTATGTGGAGGAAGTTTTGTAGTAGTCCATAATGGAAGTTCCGCTGAAGTAGCCGTCCGTTAAAAGCTGCATCAATGCGCAGGCAGAAATGAACAGCAAAAGAAAGCCTGCCATTTTCCGGTAAGCTTTCGGATTTCTGTTATTCGATATGACAAAGGATACAGCCAGAAATAAAAAGATAGGAAATATGTAAGCCACCAGGCCAAACAGCCCGAAAAACACACCGCTGACCGTCTTTCCTACCAGACCTCCCATGCCGAAATTACTAAGTAACAGCAGGATAGAACCTGCCAGTGTGATCCATAAAATAATCTCCGTATACAGGCCGATCCCTTCGTCCTGTTTTTTCTTATTTCTGCTTCCAGAGCGGGTGCCCGTCTTTTTTCTTGTGTTGTTTTTTTTCGTCGCTGCCATTTTTCTTGACTCCCCTTAAAGTTCCTGCGGCCTGTGCCTACAGGACAAAATTACACGTTACAGCGGCAATTCCCATGATAAAACAATAAATGCTGAAATACCGGAATTTTTTGCGCTGCACAAACCGCAGCATTGTCTTGATACAGAAGTACCCCGCCACTCCTGCCAGAACCGCTGCTGCCAGATATTCCCCGAACATGGGAAGTGTGGCTCCCGAGCCGGGTATGTCCTTTAATTCCAGGATAGCTGCCCCCAATACAGCCGGAATGGACATGATAAATGAATATTTTACTGCAAATTTTCTGTTGAGACCGCAGAGCAGACAGGCTGCTATGGTCATACCGGACCGTGAGATGCCGGGAAATACCGCAATTCCCTGAAAAAAGCCGATAGCCAGTGCGATCCCAAAGGATACATCTCTTGGTATTTTATTTCCTGCCGGGAAGAAATCCACCACCAAAAGCAAAATTCCGGTGATGAAGAGTCCCACCCCGGGTGCCAGCAGATTACTGCCGGCTGTCACCACCACGTTCTTTAGAAGCAGTCCCACAACTGCCGTAGGAATGGTAGAGACAATAATAAGCAGAATAAATTTTCGGTAATTGGTGGACACGATTTTTTTATAACGCTTTGCATCGTGTTCTCTTCTGTTGTGTGACCATATTTTGAAATTCTGAACAATGTCATAAATCATCCCACATCCATCCAGAATCAGTTTCTTAATGTCCTTCCAGAACGCAATAAAAATAGCTGTCAGCGTTCCCAAATGTAAAATCACATCGAACAACACGCCTGTGTCCGTGTTGATGTTTAAAAGATTCTGCATAATAGCCAGATGCCCGGAACTGCTCACCGGAAGGAACTCTGTGATCCCCTGCACCAGCCCAAGCAGAAGTGCCTGTAGTAATGACATGTGGTCAACCTCTTCATATGTATTTTCTCCATCTGTTTTTTGTGTAAAGCGCACAGATGGAGTGATAAACTTTATCAAATGTTTATTCTATCATAAAATTGCATTTCACACAACTTAAAAGTCTTTACAAAATTTAAGAAATTTCGATCATCCCTCATTTTTTCTGTTTTTTTCAATAAGTTCGTACAGTTTTTCCAAAGACTGGGAAATTCCGCCGACTTCATCGATCAGTCCTTCCTTCACTGCTTCTTCACCCTCCAGCATTGTACCCACATCCTTTACAAGCTGTGTGGGATCCAGCATCAGTTCCTCGATACGCTCCTGCGACATCTTGGAATGGGAGGAGACAAAGCCTGTGATGCGGTCCTGTATTTTTTCTATATTTTTATAGGACTGCATCACGCCGATAAACATACCGTTGCTCCGGACCGGATGTATCACCATAGTTGCAGAGGGCACAATAAAAGAATAATCAGCGGAGACTGCCATAGGCACGCCGATGGAGTGGCCGCCGCCAAGGACCAAAGAAACGGTTGGCTTGCTCAGGGATGCGATCATCTCCGCGATCGCAAGTCCTGCCTCCACATCTCCACCCACAGTGTTGAGGAGGATGAGAAGGCCGTCCACATCTTTGCTGTCCTCGATCACGGCAAGCTTTGGAAGAACATGCTCGTATTTGGTGGTCTTGCTGTTGTTTGGCAGAGATTCATGGCCTTCCACCTCACCAATAATGGACAAAAGGTGGATATGATATTGTTTTTCATTGTCGGATAAATCTAACTGCCCCATATCTTCTATCTGCTCATTTTGTTTTTCTGTTTTTTCCAGTTCTTTTTTCTTTTCTTCAGACATAAAACTACCTCCAAGAATTTATTCCTGGAGGTAGGATGCGTAGTTTGGTGATTATTATGCACATTCCGGTGCAGATGTACGGCTCGTTGGCTGGTAAAAAGCCCCCTCTGCGCCTGTTAAAACGCAAAGGGGGGATTTTATTTACTCGTCCCAGTTATGCCATACATACTGCACGTCGTCGTCATCTTCCAGTAAATCCAGTGTTCTTAGCAGGTTCTTCACATCCTGCTCATCGGAAAGCTCCACATAAGTCTGGGGGATCATGGCAACATCTGCCTCTGCCATAGGGATTCCTTCCTTTTCCAGGGCTTCGCGCACAGCGCTGAAGTCATCCGGAGTGGTGAGGACCTCGAAGCTGTCCTCCTCCTCAGAAAAATCTTCTGCGCCTGCATCCAGGGCGATCATCATCAGGTCGTCCGCATCCATCTCGCACTCTTCCTTGTCAATGATGATCTGCCCTTTTTTATCGAACATGAAAGACACACAGCCAGGTGTTCCGATATTGCCGTTTCCTTTTGTGAATGCACTTCTCACATTGCTGGCTGTACGGTTCTTGTTATCTGTCAGCGTCTCCACAATGACAGCCACACCGCTTGGGCCGTAGCCTTCGTAGGTGATATATTCGTAGTTGTCAGCATTGGCATCGCCCGCTGCTTTTTTGATCCCGCGGTCAATGGTGTCGTTTGGCATGTTGTTGGCTTTTGCCTTCGCGATCACATCACGCAGTTTACTGTTGTTGGCCGGGTCCGGGCCGCCCTCTTTTACGGCTACCACGATCTCTCTTCCGATCACAGTAAAAATTTTGCCTTTTTTAGCATCGTTTTTCTCTTTTTTATGTTTTATATTTGCGAATTTTGAATGTCCTGACATCTCTCTTCTCCTTCTTTTTTGAGCAGTTTTTCTACCCTTACTTTTTGTATTGTATTATTTTCCACCCCCAGGATGGTAAATAAATATCCGTTTGTCCTGACTTCCTTGTCCTCCTGGATATTGGGGATATGGCCCAGCAAAGAGGTCAGATATCCGTTTAATGTCTCATAATCCTCATCCTCAAAATCAATATCCAGCACTTCCCCCACCTCTTCCAGAGGTGTGAGACCTTTCATAAGATAGGAGTCATCAAGCTGTTCCACAATAAAATGGTCGTCTTCATCATATTCGTCCAGAATATTGCCCACAATCTCTTCCAGTATGTCCTCCATGGTAACAATGCCGGAAGTCTGTCCATATTCATCCACCACCACAGCCATGTGGATTTTCTTGGCCTGCATTCGTTTAAACAAATCGTTGATGCTCCTGGTCTCAGGAATATAGGAGGCTTCACGGATCAGATCCGGTATCTGGCCCACAGGAACATCTCCTTTATTCTCAAAGGTCATCTGCTTCATAGCATCCTTCAGATGCAGGATGCCGATAATATCATCCATATCTTCCCTGTATACCGGATACCTGGAATTACTTCCGTTCAGCATATAGGAAAGGGCCTCAGCAAGAGGGGTATTTACCTCTATGGCGCTGACATTTTTCCGGTGAGTCATGATATCCTGCGCTTCCTTGTCGGAAAACTCCATGATATTCTGAATCATTTCCGCTTCATTCTCTTCAATCACACCCTGTTCATGGGCATCATCCACCATTGAAATAATCTCTTCTTCCGTCACATCTTCTTCGTTATGATGGGGATCCACACCCAGCAGGCGCACCATCCCATTGGACAGTTTCATGATCAGAAACGTGATCGGATAAAACAGCTTTACGATCAGCCGTACCAGCCCTGCTGTCCGGTAAACCCATTGGTGCGGATTACAGGTAAACAGCTTCTTGGCGGAAATTACGCCTACAGCCACAAGTAAGATCAATACCAGAAGCACCACGACCACAACGCAGATGCCGCGCAGAACAGCGTCCGGTATGTAGGAAAATGCGGAAACCCCATGCAGTGCCGTATACAGATGGGGAACAAGCCGGCGAATCCCCACATACCCGGCCAGTATGCTTAAAAGTGTGCCCACAGTAAGAATGGTATTGACAACCATAACCGGATCGTTCACCACATCCAACAGCCAGCGGGACCTCTTATCACCCTCCTGCTGCCGCTTCTCCACTTCACTTTCGCTTACTTTCTGTATGGCAGAGCCAAATCCATATAAAATCCCGTTAATGATGATGAATAATAGAAAAACCATTACCGCCCATAAAGGACTACTCCCGTCATCCATATGATTAAAAAATTCCTTCTTTCTTCCCTCATATTTGCCCTTTTTACAGGGCTGTCCTATAATAAGATACCATTTTCATGCACAGCAGTCAAGAAAAAAGAATGCCTGTCCGGGCCGCAAAGCCGTAATTCCCGACACCAGTATTTTGCCGATTCTGGAGGATATCTGTGACTGGAGAGAAAAAGTGGTATTCCCGGATCTGGATGCTGTGGATTGGGAGGCAAGCGCCAAGGCAGACAACGGCTTCACACACTCATGGGATTTGAAAATGCCCTCTGCGCCATGCTCACAGACCCGGATGAGGTGGGCGCATTTTACGACCGGCTGGCAGACCTGAAATCTGGCGCAGCCTGATAAAACCGCGGAACAAAAAAATCGCGGAACACTGCCATACACTGGGCAT
>Ga0137302_10294_pt1 | contig 29985 bp, 53 predicted proteins | sample Ramsor2O_GlcNAcB_FD_97184 | JGI IMG/M metagenome (GOLD analysis project Ga0137302, IMG submission 97184) | Mouse cecal microbial communities from Vienna, Austria - N-Acetylglucosamine amended with D2O_GlcNAcB | ecosystem: Host-associated > Mammals > Digestive system > Large intestine > Cecum... | reverse complement strand
TACATACTTTAATCCTAAAATATGCTTAATTTCAATATCCTCAGCAGGTAGTGTTTCCAAAAAAGTCTCAATATCTAATTTCATATCTTCAAAAAGTTGTTCATTACCTTTGAGGTCGATAATCAACTGGCGTACCATTTTTTCCCGTTCTGAGTTCGACTTTATAGTTGGACCAGAAACCACAAAATGACATTCAGTAAATGGAAACTGCTTCATAGAGCCTTTTACGATGCCATACTGTTGCTGAACCGGATGATTTTCATAATATTTTATTCTGCCTCGAATTCTTTTGATTTCAGATTCCAGGTACACATAGGTTGCCAGATACTCTCTTGTCAAAGTTTGCATAATACTTGTTCTCCTTAATTTAGAATGGTCGTGGCGTAGGCTTTGCTGAAGCTACACCTCCGCCGCTTCTGTAAACAGCTAACATGGCTACCATATCGGGTGCATCATCGTGATCATTCTTCGCCAACTGACTGTATGCGCACAACCACGACATGAATTGCCCATAATCAGATTTAACCTCATAACAATCTGGGTGCTTAAATAGCACATGCTGAATTACCCATGGACTATTGACGATAATCTTCGTTTCCTTGTTGGTAGTTGTGAATCTCTTTTCAATACTGGCTCGTCCACCTTTTTCTTTTACTTTTTCCTGAACCTTATCGCCGGTTCTGCTACCCTCTTTGTTGCTCTCAAATACCGCAATCTGAACATTGTTCCGAACCAAGCATTCTGCATTCAATTCGTCAAGCAAATAGGGGTCAATACTCTGGAATACCACATCATGAAGATAATAATCTTCTCCATACTGATAAAACACCCCTAGACAGTTATAATCTGTACCCGTATCTTTCGTATCGCAGAACGCCCATATAGCATCTGGCTCTTTTGGCGGCAGCTCCCCATAATACCGCCGTAACATATCTGGATTGTAGAGGATTCCCTCGCGTTCTACGGGTTCATTCTTGTATAAACACTTATATGTAATATCATCCAGCGACTTTTCGATATCTTCAAAATACTCCACATCGAATCCAACGCCATAATCATAATTAAAATTACTTTCCCCGGTTTTCGTGTCAATATCGGGCACTGAAATGAAACGGCAGCGCTTATTATTCTGGTAGATGGTTTTTATGCGCCCAATCACATCCCATACAGACCATCTAGTCGCAATATGAAGTTCCTTGCAGGTTCTTCCTCGTTTTCCCTCTTTCTTTCTGGTTTTTAAATCTGTACTATACATCGTCCAGAGTTTATTCAGACGAATTTTAGAAAGAGCCATTTCACTACCAGAACACAAATCATCACAATACAGAATGCCTTCGCATCGGGTAACACCTGTCTGCGAAGCTCCCAACGCTCTGCAGGTCAGTGTCTTAAATGGCTTAAACTTTCCAAGATTGATTTCCTGTTCATTTGCATTGTTGCTTTCTACCTCAACATCTGGAAATATTTCTCTCCATGTGTATTCCGGTATCTGTCCGGGCTTCAAACCAATTCCAATGATATTGCAAACAACCTGATAAACCATCCGGGTAACATGACCGCTGTGGGATGAAAACAGGTTACACAAATCCGGAAACCATCCCATGAACCCAGACATAAACATTTCTCCGAGCGTGGTATTATGTGTGGCAATATAATCATCTGTAATATACAGGTGGTCTTTGTGGTCAATCATTATGCACTGGCACGGGAATTTCCCGATATATTCAATTTTATCAATGTATTTCTTTAGATTTTTTCTTTTAACATGTAACTTTTTCAAGTGCTTCTCAGAAGATACCGGCACAATATCTTTCGGAAATTGGATTACAATCCGATATGAATATTCCCCATATTTCTTTTCTCCATTGTATGTATATCTAGGGAATTTTCCACTAACCGTTGCATACCCTCCAAGAGAACGTACTAAAGATACGACATCTTCACCCAGTCGTTTTGATGATGTGCTATATTCGATATATCCACTTGCAACATACCCATCCGTGTCCAAGATTCCTCTTAAAAGCTCTAGCCGTTCTTCAAAAGACCCTTTCATATATTCTTCTGGAATAAATTTTTCAATACTTTTCTTTCCCAAAAGACCATAATTCTCCAGAGCTGCTACAGTATTGCTTTTTACCAAATGACCTTTTTCATCTGTAACTCTATGTGTATTTACGATACCGTAATCAACACATTTTGTGCTCTGACAGGACAATCTATCACCTGATTTCAACCTGGAACTTACCTTTTCGATAATATATGTTTCTGCATTAGTAATTCTTGCTCCTTTTTCTAATGCCCCATCTCCAAGCAACACTCCCAATACATATGGGTCAATGTCTTTTTGGCATAATTCAAAGTTTAGCTTTTCAACATAGTTGACAGAGTAATTTTTTCTACTATCTGTTCCGATTCTGACAGAGTTATTGATATCTTTTAAAGGAATAACTCGATCTTTTCCAGTTCTCCTATCATTTCTGCTCTGGACTTTCCATAAATGCTCCAGACCACAATCAGCATGTGTTCCATCGTTGAAATATACTCTATACACATCTTTTATGCCTTGTGGAAAGACTCCTGTAACCATTGCAGTATCTCCACACGGAGTAAGAACAACTGTACCAACAGTTACTTCTCCCATTTGAATAAATCCATTAGGCGTAAGGACTTTACTATACAAAGGTTGCTCTTTCCCACTCCCAGGTACGGTAGATATGCTCAAAATATCTATTTCATCATCAATCAAATCCTGTAGCGCTTGCGTGAAACCCATTTTCAGAAATTGCTTGCGGCGTGGCTCATAAAACTTATCTTCTGGGTCACGATTCTTCTCCAGATAAATCAAGTAGCTATCCACCACACGATTTCTGGCTTCAAACAACATTGTATCCCAGTACAGTTTGTCCCATTGAGGGTCCAGCGTCTGCTGTAAGCGCTGTAGCGACCAACGCTTAATGAATCCTGAATAGGAAAACACATATTTTCGTTCATCTGCACCCAAATCCGGGTTATCCTGCATCGTATATTGAAGTTCGGACAGAAGAAGTTGCAAAATGTCCAAAGATGGCTGCTCTGTAATCTGCCGCTTTAATTTTTTGATTAATTCCCGGTGTTCCTGGAAATCCATAAGAAAAACCACCTACCTTTCTGAAAAAAGTAAATGGCTCTCGTTGGCTCTCGATATTTTAATTATGTCAAAGCGTCGGCTTTATTTAGTAACCTCAAATCTCAATTTCATTTGCGCCGGATATAAGTCTACCTCTGGTCTACGAATACCAGTCCAGCGCTTTCCACCAGCTTCTCCAACACATTTCCAACCTGCCGCTATAAGACTTGTCCCTGTTTCAGTGTCCAGTATGTAGGTTACCAGACGCTTATATCCCATGTTACGGGCAGCGCGCCACGCGGCACCATAAAGAAAACTACAAGCATTATGTGTACCATCGGTACATAGCCTGTTGACTTCCAGTGTCCATCCATCGTCCAGATATCGGCTTACCGGACGCCCAACAATGGCAATACCAACAATCTCTCCGTTTACAGCCGCTGCAACAGAAAATTTATGCCCTACAACCGGCTTGTGATGCCGATGATGTTGCTCCACAAAAGCATTTGCTTCTTTCAGACTTATAGGAACTAATTCCAACACTATCATCACCTCATCATATTTTACTTCACTGTTACATAAAAATCTTTTTTACAGTTACTCCCACGGCATTTCATCGTCAAATTCTCAATTCTGGTTTCTGGTAGAAACTTCAATGCTTTCTTTCCGCAGTACGGGCAAACCGCCCAACGGCTCCCATCTGGGAACGTCTTTATATCCGCCTGCCCGTCAAATCCATCTTGCGGAAGGTTCATGCAACGGGAAAATGCATCGTGTTCTATTGTATTAATCACATCTCTCATGCTCATTTCTTCAATCCTTCCATAAACGCCTCTACCTGCTTACACAGTTCACTCTTTTCAAAAGTTTTGCAAGTATATACTTCCCGGAATCCCTGATAGACCGTGTTAATTCCCTCAAACATCAGCTCAACTTTTGGAGCTGTGCATTGGTTATTGTCGTTACAATATTTGCACCGGTCATCCGCACAAATTAGATTTCTCATCTTGCCACCCTCGTTTCAAACCCTGCTGCCATCAGTTTATCATTGATTTCCAACGCATATCCGGCAAAACATTTCTGATATCGGTTTCCATAACCATCTGCGTATTTACGCAGTTCTCTGCGCTTTATCGGCTCTCCGTCCGACAAGAGCAATTTAATGCAATAAGCAAAAGTCTTTCCGTTATTGCGACCGTATTCTATAATATCTCGCTTTCCAAGAAGATAATCTTTCTGCCAGTTATACAACTGGATTCCGAAAGCCTGTTCAATCCTTTTGATTACTTTATCGTCAATCTTCATTCTTCCTTACCCACATACTTACCGGAGGTTGACCGCCAATCACAGATAAATGAATTGCTGGTCTTATACCTGCTTTCAACTGTTTCAAAATCGACACTAAGTCATCATCTGAAAGCTGCCACAAAGAAATCACTTCGTCAGTCATAAACTGCTCGTTATACTGATTGCAAGCTGGCAAATCGTCACATCCATCTGCTACAAATACGCTATTCTGTTCTGGAAATTCTACTGGATACATTTTCCTGCTCCTTTATTCTTCGTTTTCACTGTTATTGCAGTACGCCAGCAAATGCTCCGCAATCTGCCGCAAATCGCTTTTAGAATATTTATCTATCTCATATTCATCTGGAATGTTTTGAGCCAACACCTTTTAAATTGGATTTGTTTTAACTGTTACCGTAGCCTTGATAAGCATAGAAGCTACATCAATAGGCTCTGACGGAAGAAGCAGTCCATTTGCTTGATTCAACTCAACACAGCACAGATTTTCATACAAATGCCGAGAAAGAAGTTCCCTTGCCTCTCCAGAAGAATTTTCCATAAGAGTATCAAACATTTTGGTTCCATCTTTCATCGCCAATTCCTGCTTCAATTTATCAGAGTGGCACTGTACTTCCAGTAATTCGGCTTTTAGGCAGTCAATATGTGACTGCATATCCGCTTTTTGCTTTTCATAGCAACATACCTTATTTCTCAATAATTCAATCTCAGTATTTTCCATGTTCTAACCCCCTCATATATCCTTTCACGAAAGAAACCTCCTCCACGCAACCACAATTCTTGCACCGATACTTCGGCAAACCATTGATTTTTCTCACGTTCAAACTCATGCCGGCGGCAGGATTCCTCTTTCCTGTTGTTCTCATTGATGTCCTGCATAATTTTTATTGAGCGTTCATCTATTCCTCTTGCCCGTGCCTTTTCAATATCAAACATAAGCCACTTCACCCCTCTTTCTTGCTAATCCGCACCACCTCTTTGACAAGATTATGCGGTATCTGAATCACAGTAATTAATTTCTGGTTATGGAATATGTATGCCTTATCCCCGTAAAGCCGAATCTGGTTCGCTCTGCGATTATAGAAATATTGCTTGTCCACCCACTTTTTCAGATTGCCGGTCAAATCCCCATGACGCAGACCTTTCTCATATGCAATTTTTGCCATCCGATACGAAGATTTATCATTCAGACCGCAACGCTCTTTCAATCGCTCTTTGGCGTGTTTTGTGACCTGCATATCCCTATCCCCTCTTTCCGAAATTCATCCAGTTTGCCAGTATTCAGTTCTATACAATCCAGACAGTCAATAGCTATCAGCTCTTTCTCCACTCTGGACAGTTTCTTTCCAGTCTGACGTTCTATTCCCTCAAACAGCCGATTACCTTTAGCTGACTTGACGAATTTCTGAACCTCCTGCCGCTGTTGTTCTCTAGTCATCATTCCACTCAAACCGATAACGCAATCAAAAGCACTCCCCACCAAAATGTACTGATTCGCTCTTTGTCACTGGTTAGAAAATTCCATGCCACATATATTGCAAAAAGAAACCTAAACAACGCTACGGTAAAACTTGCAACTGCCTTTTTCCGTAGTAATTTCTTACCGCCAATCCATGATATAAAACTGTTCAATAGTATCACCTTCCTGTCAAAATACTCAGATAGGAAAGTCTTTGTCGGGTAAATTAGGCTACTGGGATTCGAACCCAGAAATGCAGGAGTCAAAGTCCTGTGCCTTACCGCTTGGCGATAGCCCATAAATCTATGCTTCTTCTACTTGTCCAAAAACTTCACAATATCGTTTAACATCAGTAAGTCCAAGAATCTCTTTTGCTTTTTCTACTGATTCCGTTCTAATATCAGAGTAAGTAGTAATTATATGACCATCTCCAAATCCATCTTGATAATTTTCAAATTCACATTTTGCCGAAAAGAAGTTCTGTCTAAAAGTCATAAAATATTTTCTACCATTTTGTTCACCAATTACTTCCGCATTATTTGTTCTATAAAGTTTTCCGCAAATAATTGCAGAAGAATGATTTGTTTCTCTAATAAATCTCATATTTCACACACCTTTACGATTAATAAACTTTTACTACAATGGACGCTCTGGGCATCGAACCCAGGAATCTTCCGGTTATGAGCCGGATGCATTAACCACTTTGCTAAGCGTCCTAAGCACGACCCGCTTAGATTATCACACCGTCTACTATCCAGTTCCTCTGGTTTCGCAAGCATACTCGTGCACTAATATGCTCCGGTAGTTTTCAGCGGGCATTATCATTCTTTGTGAGGCGTTGTGCGTACTCTCACATCAGCCGGGAGCGACCCGGCAACATGGGGAGTATAAGAATCGAACCTATGTCTCTGGTGGTATCGATTTTTATGTTTACGATTATTCTGCTTTCCCCAGTGTCTTACCACTTGACTAACTTCCCAGGCTCATCCGTCCCCTGTATAGCCCCAAAGAACGGACAATGTTTATCAGACATTCGCTCTTTCCCCTATTGGGCGGGCATGTGAACCTTCGCTACTCGGCTATGAATAGCAAAATTCTGCATAACAGAATCGAACTGTGCTTACCCCAACGCCTGACTTTTGAAATGTACTCTGGTTGCGCTCACGCCATTTCCATTACAAAAGCGAGTGGATTTGAACCACATATGCAGAACTCGTATCGTCATACGAATGGGAAGAACTGGACTTGAACCAGCAGAACCCGAAGGCACCAGATTTACAGTCTGGCCCGCTACCAATTACGGTATATCTTCCCAAAACGGGCCTGCGCCCGTTAGCAACATCTTTATCGTGCATATGCTTTACACTATCCGGTTTGCAGCCTTTCACCGGCAACTCTTTTATCCAGCTACCTCGCAAAACTGGACGGACAATTTCTTCTCACCCGCAGGCTTTTCCCCTTGCCTTATCGGTTCACATGCAAAATTGCCACTGGTGTTTTAGGGAAAATCTTAGCAAGGTTTTTACTAGAACCGCTCTCACGGTTCCGCTACTTTTTCTCCATCATGGTAGATGGGAAAACACATTCCTTGAAACTCCCCAGACACGCTTTGGCGCCGATTATGTACTCCAGAATGTTATCAGCACCTCAAATCCGTCCGCATCGGCGTTCCCGTACACTAGCCAAATTTGGTGACTGAGTAAATGCTGATAAGTTTTTCTACGGCTTATACGGGGGCCGTAGCATTTGGAAGATTGGAAAGCCTACCTATCTCTCCTGCAGCAGTTAGCTCATGCTTGCCAAGGCCGGTTTATATGGCTTAACCTGCTGCCATGTCTTGGAACTCACCATACAGGTGACACGTCTGCCAAATATGCATCAGCTATCTCAATCTGGAAATAACCGGAACATATACTGTACGGACTTTCTGTTCCGAACCCTCACGGCAGATTCGCTCTGCCTTAACAGCAAACAGCTATGAGGGGGAGATTCAAAATGTCAAAGATTCCGCACTTTCAGCATAATGCGGAGCGCCAAGTGAAGGAGTCGAACCCTCTAACCTTTTACAGTCCACGATTTTCAAAACCGCTCCCCACCGTTAGGATACTTGGCTTAACGAATCCAGCAACTATACCAGATTCGTATTTTAGATTGGGTTTTTGCAATTTTGCGGATTTTTCAACAGTTTACCGCATGACTACACTGACTTTGGCCCCGATGCGCCAGATAATGTTTCTTGGGATTCCACATTATTATCCGCATTATCTAGTTGCACCATGGGCAATAGCTACTCTGGATGCCTCGACCGCTCACAAGGGTAAGGAATCCCGTGCTTACCGGCTTGATTCGGTCGTATTGCCTGCTTTGCAGGTCTTTTTGATATGAATTGAACCCATTCCAACCATCTGTTATCCAAATAAAAGAACCCTATCACTACACCGCAAGTCAGAATAATCCAAAATATCCAGAATATCCAAACACCGACATTAGAAGTCAAGGAATCAACAGCTTCATCAATCGTCTGCCCATCATAGAAAGGCGAGCTATTCGCTATTGTGTTGTCCCTAAGGTCGCTATAAACAGTACCAATGTATGGTCCTTGGCAACCATAATATTTAAACCTGACTTTTACGTATTCGCCAGAGCTCCAACTCCACACTTTACCACCAGAGATAGTTTCTATGTATTCAGGCCTCGGCAAATTAATTTTCCCATATGGAAATGCCACTCCGGAAAATTTTATCTCTTTAGCATTCTGGGATTCTCTATCTTCAATGTCCCATCGGTAATATACTTCTTTTTCCTTATACTCCTTACCATTTGAATCCTTCTTTGTAACTTCTTCCTCATAGCGATTATAGTGTTCTTCCACCTTTTCCACAAACATGTACTGGCCGCCTATTTCTGGGTATGTGACCGAATCCATAGGCTCCAATGAGCCATACACAAAAGCATTTCCAATGCCCGTATCCATTCCATACTGAAACATTTCAGACTCGGTTATCTTCGCTGCCTTGTAATACTCTGCGTTCTTGTCCGTCTGATTCTCTTCAATCTTTCCAGAAAACACGAATCCAAGAATCATCATCACTGCAATAATGGTAATGCTGACCAGAATCTCATGCATTGTTATCTCAAAACGTCCTAACCACCACGACTTTTTCATAATCATTCACCAAATAAATTCGTAGGCGCATCAACTGGGGCCTGATAGTCCAATCTCTGATAATCCAGTACCTCATAGCCAGTCCAAGACAAAAACTGTCTGGCCGGAAATCCTTTTACATACCGGTTATATGTACCTACCTGCTTATTATAGCTCTCACGATACTGGGCAATCATATTTTCAGTGGTAGCCAGTTCCGTCATAAGTTGCTTGTAATTCTCATTACTTTTCAGTTCTGGATACGCTTCTGCTACCGCTGTTATTGCAGTAGTCACATTCTCGATATCTCCGGCACTTCCTCTTCCGTCCACGATGGCCTGCAGCGTATCAGCTTCATGCTTGTCATACTGTTTTACGCAATCTACGAGATTCGGAAGCAGGTCGATTCTCCGCTTCTCCTGTACCTTGACATCTGACATGGAAGTCTCTATTGCTTCCTCCAATATGATTGCTTTATTCCTACTTCCTTGTACACCAAATACGCACATTACTACAATAAAAATAATTCCTACTACCACAACGGCACATGTTTTCCAATTTTTCATTTTGATTTGCCTCCCGTTCTTAACAGATTAACAATTATTCCGACAATGATATGCTCCGAACACCATCACATTAATTTCTTTTTCATTAAATCCGCACCTGTTCAATCTACGAACTATGGTATACTTCTCTTTCGCCTGAAGCTTCCAGAGATTCTTCCAGAATTTGTCCAAACATCCGACACAATTCCTGACTGTCTCCAACAATTCTTCAAACGATAATTTTATCTTGTTCAAAATTCTCTTGAAATCAATAACCATCATATTTCCTGTTTCAATGATTACTTTTTTCTGTTCTTCTGTCATGTATATGTACATTTTACGGCCACCTCCACAAAATCAATCCGGCACTTGCCAGAAAGAGAAATATCATCGCAGAAAATCCAACCAAAGAAGCAACATCCCTAACATTCTTCCACAGGAACCATCCCGTGATTGCCGCCATAATAATATCTCCGCAGGTCACAATCGACTCAATTACTTCCATGGTCATCCTCCAATCCGATAATCCGGTTCAAAACTCGTCTTGACATATCTTCTATGTCTGGCCCATACGTGCCACTTTCTCTTAATGAACTTCCAATACTGGCTACGAAACCATCGTACAAATCTCCCTGTTTCAGAAGCTCATCCCGAACCGTCACGATTGATTCCTGTAAGTTTGAATTAACCGTGAGCTTTATTCTGTCCTTATCAATAAATGCGCATGACATCTTAGCACCCCCTATTTCAAATCATCCATTGAAAACACAATTCCCCGGCAATACGGCTCTCCATCCTCGTACACCATGAATGTCTCATGTGGAATGTCAGTCTTGTACGTCCATGGGATAACATTTCCGTCCTCATCCTTGGACGCCTTGTCGCACCATAACGCTTCAATGCAATTTTGGAAATCTGCTTTATCATCCTCTTCGTTATAAACACCAGACTTAGAGAAGTACACCTTCCCACCGTCAAAACAGTCGCCCTCGTCTCGTAATGCACCCTCAAACTCCATCAAGTCATCTGACGCGCCGGAAACGATGACCCAGCCGTTATCCTTCGCTGTCTGAATCTCTTTTTCTGTAAACATCGGATATCCATATTCCTTGCCATTAAGTTGCTGTGCAAATTCTTTTATATTCATAAGCTCCCCCTTAGCACATTGCTGGTATAAAGAAAGCCCACAAGTACCATGGTGACTTGGTAATATAGATTCCAACGGAAACGGCCATTGCAACGCTTACCCACTTGGCAATTTCTCCCCATTTCATATCAGTCACTCGTCCTTCCTCACTTCATCAACACAACCGTCATAATACTCGGTTTCCAGACCGTAGTTCTCGCTTTCCTCGTTATCGCATACCCACTCACCATCAATGCGCTTGTGGTATTTACAATTTCCGCACATCGCCCTCACCTCCCGACGAAACTTAGTTCTTAGAATAAATCCGTTCTAACTGCCTATCTAACTTTTGATTGATAATCTGGGAAAGTTCCCCTTCTCCGATTCCTAACAGCTCTTTCATCTGCCATATCATAATAAGCACATCTGAAATCTCTTCCAAAACATTTGCATGTGCCTGGGCGATCTCTTTACTATTTCCTCCATAATTCTGTTTTCTCCAAAGCTTATTAATGGCCTGCGTAAGTTCTGCCATTTCTTCTATACACTGACGACTCTGTGGCTCATACCCATACCATTCAGCAAGTATTCTTACTTTTTCTTCCTCCTAATAGCTTAATTGCCCTGTGCTTCTAGAACAGACTTTCTCGGACAGTAATAATGGGTAATCTGCCCGCTCTTGCCCGCCGGGACTGCAACCAGAACACGTTCGTGGATACTGATATGCCTATCATATTTGACATGACTTGGTTTTACGTCATGCGGAAGAAGCAAATCTGTATCCTTTTTTGCTGATACAATTGCTATAACCTTTCCCGTTTTTTTCTTGCCGCTGCCCTGGGCCTGGCTTGTCCAAGTAACTTCTTTTCCAGCTTCAATCATGACATTTTTTCCTCCCTATATGGCACATAATATTTCGGCTTATTTACCGATTTATCGTCGATATACACATCTGCAAAAATCTTCCGGCAGTCATTTCCGTGCCACTCAATCATCTCTGGTAGATTCTCGTTTACCGCATCGAATGCCAGTCCATGTTCCCTGCACCAGTCAACCGCCACTAGAAGCCGCTCTCCTTCACGGCAAGTCCAGAGAATGATTTTATTGCCCTGCCTACGGCGCTTTTTCAAATGCTCAATAAGTGCCAGATTCGGTGCGCCGATTCCGGGGTATACGCTTTCGCACAAGGTTCCGTCGAAATCAACCGCATAGATTGTGTATTTACGCTTCTCGCCCATATAACATTCCTTCTCTACTTGATAAATTAAAAACCAAAAATCCGTTTTCTACTGATAGTGTTTACGATTGTGCATTTCCCATCTTTGCATTCTACCGAAATGGTTCTCCTATACTTTTTTGATATTTTCCGAAAATCCTTAGCCATTCCAGAATCAGGGAATGCATAAAGATGATAGAGGCGACCGTTACAATCATAAATTGGCTTTTTAGCCTTTGACTCCTCCATCGCATTACTCGGAACCAGAACACCAATGCTTCTACGCCCGAAATAGAAACACAACCAACCATACAGTGGTGCTTTGATATCCCCAAATTCAGGTTCATACTTTGGGAACCACCATGGGTCTTCCAACGAAAACTGGAAATATACTTCATAACACTCCTGTGAAGAAAAGTCTGCTATCGAGATTAGAAACGTAAATCTCTTTCGCTTCGCAAACAATTTCTTTTTATTGAATATCCTCATAGCACTGTCCTTTCAAGAAAACCTTTTTAGGTATCATCCTAGCCGGAAGGCCTTTTTATTTTTTTCGGAATTAAAGGGACTAACTGGCGCCGCCAGCGGCTTCCTACAGACCCCCTCCCGTCCCATTTGCATATGACGGTTGATTGGTTGAAATACTGCACAAATTCCAGTCCCAAAACTATGCATATTGCTATTTCTAAAGCCCTCATTGCTTGTATCCGTCTCAACTATTCGCTAAATATCAATTTCACGAATAGTTATGGTTGAAATCTGCACAAAATCTATCAAAAATATTATGCACAATAACCAACGCACTATCAATTGTGCCTATTGTGTAACCGGCACGCTGTATTGTCTGATAATATAGTGGTCTAATCCGGCAAATCCTCCACGCTCCCAGGCAATGATTCCATTCCCTTGGCCCTGGCTACTATCTCCTCGCGGCTATAAGTAATGCCCGCTTTGCTTCCATCTGCTCCCCTTGGCTGCCCCATATTCCATCCGTGCCGCCTGTTTAATGCTCCCAGTATTCCGACTGGATTTCTCTTTCCGCCAATGAGCATGTTTGACAGACTTTCTTCGTTCTCCATGTTCAATTTTTTGTATATGGCGGAACCTTTTGAACCTACTCTCGTCTCCTCCCTGCCCCAACTGTTAACCGTATCTGTATCTATACCAGTCAATTTACTAAACCCACTTATAGATACCTCTTTGTCATACTCATAACATAGAGTTATATATATATCACATACACAATCTATTAAATCCAGATTATAGGCATTATTTAACCTTGTATCTGTATATAACCTGTCACGGTTAACAGCAAACAACTGTTTATTAATATATATAAGAGCAGCATTCCAGCGGCTCTGCGGCTCCTTACGCATATCCTTTATGTCTCTATTGTCGATGTACTCTTGGAGATACATAGATATATCATTTGCATAGACATCTATGGTATTACCGTCCCTATCTGTTATTTTGACCATGTTAATATTAATATCTGACATAACTGTATATCTCCTCTCTGGGGCTATGTAGCCCAATTATATATAATCCTTATCTATCCACATGGGAATATGTATATAATATATATCTATCCCGCTACACTGTATTTGTATTAACTATAAGGCAGACCCATTGGAGCATTGCGGCCCCCTCTCTGCCTGGTTAAGGTAAATAAAAAAAGGCCCCAACGCTTAGACAGACTGCTACATCCGTCTATAACGTCAAGGCCCCGTGGACTGGTTATACTTCGCCGCGCATCTACTGGCCGGCGGTCTGCATGTGTGGTCAAGGCATCCGAGACACTAGCACACATACACGCTATATATAATTATCAATTGGTTATACTCTAGCAGATTTTATAATATCTGTCAACTGCAAAATTATTGTATTACTCCATACTCATAAATTGTGTCACCGGGTAAATCTATATCATCTGTCCAATATACACAAGTCCGGCTCTGGTCTAATTGTACTTGCTTAAACAGGCCATAAATATCCTTTAAATCTCCATATTGCGGTATTGTCTCCATATCCTCTTTGACATCATATAAAACCGTTTTCCCATCGTCAAAAACTACCGACAAGATATAGTTATCTAATGGTTTTACCTCTTTAATTCTTGGTATCATCTCACCACCTCCAGACAGGAGAAAAAGCCGCTTATAACGGCGGCAGTTTCTTAAGATTTTGAGTTTCCCACATTTCCAACAAATCGTTCTGGTGTTGCTCCATCCACTCTCTAACAAGTTCCTGGGCTTTCCGCGGCAGGTCTCCCTCCGTCATCTCCATGGTTCGCAAATCAAAAATCCCGATGTGCTCACCATACAGTGCATGTAAGTGGCTTGGCTCGTGTTCTTTGGGCTTAAAAAACATTTTAATTACTATGCCGTAAAACCTTGCTATCTCTGGCATTGTACCATCTCCTCTCTGTTGATACCTTAATTATACACTATTTTTAGTGTGTTGTCAATCACTTTATTTAGTGTTTTCTGTTTTTAGTGCATCCCGCACTATATTTAGTCATTTTCGTATTTTATCAAATTCCCTGGCTGCATTTCCAATATCTTGCACAGAGTTTCCAGCGTCTTAATGCCTGGTACAATCCCTGCTTTCATATCCTGCATGGTCTTTTCGCCTATTAACTTCTCTTTGCGTATTCTTGCAGGCGGATAACCGTTTTCCCTCAATAACTCTATTATGTCCATCTTGAATTTAAACATTTCTCTACCTCCACTTATCTAATCCTATATTATCATATTCCAGTTCAAAAATCAAACACTATTTTTAGTGCATTTTGCACAGTATATCTCACTAATTTTAGTGCATTATCGCCATTGTAAGCGCACTATTTTTAGTGTATTATATAGACATAACAAAACAACAGCAAACACAGAAAAGGAGAATGTAAAATGAAGAAGAATATCGAAGAAATGAAGCAGGAGAACGGCCATTTTGAAATCAACGGTCGTGAGTACGTTTTAACCGAACAGGCCAGCTTTAAGAGCGACCCGAGGCAGAGCATTGACGGACGGGAGATGGATGACTACTACTCAGCCAGAGCTATTTGTCAGGCTGATGAAACGGACGAGGATGGATATCAGAAGTGCTATTTAGTCCGCTGGGAAATCCTTGAAAGTTATGACCCAGAACGGGCTGGAGAAGATTTTGCTTGTGATTGGGACAGCCCTGAATTTGTTGAGGAGTTGTGTGAATACAGCCTGGAAACAGGATGTTACTATTAGTAAAAGAAAGGGGAGGTAAAGGCTTATAGACCCTGAAACCATTGATTTTACTGGGTTTAAGCCAATTTTAGGCGTAAAAAGTTGACACTACCAATCTAATCTGAGAGGAGAGCAAAATGAAAGAAAACAGCAAAGAAGTTTTTGAAATAATGATTCAAAACTGGCTGGCAGACAACGCCGATGAAATGAATGACTTGGAAATTACAGAAATCACCCTAACTGATGACGGATTCATGAGATAAGGATTCGTAATGCTTTATCATTGGTAGAAGCCTTAGACTGTGAGGTGAGTGATTTTGTCTAAAAAGCCGCCAAAAAGTACAAAGACGACGGCTACCCATACAAAATCAAGGGCAACGGAGGTTACACGGCTGTTTTATATGATATTCAGCCACTTTTGGGGCGTGACTATATGGCAATATGCCGCTATCCAGGCGGCGAATGTTGCCACAGTCTTGGAGATATTAAAAAATTTTGAAATCATCGAAAATTAGTAGCGCACGGCATCTTGGCGGGTTCGGTTCCCGCCGCTACTCTTTCATCATTTCCCGGCCCCCAGGGAACAGGGGAGAAAGAAAACCATGAAAACAATGTTAGATAAAGCAATTAATGGCCGAGAGATTATCACATATGTGGATGGGTTATACGCCCCGCATAATAAAAACAGCAACCTCTACAAAGCTATTATCGCAGCAGGATATACCCCTGATGATATTGGAGGTAAAATCGCTATTGCCATCGGAGCACACCGTCGACACGGGCCAGACGGTTGGAAAATGGCAATTGTGAAATTGCCGCAAGAAAAAGAGCCTACAGAATAGGCTCTTTTTCCATTACTTAAACATGATGTTTTGCGATAATAATGTTATTTCAATCCACGTGCGGGAAATCGGTTTCCCGGCTGACAGGCAACCCATTATGTTGCCAACGACAATTACATTATTATATTACACCAAAAAGCATAAATAATCAAGAGTTAAATAATCGCATAATCGCAGTCCCCAAAAAAAGGGAAGAAAGGAACGACATGAAACAGATTGAAAAATGGCTACAGGATAATGGCATTACATGATGTCCGACAGCGAAAACAAATATAAGGTCGGGGAAACAGGATTGACAATGTATTCTTCGATTTGCAGGTGCGATTCCTGCAAAGAGGAATTCTTTGCAGATTTTTTTTTTTAAATCCTAGATACCAGTATTGCCTTCATTGTGGGCGTATGTTTGTCAGTTGGAATCATGATGACACAGAAAATCAACACAAACGCACTGACACTCCCGCTCCATGGCTTCGACCAGCAGCAGGTTTACGACCTGCAGGCGGGATTTAAGCACCTGCGGCGGCCCCGTACCCGTCTACAAGCCAACGCAAGCCGGACACCCATAAAACCCAGTAACGCCCCGGCGCTTAACGGTTGCGCGATAGCATCCAGCATACAGGCAATACACCACCCTACAAACTGCGGGACGGGACGCAGACGGGCGGCGTATTTCCTGCGTGCAAAAAAATCAAAACGAGAGGAGGGGAGGTCCATGAACAGCAGTGTACGCAGTCCACCGCATTAGTTCCCAGTTCCCGCCCGGCAACCGGTGCGGGAATTTGCGAATTGACAACATGATATTTTATCCGTATAGCCGTTTTTATGTGTTTATCGCACATTGGAAAGGGTAACGCCTGTAAAATCCAACAACAGCGCTTGTGGTGCGTCAAAACGATATTAAAGGCTTGCACATTATCCGCGCTTGTGATATCATGCACTTATACTGGATATTTTATATACTGCCTAGCACTACTACCCTAATTGGCATCGCAGAGCACCAACGAGACAGTGTATCTAAATCCGAAAGAAATTCGACACAAATTCAAAATCAACTTTTCGTATTAAAAAAATACCAAAATTCAAAAATTTATCAAAAAACATTTCCGTCTTTTTTCTGCAAAATTCTTAACCTAGGGGGGTATCAAAAAGTGTTACCTTATTTCCAAGATTTACTTTATCCAACAAATCTTGCATGTGCCTGTTGTACTGTCTCTCTGCTGATTGCTGCATAGCATTTTAATGTTGTATCAATCTTAACATGTCCAAGTACTTCCTTTACAATTTCAGCTGGAGCACCTTTGTTAATCATATCTGTTCCAACAGTACGCCGGAACACATGGGGAGTAACTTTCACACCTTCCAATTCTGCATCTCTTGCCTTTATACACTGTAAAATATTACGAACTGTCTGACCAGAAATGCGGCTCTTTGGCCTATTGGGAGACACAAATAAAGCTGGATTATCATCATTTCTACCGTCCAGATACCTCCATAAATGAAGAGCAACCTGTCCATTAAGATATACTTGACGCTCTTTTCTTCCTTTACCATAAACTATTGCCGTTTTTCGCTGAAAATCTACATCGGAAATATTCATACCACATAATTCTGACACACGAACTCCCGTAACATACAGCATATCACATAACGCAAGTTCAAATTCATTTTCGCAGGCACATCTAACCATTTCACGTTGTTCAGGCTGCAACGTTGCCCCTATCTTGTATTCCACTTTCGTTTCCTTCAATTTTTTGGCAGGATTTTCTGGCAATAAATCTTCTGTATACAAAAAAGAGAAGAAAATTCGAATAGATATGAGTTTGCTGTTATAAGTTCTGTCCTTCCATTTGCGAACAAGTTTCCCATATGCAAGGTACCCCTTTAAATCCTGGTATGTAATCTCCGTTACATTTTTATTTATATATGTCATCATATTTTTTAGATTACATTTATAATTGTTAATACTACCATCTGTACATCCGTCCAGTTTCATCTGGATCAAATAGGCATTAAGGTATTCCACTGACCTATCTATTTCATTAGACAACGCTGTTTCTTCTGTATAAAACTGAAATTCCGATAAACACATGTTGAGTATCTGTTTTACTTGATTAAGTCGTTCCTGTTCTTCGATGACATCTACAATATTATCCATCACACGCCTGACAACATCATCCATACTTACCTGTTCTGCCATATATTCCCACCCATCCTTTCCTTGTAATTTTGCACAGGATAGGTTATAATTATCCTATCCAAAGAGGAGAAGCCCTTCAGCCGCCAAGCACACGGGGCTTCTTTTTCGTACATATGTTCTTTTTTAATGTTTTTTATTGCCGGGGTACTCCCCCGGCTTATTTCATTTCAATCTCAATATCACATTCATCTTTCAGCACTGAACGGATATCATCCAGTGTGTACAGCCCCTTATCAAACTGCCTATAAAACTCGATACAGTAATCCACGAACCGCTGTTCCCGACTCTTTCCATCCACTTCCCTACGCATCAGTTGACCAAAATGGTCCTTGAACATTAATACTGGAATGCCCAGCATCATGAGAAAAGCAGTCTCTGCCGCGTTATGGGTAGCCTCTTGTTTAATTTCCCGAAATTGGTCTCTGGATAGATTATATGTAGGCTATTTTCTGTTCTCTCGCTCTACGCGGTGCCTTTCTGTTCGTGTCATAATATCTCCTCACTCCTTCGACAAATCATGTGTCTTTATCATCCATACAGTATCAATTTTTTTTCTCTATAAATACGTTCTATTTCTTCCAATAAGACATGTATTAATAGATTCTTGATGAATTGACTTTCTCCGAATTCCTTCCCCAAATCTTTTATTCCATCTATAAGACCATCCCAGTATTCATCAGAATCATTGGGATCACTATACTGCTTAAACAGTTTCCATGTATATGTAAATGCCCTCTGGTAATCCTTTTCCAATAATGGCTCACCACCTGCCTTGACTCTCTTTATTTCTTGCCAAACGGCTAGGCAAAACAGCCGTCTCATGACTCCGATGTCATGCTTCCATAGCATTTCTTCTATATGTTTCTTCGTAACCTTTTTACAGTTTTTCATTAGCATCCATGCGTCTGTGTAGGCTTGCCAGTACCTCTTAAGTTGTTCTTCGCTCATATTCCACCGCCTTTATCGTACACAAACAGTTAAAACACTTATCATCACCAAACCTTCCATATATAGTGACTACATTTAGAACATGACTTTTTATTAACCTTCATAATAATTTTTCTTAACCACATATGTAGTTCATAATTCACCTTTTCACCTTCTTTTAACCTTATTCTTATTAGTTCGTACTATAAACTGTATCCGGCTCAAATCGTATCCGCATCCCTTCAACGCTTGCGTCACCCTGTCCCATTCATCGGCCAGTTCTGACGCGTTCCCGTCATCCACCCGTACAATCAGGTACCTCTTTTGGTACAGGATACCCACATCACTGTAATGCTCTATCTGTTGCCAGTGCCGGACGCCCAGCATTACCATCAGCTCCGCTGCTCTGTACCGGCCGTCATATTTGCCACAATCATACAGGTCATAGTACACAGGTCTTGATGCCACGTAATCACTCCCTTCGGCGGCCGGCGCAGCTCCGGAACCGGGCACAGGCTGGTGTACATGTAGGCCGGCGTCCGGATGCGCTCCTTGATTGCCTCGTTGGCCCGGGCGGCCAGGGCCTTGCTGCGGTCGATACGGCTGACCTTGGACTGCTTACTGTCTGCTTTCTTTCTCAATCAGGTACCTCCTCCGTATCACAAATCTCAGTTTTCGTGAGGAAGTATTTCAATCTTGTACTGATTCATATCATACAAATATACAAGTTTTCCAAAATAGTCTTCCTCCGATAAAACAACAACATAATTGCCATCCGTGGCAGCAATGCATGATACCTTTTCATCAAATTACTTCTCCAAACTCTCAGTTTGAAATTATTGGCAGGAACTGAAATGTCCACGCCTCATCCATAATAGATATAATGTTTCCGTCTTCATTGATTGCCAACACATCAATAAGCCTTGGTTTTTCGATAATACCCCTGTGCTCAAAATCATCAATCTTTCCTATCTCCACACCAATTAAGGCCACTGCATTCAGTACCTTATCTCCGTGTACTACCTTGTATCTGCTTAAATCAATTTCCATACACCTCATATTTTTCATAAGCTTCTCCTTTCCTGTAAATGTTAATTTTCTGAAACAAATCCATCCGTGAAAAGGTCCATCTGTCCTTCTACGTTATCATCTTCCATCCACCAGAGGAAAACATCATAACCAGTTTTCCACTTGGTTTGCGATCCTGCTGCATGAATGGCTTCTAGCATTACGCCAAAAGCTCTAATATAGGCTCTCTGGTATGTAGGGAAATCGGCAAACTCCTTCCACCTTCCTTTGCTTGCCATCGGACAGCCCACGCATCCCACGCGATAATACCCCATACTATACAATGGATTGTGTAGTTCACACTCATTCCAGTAATAATCCCATATATCTCGGTCTGGCCAATCTAGTATTGGATTCGCAATCATATCCGACTTCAGAACACATCTTTCTGTCAAAACCCTCTTTTTGTCGTTGTCGCTCAACATCATTACCTTTTCAGCGTCTTTTTTTCCTCTCGGCTCTATTTCCTGCCTATTTTTCCGATTGTTGCTTTCTGCCCAGCGAACTCCAGTCGCAACGAAACGATTTTTTACGGTGTTCTCTTTCAGGTATTCACAACAATAACGTCGCATACGACATGGCGGCATCTTTTTCTTTGGAATTAGTTGCCACATCGTGAGTTCTGGCATATGTATAGTTGTTTTGATTCCCTGCTCCTCCAACCGCTTGAACTGCTCTCGAATGTGGTATACTGTTGGCGGCGCATCTACAGTTGTATGACTGTTGATTACCTCAAATGGAACTCCTGACCGCTTAAACAGTTCCAACATCACATCGCTGTCCTTCCCCCCGCTGTATGTACATACCAGGGGCTTCCCATAATGGTGCAGGGACATTTCTGATGCCATCTTAATTCGTTCTATTGCCTTTTTTTCTAAGTCCATTTTTCAAAAAGGAGCCGGGATATCCCATCAACGGTGCGCACCGCTCCGGCCTCCCTTCTTAATCACTCAAATTTCGATTTAGTGGATGTGCGCCAGACCGGAACCCCTGGCCGTATGGTCCTCCATTATCTCTCCATAGGCACATCCGCTACTGGTCTTACTGGTTGTGCATACACCAGAGCCATGCCAGCTATCTTTACGCAGTCTCTGTCCTGCGAATCAGGTCCCGGTATGCGCTGCTGTGTTATAAACTACGATTAAAAAATTGCCGGTACTGGCTCCCAGCTTTGGCTTTGGCCCAATCAACGGCCCCGGCTGCCGTCCAACTTTGGCATGGCGCTCCCGTTGCGCTCTCTTGCGTTATCTGCTCTCTGCTCTTTTTTATTGCCTATCTGGTTTCTACTCCAGAGATTTTTTTACAAGGTCCCTCGTTCGTCCTTGCACCGTATAGCCGATATGCCAGCTAACGGTTTAAAATAGTTCTTCTATTGTGAGCCCTGTTTCGTGCGCTTCTCCGTTTTTATAGAAGTACACATTTCCATCGCCCAGGGCAAAGAATCTGTACCATGTCTTTCGCACCATTGTGATTGCATATGCGATATCCATGGTTGAGTACATATCAAGGACATATCTCCAACTCATTCCTCTGCCTCCTCGTCATTTCCGGTACATTGCGAGCATCCCTTGCACATTTCGCATGGTTCATCCGCCCAAGCGTCCCCATATCCAATACATGGCCTTTTTTCTTCTGCCGGTTCCACTCCGCGCAGAATGCATGGCTCCGGCTTCTCACACCGCTCAAATTCAATTACCCATATCCACGGGTTGGCGTTCCATCCATATGTACCTATGTCAGATTTTTTAATCGTGGAATCCCATAATCTCATGAATGCGGCTCTATGCGCTATCCCACTATTGTCCGTCTCTACAGTGACACCCTCCCTTTTTGCGTCTTTGTTGGTCAAATTGTGTAGCCGCTCTGCCCTTACATCCGTCACCTGCAACCAGATTCTGGCGGCCTCCTTTGGCATATGGATTGATGGGCGCCACTTTCGTTCGGTATCGTCAAGACAGAATCCATTATCATCATATAAATCAGGCTGGTTTTTATCCGCTCTATAGACATAAAATAAATCGTCATAATGTGTGTAACCATTTTCGTCTACTCTTGCGAGTTGATTCCATGTTTCCCGGACACACAGGATATCGCCTGGATGGTATCTACACATTTCTTCCGGCTTATATCTATTTCCTGTCTCTCGGTCTATGTAGCAGATAACGCTTCCATCTACCTCAACGTCAAACTGGTTGGATATGTCGATATCAATCTTTCTCCGCGTAACTGTCTTACGCCCTTCCAGGATTGCCCGGACCATTTCACCATTAAATAATATCGCTCTTATCATGACCTGTTCCTTCCTCCGCTAAATGCATGCCAAATGAGTCAATTGCCTTCATGGCCTCTCCCAAATCATCAAACACCCTTCCATCGTACGAGATATCATCAATCCGGTACCCCAGTTCATCTCCATCGGATGGGGTTGCTACCCTCAAGGCGCAGATATCCATACCTTTGTATTGCATTACCTTTGCGTATCTATTGCTTAAATGCTTCATCTTCTCTCCTCCATAAATGCGTGTTTAATCAAACGGTATTTCCCCATGTACTGCAATAAAGCCATTATCGGTCTTATTCCAACCATATATTTTGTTTTCGGAAGAATAGTTTTTCAGGCGTTTGGTTTCTGGCTCATAATAAAGTGGGATAAAGTAATCCATCGCACCGCCATCACGGTCTTTAGCAATCTCTATAACGTTTGTAGCCTGGTAAATCTGGTTATCATCTTTCCATCCAAACATCTGTTTACTAAGGCGTTTAAAATCCTGATTTACTCTGTGAACAATAAAAGCGTTATCTACAGCGTTGCCCAAATCTGCTGTTCCTGAAATATCATCCAACCGGAGGAATCCCATGGCTTTTCTCGGATGTGCCACAAACATGATATGCACATTGTATGGCTTGGCTATCTCACCCTGTAAAGCAAGGATAAACTTAGTCTGTGCCTCAAATTTGTTTTCTGACATACCGGAAATATCAAAGGTCATTAGGTTGTCTAGAATCAGCATATCCAGTTTATCTTTTTCGATTTTTCTCTTAAACTGGTCAACTACTGCCTGAAAGTCAAATCCGTATTCATTGTTATACAACCAGAAGTGTTCTCCTAACCATTGTGCTATCTGCTCCTGGTATTTCCGTTGTACGTTGTAATACCCTTCAAACTGAGTTGGTTCTGTGTATCCCTTTCCAGCCGCCTGTAAATTCATCCAACGCATAAAGTTCTTTGGTGCCAGTTCCCCGGAAAAAACTCCGATATTATTTCCAGACTCAACACCATCCAGCACCATTTCAGAAATCACAGAACTCTTTCCGGCGGCCCGCAGTCCAGACATAACGGAAACGTAACCTTTTTTCATTCCACGCAGTTTCTTGTCTATATCCGCAATTCCGGTTTTGATAAATCTTTCTTCTGGTACTGGCAGGTTCAGAACGTCCTGAGCTGTATAAAATACTGGTTTTCCATCTATCGGCCGTATAACCTTTGCCTGCTGTACTGGCTGGCGGGAATAAATCCTCCGCTCATAATCCTGCTGACACTTCTCATAGGCATCTGGCTCAAACAACATTCTCACATCCCTCCAGGTCTTGTCCTGGCAGGAATTGTGAAAGCAATGAAATCCGATTGCCCCTGACCGCGCCTGGAAAATACAGGCGTCTTTTCCTTTGTGATTGCTGTCAAACGGGCATTGTTCCAAAATATACTTGGTTCCGTCCGAATAACTGGTCTTTTGATACCGCAATCCATATTTTATCAGCCATTCCTCCAAGTCGAATTCTCTGGGGCTGTAACCATTGTATTTCTGTGGCTTCTCTGGTACCGGAAGCATAGCGGACAGTTTCTCCAGGTATGCCCTGTCGGTCGGTTCCCTACTTCCCTCTGACAACAAATGGCTCATTCGGTGCGGGTTCTCCGGTGTATTACTTCCTTTGCGGGCCATGGTTCCATACAGCTTACAAATTCGTGCCGGATTAAAATTCGTTTTATCAATATCGGCAAATTCATCCGAAAAAAGCATATCCAGAGCTAAAAGACAATTTTTAATTAGTGTCTTGTTTTCCTCACTGTTCCGAAGCCTAATCTTGTACAATAGATGAATTCCATTTCCGCTCATGGCTGTTATCGGATTATTAAACCCAAGATTTCTCATAAAGGCGTAAACCTTATTTCCCACTCCCTTGGCTTGTCTCAACTGTTCATCCGTACTTGACACTCCCGCAGGACGTTTCGGGTCCACATCAATAAACAGCCATTCATATCCGCAAATATCATTATCACTGGTTTGAACTTTTGCATTTGTAATAAATTTATCGCGTTGCTCTCTGGAGTAGCATTCTGGTTTGATATTGTTAAGCATAATATATATGTTACTATCAGATGTACTCAATTTACTTAGCTGTTCCAGCATCATTTCTGTGTCACGAAAATATCCGCTACTAACTCTTTTTCCATTTGACTCAAGGCATCTTACCTCAAACAGTTCCCCAGAGTCTTTTAAGGCCTGTATTGTTTTTCGGATTTCATCTGGTTCAAATATCTTTTTCCCTACTGCCATATCTTGGTCTCACCATTCTCGTAAGCACGTTGTTCAATTTTCTTTGCCAAATCCCTAATCTCGGAAATTGCTGGTGGAAATTTGCTTTCTTGAACCCATTGGACTGCTGCTTTCTTTATCCATTCGGACTCTAAATCACACAGTGCTTCGAACCATACATTAACCTCGTTTACATCCTTCAGCAAATCATTTCTGGCATAAGCTCCACGCAAAAATGAAATAACATCCACAAAGTCTGTCTTACTCATTCAGCCATCCCTCCAAACTCCCAGATTTATTCTTGTCATCATATTGACCTTCAAGCACTTTAGGAAAATTGTTGGGTCTGGCAAACCATTCAAAATCAATCATCCAACCGCGGTTGCCTCCACCTTTCAAAAATGTGCTGCTATTTATTTTTTGTATCGCTTTGAGAACATCATCAATGCCATACTCTTTTATTCTGGCAGAAATCATTTTGTATCGAGTGGATGTAGATGTCATTCTACTTATGGGATTAATTCCCAACTGGTTCCAGGCTTCAACCACACGTTGGACGTCTGTCCGACATATAGTGTCGTCAGACACTATAATATCTTTATCTATACCTATCCTATCCTTACCTAACCTAACCTGCGTCTCCCTGGTAAGCAAAGCAGTGTCGTTTGTGTCGCAAGTGGTGCGCTTTTGGTTTCCATTTGGTATACCAACGGATGTCATATGGTTGCCTTCTGGTATGTCATTATCACTTTTTATTAACTGATACGCGCCATTTTCTTTAATAGAAAGCATATCCTTTTCCTCAATATATTGTGTAGGTTTGTATCTGTCGCTCCGAATGTAATTATGTATAAGCCAATGTTTTATTACACATACACCTTCATCGAACTGGATGATAAAACGCTTCATAAGTAGCATGTCATAATCATTTTGATTTGCTCCAACATTCCGCATTATTTTCTTTGCGTTATTCAAAAATCCATCATCATCTGCCCTTAATAACAAATGAAAATATAATGCCTGTGAAGATAATGGCATTTCAGTAAATGCATCACTATCAATGATTTTTTTTGACATCATACGTCTTTCCGCCATAATCAACCTCTGCCTTTCCATAATTTGGACACTTAAATGGCTTGTCCTTGAAATCTGTCCTCAAAATTTTCTTTTTAGCCAGGCAGACTGGCTTTTGTTGCTTTGCCGTAGGGGAATCTACCCAAATAATATTGGTGCAATGTTCGCAGTCAGCCTTAAACCGCTTATAATGTAAAATTTCTCGAACATAGTAGTAAAATGTATCAAGGTCGTAAAAATCGCTTCCATCATCAATCATGTTAAATACTTCCTTGATAGAACAGCCATCCTCCAGATTCTTAACAATAAATTCCCGCTTTTCTTCGAACATGCTATTGCGCTTTTGATGCCCAGACATTTACATCACCCCCAACAATTCAAGAATTCTTTTACCTGATTCTTCTGGTCTACAAAACAGAAACTTTACTCCATATTTGTTTTGCATTGTTGAACAGGACTTAGCAAGCCATTCACCGGTTGCCGCATCTGGAAAACATTGCACTAATTTATATTTGGGTTTACCATTTTTCCAACTCCCAATAATTTCTTTAGATCTTTTCCACATATCCAGCCTCGGATTGTGCCATATGGTCAGGTCCTCAAGTGACTGAACCCCATCTTTATTTTCGACCAGAATGTAGAGCTGTATTTCACTGTTTTGTGCCCTCTTTAATCCTCGGTGGAAGAATCCATGCCGCTTAACGTAAAGCGTCTGAAAATCGCTTGTAGTGCGTTCAGCAATATGATTTTCAAAACATATAGTAGCAATCTCTTTCTCGGCAAATCTATTTTCATCATCATCACAAATAGCATGATAAAGACGCTCTGCCAAATCAAAAGAAACTCCTTGCATTTCGCAAATATCGTATACTTTTTTATGTATTTCTCTTTTAGGCATTTTCTTAAACTGGATATCACCAATTAACTCGGCGATATCCTTTTTAGTGTCCACACAAACACTTTGATTTGACGGTAACGTATAATCGCCACAATACAAAGCTGTACGGTTCCAGTAAATCCCTACTGACCGGAAATACTCATGCTTATTCTTATGCTTGTTTTCTTGCTGACGAGTATCTTCCAATATAAGCATTTCTATCCCCCCTTTCGATAATGGGTAGCAAACTGTCAATTAAATGGCAATCCCTCGTCCTCTACCCCATCTGGTATATTCATGAATCCGTCGCCTACAGGACTTGTTGAAACTGGTCTATTCTGTGGTTGATTTCCACCGTTAGAAGCTCCTTTACTATCCGCAAACTCCTGGTCATCCAGGATGACCTCTGTTGTATATACCTTTTGACCATCTTTATTTACATAACTACCTGTTTGGATTCTGCCTGACACGAGTACCCGCATTCCCTGACGGAAATACTTCTCGGCAAACTCGGCCGCGCGGTCAAATGCAACACAGTTGATAAAATCGGCTGTCTGCTGCTCTGCGGAATTGTCCTGGTTCCTGCGGCCCCTTCTGTCCACTGCAAGGGTGTACCTAGCTATAGCCATGGAACGCTCTCCCTGTGAATATCTGACTTCCGGGTCTCTTGTCAATCTTCCCATTACAATGACTCTGTTCATGTTTGTCTCCCTTTCTCCGGCTGCCCCGAAAGACAGCCGGTAACATCAAAAACTTAGGAAATTACGGTGAACTGCGGCAGTTCTGCCAGTTCATACTGCAAATACTCCTTAATTGACTTCATGGCTGCATTCTTCCACGCACCACCATCGGCCTCAAAGATAGCACACTCAACACCATGTCCTTCTGCCTGTCTCATGCGGAATACAAATGCACTTTCCGGTTGTTCTACCTCAATGAATGTCCGGAATGGCCGTAATTTAACCGGATTAGGCACAACGGCATCTCCTACACTTGTAATTCCTGTTTTAATGGTAGCTTTCTGGGTCACGCCATCATCTCCGTACTGGGCGATAGATTCATCCTTGACAGTCCCAGCGAACTGAAGCAGCAAAGCGCGGTCATAGTTGTCAATGAATTTCGACTGCAGAGCTATGATGAAACGCTCGTTTCCCATGTAGCGCCCATACTCAAAATCCGGAATCATGGCCTCTACATCCACCAATTCCTCGCGTTTCCGGTCTGCATCCAGCATAGAGAGTACTCTTACTTTCATAGGAGAAACCACCTGAACCAACATTTTGTCTGCCATAGAATCAACACCAGCTTTCAGATAATCTACCAGGCTGGTAAGAGTATTCATCTGAATGGCAGAAGCACGAAGTTCCTTGTCCACTCTATGTACGTCCTTATCGACATACTTTCCACCATTGATATCCAGAACTTCTGCGGTTTTTAAACCAACAACATACTGTAAAGCGTCTCTTGTCATATCCATTTTTCATATCCTCCTTATGCCTGTTTAGCTGTTCTCATATCCAAAACCTTTACCGGAGACTCTTTAATTTCTCCTGTTTCCGGGTCTACAGTTTTTCCATCCACTACAAGTTCCGCCGGATTCTGGGCGCTTGGCTTAAATTCCATCTGTCCACGCATGGTATTTCCATACTCCTGCGCATACACTTTTCCGGTTCTTAAATCTTTTCCGATTGCCATTCTTGTGACCATCGGTTTTACCGGCGCCAGCTTTGTCGTTACGGAAATATCCACCGCCGTGTCATTCCTGTCCTCATTCTGCTCAAATTTAAGTTTGATTGTGATTTCACGCTTGTTTTTGTATGGAGTGTTGGGATTCTGCATATTCTCAACAACTTCCTCCATCGCTTTTGCAAATACTTCCTGCAGGCCTCCGCCTACCAATTCTTCCAGATTTACTTTTGCCATGATATTTTCCTCCATAGGCAATATGTTTACGGGTTACATTTATTTAATAGGCCTATTAAAATCACATCATAGTTTTGAATGGGATTGCGCCCATGTGCTAATCACTTTCTGGCAAAATCTCCACACCAGTCACACGTTTTAAGAACTGTCGCCCATCATCAGAAACGTGATACCAATGCTCGCCACTTTTTGTTGCTAACCCAATAGAAACAAGCTGCTCCCAGTCCTCTGAACCTCTGGGGCCTGCGTCAAAATAGTTTCGATATGGCTCATATCTCCGGTGCTTTGTTCCACGCACCTTTCGATTATCAAAACCAATGGCATGCTTCATATCATCAATCTGTTTGTATGTAACCTTTTCATAGACTACACTGTTTACCATGCTCTACTCCTTTTTAATCTACAGGATACGAAACCTCTTTTACATATATATCTATGCCAATTTCTCTTGACTGTTTTAGTAAGTCAGACACAATTCCGTATATAGAATCCTTTATCTCATCCTTGCTCATGTTCTCTGATTCTACGTCTGTCACTATTGTTACTTTCATGCTGTGCCTTACTCCTTTTCCAAATCATAGAAAACCAGTTCCTCGCCCTCCGGTAGCGGACACTCATCATCTTTCCATTTCAGATATTTTACGCTTGTCCAATGCCCCCATGAATCTTCCGTATCAAGTCCGATAATGGTCAGAACCTCATTCGTATAGCAGCGGCTGTCAATTAACAGTCTGTCAGAGCGCCTATTTTTTCTGTTATCAAAATTATCCAGAATGTACTTGCTAAGCTCTCTTGCGTCCCTTAAATCTGTTTGTGACGGCTTATGGTGCAAGGTATAGGTTATTCCGTCTACTTCCTTTAAAACTGCTCTATCTGCCCATCTTGCTGTTTTAACACAGGATGTATAAAGCCAAATCTTACCCTCATATCCGTTCGCCCGGAGGCGATGAATCATTTCCAAAACTCTCGGCGCAAGTAACATCGGCTCTCCTCCGGTGATTACCAGTTCCTCATATTTCAACAAATCCTCAAAATTGACCTCTGGTACATTCTCTATATACTCATTACAGCAGTTTGGGCAATGCCTTGGGCAGTCGTATGTAACAATCACTCTTGCAGTTTTCTTCATTCACTTTCTTCCTCCAAATCTTTAAAAATGGATTCTATATCCAGAAGTTCCTCAAGGTCTCTGCCAGCACACGGAGGTTCAATAGGTGCGCCTCCGTAACACCTTAGACCATGCGGGCATTCATCATCATAAATACAATAATTGCAACGTTCTTCCCCATCATGCTCACTTAGCCATTTTTCAAATCTTGCATTGTCAGACATCTTGTCTCAACCTCCAATTAATGAATCCAGAACCTGAACTCTGCTCTGTACCTTATCCGGATTTGCAGAACCGCTCCCAACAGACTTATT
>Ga0137302_10293_pt1 | contig 30002 bp, 20 predicted proteins | sample Ramsor2O_GlcNAcB_FD_97184 | JGI IMG/M metagenome (GOLD analysis project Ga0137302, IMG submission 97184) | Mouse cecal microbial communities from Vienna, Austria - N-Acetylglucosamine amended with D2O_GlcNAcB | ecosystem: Host-associated > Mammals > Digestive system > Large intestine > Cecum... | reverse complement strand
AAATATGCACAAAATACCGCACTAAAATAGATGAATCCAAATAAATATCTAGTTTTTATCTATTAAACATTCTGGGATAAATGTATTTCATAGGGGACAGCAATATTGGAAAATGTTGTTAGTTGAAGACAAAATATTTGTATGGACTAAATCCACCCAAATAAAATGACACAAAATAGCGTACTAAATAATATGATTTCTATTTTACAAGCTTTGTAATGATACAGGAGTTTATGCACGATTTTTTTGTTAAAGAAATAAACTTTGCGACTAAATAGCAAGTCTGTACTTTATATAGGCCATAAAAACAAGCAGAAAATAGCGAACTAAATTAATTAGTATAAAAGAAAACCTCCGGACTAAGGGTAAAACGGGACTCATTTATGAAACATAAGTATTGTTTTTACTATAGATAGCGACTAAATTCCAGTGATTGAGAATTATTTTCTGACAGGCTGATGGGTTGATACTTTAGTGGGACAACAAATTGAATCCAAAAGATAGCGACTAAATTTTACAATAGTAATTTGGATCAGAACGTATACAGCAATGTATGAACACGCTTTTTGTAAGGAGAAAATGATGATTTCAGTAATATACTGTGGTGCCGATTCCAGGCATCGTAATGGATTTGAAATGGAGAGAAGATTTGGAGCAGATCACTATGTATTACTGGTAGTGAAGACTCAAGCATGGGTAGAGCTGAACGGGCAGAGGGTGGAGACGAAACCCAACATGGTTCTTCTGTTTGATAAAAACAGCTATACGCACTACGGAAGTGTCGGGAATTTTTTCAATGATGACTGGATCCATTTTTCTGTTACCGGCGAAAAGCCTTTGGCAGAACTATTAGAGATACCTTATGAGACTCCATTGTATCTGTCAAATCCAGAGGAGATTAGCAAGGTCATACAGCTGATAGCGGCAGCTTTTTACCGAAATGGATGCTGTAAGGAAAATGTGACGGATGCGTTAATCCGTTCTCTGTTCTATATGATTGATGAACAGATGGCGGGATCTGAGGATACCGGCAGGGAAAGTAAGTATTTTCAACTGATGAGTAAAGTTCGGTCGGAAATACAAAATGCGCCGTATCAAAAATGGTGTGTTGAAGAAATTGCAGTAGGGGTGCATATGAGTGCCTCTTATTTTCAGCATTTATATAAGGAGTTATTTGGAATATCCTGTATTCAGGATGTTATTGAAAATCGAATCAGTATGGCAAAATATTATCTGACTACGACGGATATGCCCATTCATGCTTTGGCAGGATATTGCGGATATGATAGCGATCTGCATTTCATGAGGCAATTTAAGAAGCATACGGGGATGACACCCTCTGCATACAGGGAAATGACACATGCACATCACAAAATGTAATTCAGCAGGAATAGTCAGTGAATGAATACTTTTGGCAATGGTTCTTATCTCTGTATGAGTTATAATGGGGATGATATTGAGAAAATATTGAGATGATATTGAGATAATTCTTATTTAAAGGAGAAGAGCTATGCTGAAAATGAAAGATCAGGTTTGGGTAAGTGAAGTAGTGGATAAGATTTTGAAAAAGTTGGATTGGGTTAGTGATAAATCCAAGGATAAAATCCCCTATACAACGGTAGATGGTGTGCATGATGACCGTTCCGATGCCAGTCAGGAATGGACTTTGGATAACGGACTGAATTGGTGGACCAATGGATTCTGGGGTGGGATGATGTGGCAGATGTATCATTTGACGAAAAATGAGAAGTATGCTGCCATTGCAAAGCGGTCGGAAGTGCTGCTGGACCAGACACTTGCGGATTTTTACGGACTTCATCATGATGTTGGGTTTATGTGGCTTCCAACGGCGGTTGCCAATTACCGCCTGACAGGCAGCCAGGAATCCAGGAAGCGGGGAATGCATGTGGCAAATCTGTTGGCGGGTCGTTTTAATCCGGCTGGGAATTTTATACGTGCATGGAATGATTTTGGAGAGGATAGGGACAGAGCCGGGTGGGCGATTATCGACTGTCTGTTTAACATTCCCTTGCTGTACTGGGCTTCCGAAGAGGAGGGTGATCCAAGGTTTCTAAACATTGCTATGCGTCATGCGGATACTGTAATGGCGAATTTTGTACGCCCGGATGGATCAGTGGAACATATAGTGGAATTTGATCCTGAGACAGGCAGCTGTGTGAGGACCCACGGAGGGCAGGGATTTGCAAATGGCTCTTCCTGGACCAGGGGACAGGCCTGGGCACTGTATGGGTTTGCGATCAGCTATAAACATACCGGAGAAAAAAGGTATCTGGATACTGCGAAAAGAGCAGCGCATTATTTTATTTCCAATATACCGGAGAATAATCTGATTCCGGTTGATTTTCGCCAGCCGCCGCTCCCTGACTGGGAAGATTCTTCTGCAGCGGCTATTGCGGCAAGCGGTTTCATTGAAATTGCTAAGCTTGTATCGGAGTGTGAGAAGAATAGGTATTTAAATGCGGCTGTAAAACTCCTTAAAGCTTTAGACGAAAAACGGTGTAACTGGGGAACCGGAAATGACTGTATACTGGAGAAATGTACAGCGGCTTATCATGACCAGAGCCATGAATTTAATATAATCTACGGGGATTACTTCTTTATAGAGGCAATGTTAAAGTTAAATGGCAGTGATTTGTTTATCTGGTAGGAAGGTCCCACCAGATCTAAAGTATCCTTCTTCTCTTGTTTTAGATTTGAACGCTTTGTAATACTTTAATTACTGCTTTTGGCGAAAATCACTGGGTGAAATGCCGGTATATTTTTTAAACTCTTTGGAAAAATGTACATAGTTGGTAAAGCCGGATTTTTCACAGACGTCTGTCATTTTGTAGTCGGTTGTGGAAAGCAGTCTGATGGCATTTTCCATGCGCAATTTCCGGATGTATTTATTTATTCCGGTTCCTGTTATTTTTTTGAATGCTACGCTGATATAGGAAGCGTTCAGATGAAACAGGTTTTCCAGATTTTTTAATGTGATTTGTTCTGCAAAATGCTGCTCTATATATTTTTGTATTTCCAGCACGGAGGTATCAATATTTGTACGGCGGCTGATGACTTCGGCAGTTATGGAAGCGCAGTATTTATATAGAGTTTCAATTAATGGGCCGGTAGAATCAAAATTGAGCAGGTTTTCCAGGTTGTGCAGGGAGCTGATCTCCTGCTGTAATTCACATACGCGGACGGTTCCAGTTTTTGACAGGGTGCAATAGAATTCTGTGAGCAGCATACAGAATTCATCCAGGTTAATATCCGTACTGCTTAGATGTTTATTAATGATCTCACCGCAGAGGGCAATGGCATTGGTGCTGTTGCCCGCCAGTAAAAAGTTCAGCAGAGGGAGTTCTGCGTGAAAGACATCTTCCAGATGATATGCCTTATGGCTGAAATCACGGTATAGTAATAAGAACCGGGAGGGATGCAGCATTTTATTGCACAGGGCTTTATGCGCCTCGTAATAGGCTTTTGTTATGATGTAGTCAGAGGCGTGTATATCGCTTATTCCAATATAGAGCAGATTCTTCAGCAGGGTATCGGCAAGCATATAGATCCGCTGCATAAGATCTGTGACGGTGGTATAATCATCCCTCGTGGGGGAATAAAAAATAATATCCATACGGTCCGGATGTTCGTGAAATAAGGTATGGATGGAGGCGGGGATCAGCGTCTGGATTCTGTCTTTGAAAAAACCATAATCATTGTATTTATTTTTTAATGATGCCACCCAGAAAAAGGTCTGAGGCGGTAATGTATCAAATATATCCCCAAAGGTACAGTAAATATTATCTTCCAGCTGAGAGAGCAGGTGATCTGAAGTATTTTCAGGCACTGTACCGCAGCCGGAGCTGCTTAACTGTCCCACTGCCCTGGCAATCGCCTGGTTCAGTTCTTCTTCATGTATAGGCTTTAGTATATAGTCAACCGTATTGGAACGGAGGGCATGCTTTACATATTCGAAATTACTATAGCCGCTGATCATGATGACTTTTACGTTTATCTGGCTTTCTGTGATATAATCCAGGACTTTGATTCCGTCTATATAGGGCATTTTTACGTCCAGTAAGATGAGGTCCGGGGATAATGTATCCAGCATTTTGATAGCGTCTTTTCCATTCTCTGCCTCACCCGCAAGAATACAGTTATGCTGTTCCCAATGAACCATACTGATGATGCCCCGGCGGATCAGAGAGGTATCTTCTGCAATTAAAACTTTATACATCTGAAATCTCCTTTTCAATTAGTTTAAGAAGGATAGTCGTTCCTTCACCGGCATTGCTGAAAATTTCCAGACCGCTGTCAGGATGGTAAAGCATCTTCAGGCGTTTGTTAATATTCTGTAGTCCGATAGAAGTACCCTGGTCACAGCAGAGGTCTTCCAGCTGTAGTTTTTTCTGTATTTCTTTTAACTTTTCAATCGCAAACCCTTTTCCATTGTCAACAATTCTGATCAGCAGGGTCTGGTCGTCTAAATCTGCACTTAATACAATCTGCAGATTTTGAGAGTCAAACGCATGGTTAAAACAGTTTTCAATAATGGGCTGAAGTATCATTTTCGGAACGGTATAATCCAGCAGGCGGTCAGGAATTTTGTATTGCAGTGAAACTTTATTGTCGCAGCTTATGCTTTGCAGCTGAAAGTAATTTTTAACGTGCTGAATTTCCAGTTTCAGCGGAATCCGTTTTTCCGTTTGCTGCGTGGTGTATCGGAACATATCGGCAAGGCAGCAGGTCATCCGGGAAATCTCGGGCTGGTGCTTGATTTGCGCCATACTGTTGATACTCTCCAGTGCATTATAGAGAAAATGAGGATTAATCTGGGACTGCAGAGCACGAAATTCTGCGTGCAAATGCTGTATCTCCTGGTTGTAGGACTTTTTAATAAATAATCTTAGCTGGCTGAGCATGTGGTTATAACTGCTTCCCAGCTCTTCAAATTCATCTCTTGTCTTAATATGAACATAGCTGCTCAGTCCGTCCGGCTGAATGTCCGACATGGCAGACTGGAGAACCTTTATGGGAAAAATAAGTTTATTCGCCATTAATATGGCCACAATAATAAAAACAATGGTACAGGCGAAAAACATCCAGATTACAGGGACGGTCTCCATGAAAAAGTTGATGTTGCTGGTTTCATAATCTTTTAACTGGATCAGATAGCAGCCATTATCCAGCAGCATGTAGGTGGGCAGCATAGTCTCATTCTCATAGAGAACGGGCTGTTCCAGTCCATTGGGAAACAGATCGTTTAATGTATGATTCAGATTCTGATCGGAGGAATCGTAGATGATATTCTGGCTGGGGTCGGTAATGAACGTAGTGTCTGTGTTATAATCCAGAAGCTTGTCCAGTATATTGGCATGAAACTGCAGTACAGCCATGCCCAGATATTCACGGGTGTCTAAATTAAAGACAGGCTGCATAATTACGGTTATGTAAACGGGTACATTGCCAGTCAGATAACTGGAAGTGGAGAAGCCGGTCTGAAGTGGAAAATCATAACTTTTCATATCTGAAAGTTCTTCGCACTTTTTCCGGATATCTGCGATATAACGGTTTCCGCCGGAGAAATACTCCGCACCATCTGCAGCCATTAAATAAACACTTTCTATATCGTAGTTATTAATGGTGATATTCTGTATAGTCTCATCGTAATTCCGGTCGGCTAACAGCTTCTCATAAGGAGTGGTGGGCTTTGTAAGCAGTAGATTCTGAAGGCTGTCGGATACAAAAACGGAGTCTGTAATATGAGTAAAACCGTTGAAGTAGACATTTAAACTGCTGGATATGGATTCCAGGCTGCTTTGGTTCATCCGGGCATCATTCTGTACCGCAGTGTGGTAAAGCTTATATGAAATATAGGTACTTAAAATTGCCATAGGCATAAATATGACAAATATAAGCAGCACGATCAATTTAGCGGAAAAAGTTCTTTTCATTCGTTTCCCCATTTTACAATCCTCTTTTCCTGAATTTGAACCTAATTATATCAGAAAAAGAAGTACATGTAAGCAGGAAATATAGGGCATTAGACAGTTCTAAAAAAAACACAACATTACTTTAGAAAAAACACAAGGCAGTGTGTCAATATGATGTAAATGGATTGCGTATGATAATAAACAACAAGATAATGCTAGTATGGCATCATGGAAAACGAACCTCTGTAATGATAGTATAAGAGCATCTTAAAAAAAAGAAAAACAAATTTGAAGGAGGATTTAACATGAAAAAAAGAATTGCGGCTTTATTAATGATTTCCCTGACAGCTTCCGTGCTGGCAGGATGCCAAGACAAGGAAACACAGACCGAGGCGTTAACTTCCGGTGCAGCCACCGAGGAAAGTACTTCAAAGGATGCGGCAAAGGAGGAGGGCTCCAGTGAAACGGTGGAGATCAACTACCTTACATACCGTTCTCAGGCGGACAGGCATCCGGAGAAGCTGATTGCGGAGTTTGAAAAGCAGAATCCCGGAATCAAGGTGAAGTATCAGGTGGTAAAGAATATTGATGAATATTTAAAAGCACAGCAGGTGAGAATGCTCTCAGGCACGGATATTGATGTTACTACCGTACGTCCGGAAAGTATTGCAGATTATGTAGAAGCCGGATATCTGATGGATCTTACCGGCAATGAATATCTGGAGAATTATAAAGAAGGCATGCTGGATAAGATTACAAAAGACGGTAAGGTCTATGGTATTGCGGATGCCATAAACCTGATTGGTGTCTATTACAATAAAACCATGTTTGAAGAGAATGGAATTAAAGTTCCGGAAACTTACCAGGAGTTCATAGATGCCTGTAATACGTTTAAAGAAAAAGGCATATACAGCATGGCGAACGGATGTAAAGACGGGTGGCCCATAAACTTTGATATCTATACGTATATGCATGATCTGATTGTCAAAGACCCGGAAATATTTGAAAAGGCAAACCGTGGAGAAATCTCCTATACGGATCCGGTGTTTACAGATGCATTTAAGAAAATAGATGATTTTTACAACGCGGGTTATATTCATCCTGATGCGATGAGTTTTACAGGGGATGATGCAGTGTCACTTTTTGTCAGCCAGCAGATCCCCATGCTTTGCCAGGGTGAGTGGCAGGCTACCGTTTTTGATGATGCTCAGTTAGAGTTTGATCTGGGGGTTTTTGCAATTCCCGTTGAAAGTACGGATGAGACCGTGATTCCGGTATCGGTGGGCTCCTATAATGTTGGAATATCCAGTACCAAACATCCGGAAGAAGTGAATAAATTCCTGGAATTCATGTCTTCCCAGGAAGGGGCGTCCATCATTGCAAATCAGATGAAATCATTCAGTCCTGTGAAAGGAGTAGAGCTGGAGGGGGATTCCGCTATGAACTTATTTAATTCTTTTCTGGATAATAAAAGTGCGGATTTCTTTTACTCCAGCCAGAATGCAGAGGATAACTCTGAATTTGACAAACTTCTGCAGGAAATGTTCCTGGATGTCATTACACCGGACGAGTTAGCACAGAGATTAGCTGATTCCAGGGAGCGTACCACATCATAAATGAGCAGTTCGAATCAATCATCAGAGCGAATCGTAACAATGAATCATAACGGATCATCATAACAGAACAGATCATGCCTGGATGGAAAATCACAATTATTAAGAAATTAAAAGTGGTGATTTTCCATCTGTTTTCTTAAACGGGATACCTGTCTGGGTTTTCAGAAATGATGAATGAGAAAGGGTAAAATTATGAATCAAAAAGCAAAGAAGAAAGGAAAGAACTGGCTGCCGTATCTGTTTATGCTTCCCGCAATCGTAATATTTTTGTTTGTGTATGCCGGACCGATGATGGCAACGGCTGTTCTTGGATTTACGGATTGGAATGGAATTGCACCGGATTTTGAATTTATTGGTTTCAAGAATTTTATCAAGATTTTTACAGACAAGAGTCTTCAGGAACCGCTGCTCAATACATTTGAGTTTACGATTTTAACCGTAGTAATCCAGGGCGTATTGGCACTTCTGCTGGCAGTTGCACTGAACAGGAGCTTCCGTGGCAGGAATCTGTTCAGAACGATATTTTTTCTGCCCTGTGTGGTATCTATGGTCGCGGTAGGGTATGCCTGGTCCCTGATCTTCAATCCGGTGATGGGACCGCTGGGGATGCTTGCAGATCATTTTGGATGGGAATTTCTCTCCAATATTAAGTGGCTTTCTGATCCCAAGATTGTCATGTATTCCATTGTGCTGGTAAATGTGTGGCAGTGGACCGGTTACAATATGGTAATTTACCTTGCAGGACTGCAGTCCATACCCAACCAGTTATACGAAGCAGCGTCGATTGACGGTGCCGGTAAAGTACATCAGTTTTTTAAGATTACACTGCCGTTGGTTGCACCATCCATCACGATTAATACTGTCATGGCGACTATGGGCGGATTAAAAGCCTTTGACCTGATGTACGTTATGACCAACGGAGGACCGGGACACTCCAGCCAGACTTTTGCCATGGCAAGTGTGGATGCATTTTTCAGGCAGAAGGATGCGGGACTTGGATCCGCCATGTCTCTTCTGATGTTCCTTATGATTCTGCTGGTTTCCTATGTACAGAACCGGCTTTTAAGTAGGAGAGAGGTGGGGGTTTTATGATTACATATAATAACCGATTGCAGAAGTTTTTGAAGATTCTTTTACTGGGAGTAATTGCGTGTTTTGTCATGGCGCCTATTTTAATTGTAGTTATTATTTCCTTTAAGACAGAACCGGAATTTATGAAGACAAATTTTATGCCTGGTTTTCCGCTGCGTCTGGATAACTACGTAAAAGTCTGGAAAGATGCGGATATTCCAGGGGTCACGTTTACCAGCCTGACCATTACCGTGTTTGCTGTGCTGGGACAGGTTTTTATAGGTTCCCTGGCAGCTTATGCACTGACCAGCATGAAATTCAGGCATGCAAAATTATTCTCTGCTCTGTTTTTAATTCCGCTGGTGTTTGCAATTCAAACCGTTATTTTTCCGCTGTTTATGATCTATAAAGAATTACATTTACTGAATACGAGATTCGGATTGATTATTATTTACATAGCAACAGGTCTGGCTACCTGCATTTTTATATTTACGAAGTTTATGCAGACGGTTTCCAAAGAAATTCTGGAATCCGCACAGATTGACGGAGCCGGACATTTCCGGTCTTATTTCCAGATTATGCTTCCACTGACGAAGGCGCAGATCTCAACCATTGGAATTATCAATGGTCTTGGGGTATGGAACGACTTTTTCCTACCCCTGATGATGTTTACGGACGGTTCCATAAAAACGCTGCCGCTGAGCATGTATACCTTCACTACGGAATATGGTCTGAAATGGACGCTGGTAAGTGCGGATATTGTCTTCATGATGCTGCCGATGGTTATCATCTATCTGCTGCTTCAGAAATATATCATTGAAGGTGTGGCTGCCGGGGCAGTCAAGGGGTAATCTGGCATCAGGAAAGTTGAGGGAAAGCATATGATTTACAGCTTATCGAATTGTGAATGGAAAGTAAAAGGATATTATCCATGGGTTCCGCTGAAAGACCGCAGTATGGAAACCGGAAAGGAACTGCTTGGAATTACAGACTGGCTCAAAGCTACGGTTCCTGGTGGAATCCATTATGATTTATACAAGGCAGGACTGATCTCGGATCCATATAAGGATATGGACAGTTTCAAATGCGAATGGGTGGAAAACAGATGGTGGCTTTATAAAACAGTGGTACATAGCAAGGTGATTCAAGGGAAATACCAGTCCCTGATTTTTAAAGGCATTGACTATCAGGCAATTATTTATGTAAATGGAAGGGAAAAGTGCCGGCATGAAGGAATGTTTGAGCCAATTATCCTGGATATATCAAAGGAAGCAGCATCCGGAGAAGATCTGGAAATAAAAGTATTGATTATGCATGCACCGGATGAGATGGGGCAGATTGGAAAAACATCTCAGACTTTTACACAAAAAAGCCGCTTTAACTATAAATGGGATTTTTCAACCAGGCTGGTGAATCTGGGGATCTGGGACGATTGTTATATCCGTTTTGAGGAGGATGCCTGTCTGGAGGAGCACTTTATTTCTTCGGACTATCAGGATCAGAAGGGATATATCAGCTTTCAGGCGAGGATACAGGAGAAGTCTTCCGGGGCGGGTAAATATGAAGTGGAAGCAGTTCTGGAAAAGGATGGCGTAAACATACAGCAGGCATTGCCGGTATCGGCGAAAAGAGTAACCGGGTGTTTTGTGGTGAAGAACCCGAAACTCTGGTATCCAAACGGATATGGAAGCCAGGAATTATATCATTTTAAGTTGACATTAAAAAAGAATGGCAGGATTCTGGATGATTATGAGGAAGAAATTGGTATCCGAAGCATACAGTACCGAAACAATGACGGAAGTCCGGAAGAAGCACTGCCATATACGTTTTGCATAAATGATATACCTGTTTATATCAAAGGTGTAAATATGACACCCCTGGATCATATCTACGGAAATGTCTCGAACAGCCATTATGAACATCTCGTTAAAATGATGAAGAATATGAATGTAAATATGGTACGGGTATGGGGCGGCGGGATCATTGAAAAGGACGTTTTCTACCGGCTTTGTGATCAGTACGGCATCTTAGTATGGCAGGAATTTATACAGTCCAGTTCGGGGATTGACAATACACCTTCCAAACGCCCGGTTTTCCTGAACCTGCTGAAAAGAACAGCGGAATCGGCACTGCGCAGGCTCCGAAGCCACACCGCTCTGACCGTGTGGAGCGGGGGAAATGAATTGACGGATGATGATTTTGTGCCGGCGGGATATGAGGATGAAAATATTGCAATGTTAAAAGAATTGGTGGAATCAATGGATCCCCAAAGGCTTTTCCTGCCCACATCAGCGTCCGGGCCTAATGAATTTATCAACAAAGAGGAAGGCGCGAGCCATGACATACACGGAAACTGGAATTATATGGGGAATCCCATACATTATGAATTATACGCAGGTTCTGACAGTCTGTTCCACAGTGAATTCGGAACAGAAGGAATGTGTTCCGTAAGAAGCCTGGAAAAATTTCTTTCGGTAGAACACCGGACGATTCTGCCGGCAGAGGAAAATATGGCGTACCGGCATCATGGAGAATGGTGGTGTACATATAAACGGGATCAGGAAATATTTGGTGACCGGACAAACATGGATCAGATGTCCAAATGCAGCCAGTGGATGCAGGCTGAGGGACTCAGATTCATCCTGGAAGCCAACCGGAGAAGAAAATTCCACAACAGCGGAAGCATTATCTGGCAGATCAATGAACCCTGGCCCAATGTGTACTGCACCAGCCTGATGGATTATTATCTGGAACCGAAAATGGCATACTACTGGAGCAAAACAGCTTTTTCCGATCTGGCAGTATCCCTGGATTACCGCAAACTGGATTATCAGCCGGGAGAATTGTTTCAGGGGACGGTCTGTGTGGGAAAAGAGCAGCCGGAGGCTGGGATGGAATATCGGCTGACCTGTGAAGTGCTGGATTTGAAGGGGAGCAGGATTCTTTTAAAAGAGCAGGCAGGAAAAGCGGAATGTACAAAAACGTTAAAGGCGATGGAACTCCAATTTATGATACCCCAGACGTTGATTGATATGTTTGTAGTCAGGTTACAGGTGAAAATGAATGAGCAAACCAGTGAAAATCTATATTTCTTTGGCTGCGGGGATGGACTGCCCTATGAACGGGCAATGAAGATGGATAAGGGAGAGCTGACGGTAAAGCAGGAAAAAGATGAAGCTGGGGTAATAAAAGCAGTAATCAGAAATGCAGGGAATACTCCGGTGCTGCATATCCATCCGTATTGTGAGGAAGCCTATGATCTGATCTGTGACCGGAGTTACATTACTCTTTTTCCAAATGAAACGGCAGAAATAAGGATAGCATATACGCCGAAATTTGAGTCCGGATTTTTGAACCTTCAACAGGAAGAGAACAGTGGAATACCCAATATAAAAATGGATTATTTTAACCGATAGGGTTACTGGAGGTATGACATGGACAAATATATGATAGAAAAACTTGGGCATCGTATCCGGGAGCTGGAAGGGTATATCCATATGGAGTCTGAGCCGGTAAGGGAGTTATGTTATCTGAAGAAGGATGACAGCCGATACGCCAGTCCGGGAATGGATGATTCGGGATGGCAGGATTTAAGCAGCGGACAGGAATGGGGCGGCAGAGATCAGGTCATATGGATCAGGGGGAAGATAAGAATACCACAGGCTTTCAGGGAGCAGACACTGGATTTAAGAGTGGAGGCAGGGCCACGGGAATCGATGGAAATAAAAGCAGAAGCAATGCTCTATATAAATGGCAGAGAAGCCTGTGCCTTTGATCAGTGGCATTCCAGGATGCGTCTGAACGCTGAGACCGCAAGCGGCACAGATTTTGACATTGCCCTGCGGGTCTGGTCTGGGATGAACCGGCCGGAGCAAAAGCGGCATTTTCAGGGAATCTGGCTGGAGACCGTTCATAAGGATACGGAGAAGTATTATTATCTGGCGAAGATCCTGTTTGAAACTATTCGGGAGCTGGATCAGGAGGATTATCGCCGAATTGAGTTGTTGAAAAAACTGGATCACAGTTTTCACTGCGTTGATTACCGAAACCCAGGCAGTGAAGGATTTTATAAGAGCATCAGCAGTGCCTATAGATATCTGAAGGAAAAATATAAGGCGGGGAACCTGGATGGAGGCGGGAAACCAACGGTCGCAGTATGCGGGCATACCCATATTGATATGGCGTGGCTGTGGCGGCTCTGCCATACTAAAGAAAAAGGCGCCAGGAGCTTTTCTACCGTGCTCCATTTGATGGACCGGTATCCGGAATATAAGTTTTCACAGAGTTCCCCATTGCTGTATGAGATGATTCGCAATCATTATCCCGGACTGTATGAGAGAATTAAGGAGAAGATTGGTGAGGGGAGATGGGAAATAACAGGCGGAATGTGGGTGGAACCGGATACGAATATTCCCGGAGGAGAATCACTGGTGCGCCAGATTTTATACGGAAAGAAGTATATCAAAGAACAGTTTGGCAAAGATACAACGGTTTTATGGCTGCCGGATGTCTTTGGATATTCCTGGGTGTTACCCCAGATCTTAAGAAAAAGCGGAATTCGCCTGTTCTGGACAAACAAGATGAGCTGGAACCAATACAATAAGATTCCATATGATACATTTCTGTGGAAGGGAATGGATGGGTCTGAGATTCTGACCCAGCTTGGAACCTGCCCGGAAAAAGATGTGACCTGGGGGAGTACCTACAATGGTGTCATTGCCCCCTGGGAAATTAAGGGAACCTGGGACAGATATCAGCAGAAGGATATCAATCAGGAAGTGCTTATGCCATTTGGATGGGGGGACGGAGGCGGAGGACCCACCAGAGAAATGCTGGAAGCTTACGAGGTAATGGAAGACCTGCCAGGCATTCCCAAAGTGAAAATGAAGCACGTAGAAGAATTTGCAAAGGATCTGGAAGCACGACTGGAGCAGGAGAAAGTACCTGTCTGGGACGGTGAGCTATATTTTGAATATCACAGAGGCACCTATACTTCCCAGGCTTTTGTGAAGCGGGAAAACAGAAAAGCGGAGGTGCTGTATCACGATATAGAATTATTTGCCTCCATCCGAGATATGTTGTCCGGATCAAAGACATATCCTGCAGAAGACCTGGAAAGAAATTGGAAACAAATCTGTACCAACCAGTTCCATGACATTATTCCGGGTTCCGCAATCAGAGAAGTCTATGAGGACGCAGCCAAATCCTACCATTCAATCCGTCAGGAGGGTGAAGAATTAAGAAATCGAGCACTGGATGATATTACAGGCGGTGTAAGAACACTTAGCGGCGGCATAATGGTATTTAATTCTCTGCCATGGGAGAGAAGCGGGTATATCAAAATAGCAGATGTTCCTCTGGACCGGGTATTGATGGATGGGGAAGAGATTGTGCCGGCTCAGTATCATTTGGAGGAAGGGAGAATTTCGGCAGAATATCTCTTGTATGAAGTTCCGTCCTGTGGTTATAAATTTTACCGGTGGGAACAGGGTAATAATAATTTCCTACAGGAAACAATACAGGAAACAAAGGTGTGGGACGGAAAACTGGAAACCCCATACTATCGAATCGGCTTTAATCAATCCGGGCAGATCATAGAGATTTATGATAAGGAATTCAGGAGAAATGTATTAAAAAGCGGAGGGCTTGGGAATGAGCTGTGTGTATTTGAAGACAAGCCGCATCAGTTTGATGCCTGGAATACAGAAATCTATGCCTATGAGAAATCTTACAGTATTACAGAGCTGGAAGAGGCGGTCATAGAAGAGAGCGGACCGATTAAGACTGTGGTAAGGCTTATTTATCGGTATAACCGGTCCAGAATCTGTCAGAGAGTTACGGTATACCAGCATAGCCGGGAAATTCGCTTTGATAATCAGTGCGACTGGCATGAGAGCAATGTTTTGCTGAAAACGGGATTTGAACTGGAGATCCGCTCTAATCATGCAACTTATGATATTCAGTTTGGAAATCTGCAGAGACCGACCCACTCCAATACCAGCTGGGACTATGCCCAGTTTGAAGTCTGTGCCCATAAATGGGCGGATTTGTCGGAGGGAAACTATGGGGTGACACTGATTAATGACTGCAAATACGGCTGGGACATCAAGGACAGTAAAATGCGTCTGACCTTAATTAAAACATCCTCCTATCCGGATGAACATGCAGATCAGGGCGGACATCTGTTTTCCTATGCACTGTTCCCCCATGGTTTATCCTGGAAAGAGGCAGGCGCGGACCGGAAAGCATATGAATTTAATTATCCGTTTTATACCAGGGAAAAATGTCAGGACAAAGAAGGGTATCTGCCGGAGAGATTTTCAGCAGCGGGAACCGATAGCAAGAATGTTGTTTTGGAGACGATAAAAAAGGCGGAGGACGGAAATGGCTGGATCTTCCGCGCTTACGAGTGTATGCAGTACCGGGGACAGGTGAAGTTTTATTTTGGAAAAGTGCCGGTGAGAGTGGCTGAGTGCAATCTCATGGAAGAGGAACTGGCGGGGATTAAGACTGAAGGCAGCGGTTTTTCCTGTGAGATGACGCCATATGAAATAAAGACATTTAAAATTCTATTTGAAGAAGAGAAAAAGATATAGGATAACGGATATCGGAACAGGAGGCAGATATGTTTACAATTATGAATGAAAGCATGCTTTCTACCAGTGAAAAAATCCGTGTAATGAAAGAGTTTACGGATACTTATCGGAAGTATGAAGGGGCACCGGCGGCAATCCGGGAGGCTATGTGCCTGAAAGTACAGTTCCCGGCTGTGATGGGACAGATGAGGGAAGAAGATCTGTTTGCCGGAAGGCTGGGTGCCCTTCCAATCGGATTTAACCCTCAGGAAGAGTGCCAGCAGCTGGGATACTATTTTGACGAATATCATTTTCAGAAAATCATGGAAGAGGATATTACTGCGGAACAGAAAATAGTTATGGAAGAGCTGCAGATGTTCTGGGAGGACAACGATACTACAGGCAAAATAAAAAAAGCATATGGGCGGAAGCTGAGCAAAGCAATTCCGGATAAATTTTATCCCTATGAAAGAGCAGCGGCATATGCCCTCTACCGCATTTCGGGAACCCAGTTGAACTATGGGTACCTGTTAGATCATGGGATCGAAGAATTACGACATATGGTGGCAGCTAAACAGAAAAATTGTGATGAGAAGGCAGCGGCATTCTACAAAGGATTGGAAATTGCCCTGGAAGCCCTGTCAGATACCTGTCTGTATTACCGAAAGATGGTACTGAAGATGCTGGAAGCGCCAATGGAGGAACAGCGTGCCCTTCATCTGAAGGAACTGGCAGAGGCTCTGCTCCATATCAGTAAAAGGAAACCGGATAGTTTTCTGGAAGCCATTCAATTGGTGATCTTGTACTGGCTGCAGTCGGGAAGCCTGAATCTGGGCAGAATGGATACGTATCTGGCATCCTACTACACCGCTGATGTGGATCATGGCAGAATCACGGAAGCAAGAGCGCTGGAGCTTTTGAAAGGGATGTGGAAAGCCCTCTCTGTGCGGAACAAGCCTTATGACACCCGGGTGGTAATCGGTGGAAAGGGAAGAGAAGATACCCAATCGGCTGACCGGTTCTGCGGGCTTGCAATTCAGGCTACGATGGAACGAATGGATGTGGTTCCGCAGCTGACTCTGAGATTTTCCCATGATACCCCCGAGTGGATTATGAAGAAAGCTTTTGACTCCATAGAAAAAGGCGCTACGTTCCCCATGCTCTATAGCGATGACGTCAATATACCCGCTGTACAGAAAGCATTTGGGGTCAGCCTTCAGACGGCACAGGACTACTGCCCTTACGGATGCGGGGAATATGTGATTGCCCATCAGAGCATCGGAACACCCAGCGGTCTGATTAATCTGTTAAAGGTACTGGAAGTGACGTTAAACAATGGGCATGATATCCATACCGGAGAACAACTGGCACCGGAATGGGGCGGGATCGAAGATTTTCAGACTTTTGATGAACTGTTTGATGTCTATAAAAAGCAATGTGCGTATTTTCTGAAATTCCTTGCCATACAGGAAGAGACAGAATATAAAATAGCAAATCAGGATTGCGCTTTTCTTTATTTCAGCCTGCTTTACGATGACTGTATAGAACGGGGAAGGGCATTGCTGGATGGAGGAATACGGTACCTGGGAGGAACCTTGGAATCCTACGGGAATATCAATACGGCTGACAGTCTGACGGCTGTCAAAAAGCTGGTATACCAGGAGAAATCTATTGATGCGGGCACTCTGCTGAAGGCATTGAAGAGTAATTTTACTGGTTATGAAGAAGTAAGGAGGAAGCTGCTGGATGCGCCAAAGTATGGAAATGATCATGATGAGGCTGATGCCATGGCACAGATGGTACATGAACACATTTGTACGGAAACCGCAAAAGCAGGAAAGAAGTATACGGATCTTCACAGTTATCTGACAGTCACAATCAATAATAATGCCAATACCGTTCTGGGAAAACATACCGGGGCATCTCCGGATGGACGCCTGGCACATACCTTTATGGCGAATGCCAATAATCCTTTTCATGGAAATGACAAAAATGGACTTACAGCCATGTTGAATTCACTGGTAAAGCTGGACCCGTCTATTCATGCGGGGTGTGTTCAGAATATCAAATTTTCAAAGCAGATGTTCTCTGACTACCGGGACAAAGTACGTGCCATGTTAAATGTCTATTTCCAGTCTGGAGGAAGTCAGGCGATGATCAGTGTCATTGGCCGTGAAGATCTGGAACGTGCCGTGCGGGAGCCGGAGAAGTATAAAAATCTGTTGGTCAGGGTAGGCGGTTTCAGTGCAAGGTTTGTAGAATTGCAGGAAGAGGAGCAGCGGGAAATCATTGCAAGAACATTATATTAAATCAAAAAGGAAAGGATGCATTTTTGATATTCAGAGATGCTGTGTGGATGACGGTCCGGGGATCAGAACGACTGTGTTTCTGAAAGGATGCAATCTCAGGTGCAGCTGGTGTCATAATCCGGAGTCATTTGTCCGGGAACCCCAGCTTGGATATGAGGATTTCAAATGCAGCGGATGCCGGAAATGTGAAATGGTGTGCCGTCAAAATGTACATAGATTTGTGGGAAAAAGGCATGAGGTTGATTTTAAAAAATGCAACCTGTGCGGGAAATGCCTGAAAACCTGCGAAACAGGGGCAGTCACCAGGATTGGTACATGGATGGACCATGAGGAAATTTTGGAAATAGCAGCAAGAGATAAAAAATATTTTGACGAAAGCGGCGGCGGTGTCACATTTTCCGGCGGGGAACCTGCTATTTGGAAGGATTTCTTGATTACCCTGCTAAAGGGTTGCAAGGAACGGGGGATTTCTACGGCAATTGAAACAAATGGCATTGGTGCCGGAGATTCTCTGTCAGAGATCATGAAAGTGACAGATTTGTTTCTGCTGGATTTTAAACATTCGGACAGCCATAAGCATATGAAGTATACCGGCAGAGGAAATGAAGACGTTTACCGGACGTTAGAGCTGCTCAATAAAGGGAAAAAGGATGTAATTCTCAGATGCCCCATCATACCGGGGGTGAATGATGACGAAGAACATCTGGTGACGGTGCAAAAGCTTAAGAAAAGATTCGGGTGCATCCGTAAAGTTGAAATAATGCCCTATCACAGTGCCGGAGCAGGAAAATGGAAAAAAATTGGACTGGAGTACACTTTGAGCCAATTAAAATCCATGGATACAGAAGAAAAAATAAAACTGGAGAGAACCTATTTTGGATCTGGGGGAAGCGGAATATGAAAAAATTACTGGGAGTTGATATCGGTGGTACGAAATGTGCGGTTCTGGACGGAGAAGCCAGCGAAGAACAGATACTTATCAGAAGAAAAGAAGTTTTTGAGACAAAGCAATATCCGAAGCCGGAACATGCACTGGAGAAAATAGCAGAACTGATTCATAAAATTGCTGGGAATGAGATACACCTTTACAGCGGTATTGGTATCAGTTGCGGCGGTCCTCTTGACACAAAATCGGGATGCATCCTCTCTCCGCCCAATCTGCCGGGCTGGGATCATGTAGAGATTACAGCCTTTTTGAAAGACAGGTTTGGCTTACCGGTGTATCTGCAGAATGATGCAAATGCCGGGGCACTGGCGGAATGGAGGTACGGTGCGGGTAAGGGGCTGTCGGATCTGGTGTTTCTGACTTGTGGCACGGGCCTTGGAGCGGGGCTGGTCTTAAATGGAAAATTATATGCAGGTTGCAGGGATATGGCTGGGGAAGTGGGGCATGTGAGACTGTCGGAATTCGGTCCCGTGGGATTCGGAAAGTGCGGAGCATTTGAGGGATTTGGCAGCGGCGGTGGAATTGCCCACCTGGCGGAATTAAAAGTAATGGAGCTAACCCAGAGGGGCAAAAAACATCCGCTGACAGAACTTGGAATTACAGCAAAAAATGTGTTTGGACTTGCAAAAGAAGGGGATGAGCTGTGCAGGGAAATATGCGATACGGCAGGGGAATATCTGGGAAGAGGCATTGCGATTTTAATTGATATCTTAAACCCGCAGGCGGTCATAGGAGGAAGCATATTCGCCAGGAACTATGATTTGCTTATGCCGGCGGTAACCAGAGCTGTGGAAAGGGAATGCCTCCCGGAATCGGCTGAAAACTGCAAAATCCTCCCGGCAAAGCTGGCAGAGTCCATTGGGGATATGGCGGCACTGACTACGGCTTTGGGGAACGGGGCAGGGATTGGAATGGAATTAGATATAGATGTAGAATCAGATAAGAGAACGAGTATAGGAATTGAACAGGAGCAGGGGTATGCAATATGAAAGATAAAACAGAAGATATTTTTACTTGCCTTTACATAAATTTCCCGGCATTAAAAGAATTTGCAGCGGAAATTGAATCTGCTTTTTCCATTTTATCGGAGTGTTACCGGATGGGTAATAAGGTGCTGGTCTGTGGTAATGGCGGCAGTGCAGCAGATTCAGAGCATATCGTTGGTGAGCTTATGAAGGGATTCCGGCTGCAGCGGCCATTATCTGCCAGCCTGAGAGAAAAAATAGACCGGGAATTTCAGGGAGAGAACCTGGCGGATTATTTGCAGGGAGCACTTCCCGCTATTTCTTTAACATCTCAAGCGGCTTTGATGACTGCGTTTAACAATGATGTATCCCCGGATACTGTTTTTGCACAGCAGGTACTGGGGTACGGGAAATGCGGGGATGTGCTGATTGGAATCACAACTTCCGGAAATTCCAGGAATGTAGTAAACGCTGTAAAAGTGGCAAAAGTGCTGGGCATGAAAACAATTGGTGTTACGGGAGCAGGAGGAGGTATCCTGGGCGGACTATGTGATGTAACCATCGCGGTACCGGAAAGGGAAACTTACCGGATCCAGGAACTGCATCTTCCGGTATACCATGCTCTCTGTGCGGCAGTGGAGAATGAACAATTTGACTATTAGGAGCATAAGAGAATGAATAATTCGGCTTATAGAGGCAGGAGAGAATGAACAATTCGGATTTTAGAGGCAGAAAAAAATGACCTATTCGGCTCGCATCGGCGGAGAAAATGAGCCGCCAGGCTTATATCAGCAGTTGCAGATAATAATATGGAGGCATAATCATGAATGCTAGAGAAAAAGTAATGAGTGTATTTAATAGAAAAGAAGTACCGGTGGGGGCAATGTGGACCGGGCATCCCAGTGATGAAATTATTCCGCTGCTTGCACATGCCTGGAAGATACAACCGGATCGTGAAGCTATTTTTAACTATTTAAACGATGATATCCGCTGGATTGGAGGCGTAAACTGTTACCATGCGCCGGACGGGAAACCAGCTTTTGATTATTTTTGGAACATGGAGAGAGGAATTTCTCTAAGCTGTCCCGGATGTTTTGCAGAATGTGAGGAAGTCAGTGAAATTGATGCATATCCCTGGCCGGATGTGAGTAATTTTGATTTTGCTGAGGTGATTGCCCAGATGGACAAGCATCAGGATAAAATGATTCTTGGTGGGATATGGAGCGGGTTTTTTCAGGATTTATGTAATTTTTTCGGAATGGAAAACTATTTTGTGAAAATGTATACGGATCCTGAAGTTGTCGAGGCGGCTACGGAGCACATTGTGGATTATTATGTGGCAGCTAACGATAAAATGCTAAAGGAGACAGGGCACCGCTCAGATGTTATGTTTATTGGAAATGACTTTGGTACCCAGAGGAATCTTATGATTTCACCGGAACTTTTTCGGAAATTTGTTATGCCATCCCTAAAGAGGCTGATTGATGTAGGAAAGAAACATGGCAAAAAAGTAATGGTTCATTCCTGTGGATCCATTTATCAGATTATACCGGACCTGATCGATGCCGGGGTTGATATTCTCCATCCCCTTCAGGCACAGGCATATGGCATGAGTGCTATAGAATTGCAGCAATATAAAAATGATCTGGCATTTGTGGGCGGAATTGATGCTCAATCATTTTTTGTAAACGCAACGCCTCAGCAGATCCGGGATGAGGTGCACCGTGTGAAGGATATTCTAGGTCCCGGCTTGGTAGTCTCCCCCAGTCACGAGGAACTGTTGGGAAATGTTCCGCCGGAAAATGTGCTGGCAATGGCGGAGGCAGCGAGGGATTAGTAGTCTGCCCCGGCATGGCAGGCCAATTGCGATAAAATTTTCTTCCAAATCATAATATTGGGAGGCATAACTGGGCAAAAAATTAGATCTTGACAAGATGGAGCCATAGCATTACTATTAGTAATATACTAATAGTAATGATTGGAGGCGATTTTATGATTCCGAACACAAAAATTAACTATCGGACTGGCTTGGTCATCTTTATTGTAATTACAGTATGCAGTGGTTGGATAGGGTTGCTTATTGAGAAATTACAGCCAGAACTTCCGTCCGACGATTCGCTGGGAATGCTAGTTTGGCTCATCTTGCCTTTTCTGACAATTTTAGGGCTTATATTGGCAAAGCAATGCCGCTTTAGTGATCTGCATACGAAAATCCATCTGCGTGGGAACCTCCGCTGGTATTTATTTTCGATTTTATCTTACCCTGCTGTTGCTGTGGTGGTAATACTTTTGGGAGCTGCAACAAATTGGATTTACTTTGATTCTTTTCGAATTACAGGAATTATAAGCGCCTTTTTGATAGGAATTATTCCAAGTATTATTAAAAATATCTTTGAAGAGTTTGCGTGGCGAGGTTACTTATCCAGCGCAGTAGAAAAACAATTCAAAAATGAATGGATTATGTATCTAATTGTAGGAAGCGTTTGGGGTATATGGCATTTGCCATATTATTTGTATTTTTTTCCTACAGAACAGTTCTCGCTTATATGGTCTGGCAGCCGTTTGTCGTTAGCTTTCATGTCAATCATTGCGATGATCTGCTGGACAGTGCAGCTCATGGAATTCCGGCGGATTACCGATTCCGTCTGGCCCTGTGTTCTCACACATGCTGTACAAAATTCTTTACTCAATCCAATGCTATTGGAGGGGTTCATTCAGATGGAAACTGGCAGAGAGTATCTTATAGCTCCTACAATCGGTCTTGCATCCATTGCGCTGAATTTAGTGATTGCCTTCTATTTAAGAAGAAAAAGGCTTGAGAGAAAGGAAAAGCAGTATGGATAAAATTATTCTTGGACTTTTAATGATAAAAGACATGACGATATATGAATTGCATACGAATATCAAAAACAACTTTGGGCCTATGGCTAGTGATAGCATGGGGAGCATTCAGGCTGCCATCAAAAAAATGCTTTTCCATCAAGCGATCATCTACTGCGAAAAAGTAGATAAAGGGGTCAACAAAAAAATATATCAAATAACCGATATAGGTAAAAACAATTTGCAAAAATGGTTATTGTTACCGATGGAGACAGGCAAACATAAGAACATGGAATTGAGTAAACTGTTTTTTATGGGGATGATTCCCCGAAACAAAAGAGCTGAGCTTATCACCGAATATATTGTTTCTGTGAAAAAAGAGCTGAGGTATCTTACTGCTATTGCAGAAAGGTATTGTGATTTAGATGTAACCTCTCAGGGTCAGGAAGTAATCGACTTAGTGGAATTTCAGCTGTCGACACTCCAGTATTCCATTGATCAAGCAGAATTTGAAATTGCGTGGTATGAAAAATTGCTTGCAAAGATAAAGCAGTAAGGTTAAAAATGTAAAGAAACTATAGATATTGAAGATACGCAGTTCGTCTGCGGCAATCGGAGGTAGGATATCTCTGATTACCGCAGACTGGCTGCTTAGCTGTGGTTATTGTCACAAAGTCTTATAACTATTTCTCTTGAAGTGCACCGTGTGAAGGATATTCTAGAGCGTGTTTGAAAATTGCTTTCTGGCAGCTGTGCGTCACACTTTGTGGGAGATTTGTCCCGGATGAAGGGCGCGTAGCGGGCTACGTAACCTGAATTCGGGGCAAATATACCGCAAAGTGGGGCGTGCAGATGGTGGAAATGAATTTTCAAACACGCTCTAGGGCTTGGCAGTTTCCCCAATCACGAGGATAGCAGAAATGTTTCATTATAAGAGGATAGTGTAGTATCTATCTGACATCATCATTTTTCATATTATTCTGATATTCCATAGGTGTCAGACCCGTATACCGTTTAAAGGTTTTCGTAAAATAGTAGGCATTATTAAAGCCCAGCCGATAAGAAATCTCGTATATAAGATATTTCCTTTCTTTAATCAATTTGCAGGCATATTCCATCTTACATTTATTGACGTAATCAATAAAACTCTCTCCGTATCTTTTTTTGAAAATGGAAGACAGATAGGCTGGAGAGATATTCACATAATCGGCGGCATCGGATAGGCTGATACGTTCCTCGATATGATCGTCTACGAATTGTTTGGCTGATTCTACAAAACTGCAACGGTCAGCATTTACCTGTTCTATTGCGCTAACAGTACATTGATTCAGATGTTCCAGCCAGCTCAAAATCTGAGAACGTGTATGCATATGTTCTATTTGGTCCAGCATATTTTCTGACTGAGAAAAATAAGTACTCAGCCTGGAATCAGGAATACTGTCATGGAATATCTCTGCTACTGTAGAATAAAGTTCACTGCATAGCCAGATCGCACTGTTGCGTTCATGATTAATATTCTGTATACGGGAGGCTGCTTTATCCAGCAGGGATTTGCATCTTACAGCATTCTTCTCACGCAGAGCTTCCAGTAAATGTGTGGATATACCGGTAAGACCAAGAGACATATAGGGTATGGGGGTAATATCGCTGCCCAATAAAAATGGCTGTTCGGTGTTGTAAAAATGGTCTACCATGTCAAACAGCTGTGCGCGGCAGTCTGCCATAGCCTTTAAGCCATGAAAACATTCTGCTGCCATCATGCAAATAGAAACCTGGGTGATTTTAGCAGAGGAAGAGCAAAGTTTTTGATAAAACTGTTCCATTAATTGTTTAAATGCCCCTGCTTCCCCGGGAGCCGAACAGAGTAATATCAGGCTGTCACAGGAATGATCCGGCTCAAATAAGGAAAAGGTTGAAAAATGCTTTTGTGCCATTGCATTGACCAGGTCTTTTTCCCATGTAAATAATTCACTATGGTCCTCGGTATGACCCTGTAAGCTATAATCCATAATCAAATATATAGCAGTATAAGATTCCAAATCAAAATGATGGCCATTATCACTCAGTGGGGCATTATTGAGTGCCTGGGGCGTGGGTCTTAAAAAAATCTCTTTCCATAATAGTTCGTGTATAACTTTACCCTGGTTTTTTAAATAGTCTGCATTGTTTAAAAGATTTCGGTTATCCCATTCTTTTTTTGCGTTGGCAAGAGAATGTTCCAATACTTCCGGCTCCAACTGGCTTTTTACTAAATAGTCCACGGCACGATAATGCAGAGCATTTTTGACCAGGTCAAAATCCTGCAGATTTGTTAACATTACAAAGACTATAGAAGGATAATCCCTGGATATTATTTGAAGGAGGTCAATACCGGACATAGCGGGCATATTGATGTCACAAAAAACGATATTTGGTTCTAACGCGCGAATTTTATCGCAAGCTTCCTGACCGTTACGTGCGGTATCTATGATCTTACAGTCATTTTCTTCCCAGTTTAAAAGGGATTTAATTCCAGACAGGATAAGTGGTTCATCATCTACTAAAAGTATACTGTACATACTAAGTCACCTTCTTTACGTATTTTATGCTTGAATTAATCTTCTAAAGGGATTTTAATCGTTACCCTTGTATAATGTCCGGGTTCACTTTCATAGCGAAGACCGCAATCTTCTCCATAGATTAGTTGAAGCCGCTTGTTGACATTATAGATACCAATACTATTTAGAGAAGCCTTATTTTTAACCGGATTTGGTGTATCTAGTAAAGTCTCCAGTTTGTCGGGAGGAATGCCCATTCCATCGTCTTCAATTTCAATATATAAAAAACCATCCTGGCGATATCCTTTTAAAATAATTGTACCACAGATACCTTTGGGTTCAATTCCATGAAATATGGCATTTTCAATTAACGGCTGCAGCGTGAATTTTAAAATTCGATATTGATATAAGTCCTGGGGAATCAGATCTTTCATCTCAAAAGCATCCATATAGCGAATTGCCTGTATAGAAATATAATCATTTAACAGGGATAATTCTTCTTGCAAGAGAATGTGATCTTCGGTTCCTTTTGCCAGATTTTTCAATAAATTGCTTAAGCTGCGGGTCATTTGCTGAATGCCGTTATTCTTTTGTATGATTGCCATCCAATAAATGGAATCCAGAGTATTATATAAAAAATGGGGGTTAACCTGGCTTTGCAGCAGGGCAATTTCAATATTTTTTTGCTGCTTGTACATCTCCTGGGTATTGCGTAATAGATTGATAAAGCTGCTGGACATTTCATTTACCGTGTGTCCAATGGCTCCTATTTCATCACGGGGGCGTTCGATCTCGGCGTCAAATGAAAAATCCCCCTGAGTGATTTTACATAGCCGCTGATTCAGCCTCTGAATAGGCAGAGAAAGGATGTACGAGGAAAGGAATGCAAGCACTGCGCCAACCAATAGTGCCATCAATAATACCAGGACAATAATATAAATTAAATGGCTCCTGTCATTACCCATTACCGGAAAAGGGGTGCAGCTGTACAACGTCATTCCGATTCCGGGAAATTTATTACCGGAAAACTCGTATGAATTATCACCGAATTTATGGATGCCATTTCCAATGGAGGATAGAGAGATATCAGCAGGTAAAATATTTGGACGCTGTGTCAGCGACTTGCCTTCATCATCAATCAGAAACAGATTATTTACCTGTGCATAGGGCGTTAGCAGGTCAGAAAATAAGCTAAGGCCTATTTCGATATAGATATATCCGTATACGGACTGATTACTTTTCCCGTAGACCGGGCAGAGCAAGGTGAGAGCCGTCCGGTTATGTTTGGTTATGGAAGTATCCAGACGAATGGTATAAGGGCTTAACTGATTCGGTTTCAAATTGCGTATGCCGGCGATTTTCGTATTAATCAACTCATCATAATCGTTTGGAGAACCAAATTCGCGGGCGCTGATCGATTGCACAATGGTACCGTCTGTGTTAAAAGCAATCAGCTTGTCCACATAAGCATAGGCGATAAAACTATCCAAATAGGCATTCAGCTGCTTTTGGGCATTAATAGAATGTACTTTCGAACGACTGTTATCAGGGGAGGAGGTATTCAGAGCACGAATTATGGAAGTATCGTTGGCGCAGCGCATACCTAACTCGATGGAATTATCCAGATAGGAATTTATCTGCTCAGAAACGGTATTTAAATAAATCTCATCAATATGACGAGACTTTTCATAGATCAGATTATTAATATATTGGAATAGATACATTGTTCCTAAAAGACTTACCAGCATAACACATAAAACGGTAGATATAAAAATTTTGAATTGTATTTTGTAAATTTTCATAAAGCCTCCGTAGAAACATATGTTTATTTTTTATAATTCGAATTATATCATAAAAGATTACTCGTTTCAATTCGTGAAAAAAATTCGAAAAAAAGTATTAGATCGAAAAAAAGTAATAGATTAAAATCACAAAATGTAAAATAGTATTAGAACTAAAAAATATGCTGAGTTTACTTTTGGTCATGCAAATTGATATAATAACGACAGAAAGAAAAGCCAACAGAAAATGTATAAAATACAAGAAAAGGAGAAGGTAAGTATGAAACGATTAGCAGCAATAATTATGGGGATTAGTATTTGCGGGACATTATTAAGCGGATGCGGAGGGACAGGTACTCCCAAGGAGACAGGCAGCAAACCGGCTTCGGTAGGAACGGAAGCGGCAGGAGATAATGCGGAAGGAAATACGAATGGTAAGTCAGGAGAAACAGCAGGAGATGCATCAGGAGATACCTCGGGCGAATCAGCTGGTTCCGGCGAGGTGACAAGTATTAAGCTGGCAACATGGGATTATACCTCCAATGAAAGTACTTCCAACGCCATTGCTGCATTTGAAGCAAAACATCCTGATATTAAGGTAGAGGTTCTTGATATACCGTCTACAGATTATAATACGAAATTAAATGTCATGTTAAATGGAGGAAGCGAAGTAGATGCGTACTTTATCAAAGATGCACCGAATACTTATGACTTGTACAAAAAGGGCCAAATGCTTGATTTGACGGACAGAATCGCAAAAGATAATGTGGACATGACTGGATTTAACGGTACGGACCAGCCTTTTAATATTGAAGGAAAACAGTATGCCATGCCGGTACGTACTGACTATTATGTATTGTATTACAATAAGGATTTATTTGATGCAGCAGGGGTTGCGTATCCGACGAATGATATGACCTGGGCAGAATTTGAAAAGACAGCCAGAGAAGTGGCAAGTGAGGATGTGTACGGCGCTTATATCCACACCTGGCAGACCCAGGTACAAAATTTAGGAATTCAGGACGGAGCGCATAATACGCTTGACTACAGTACCGGATATGATTTCTTCAAACCTTATTATGAAATGGCTGCAGGTATGCAGGATGATGGAATTATACAGGACTTTGGTTCACTGCAGAGTGCTAATATCCATTATTCCAGTGCTTTCCAGGCAGGGAATGTGGCAATGATGCCTATGGGAACCTGGTATGTTACGACATTAACAGCTGCGATTAAAGCAGGAGATACAGAGGTGACCAACTGGGGAGTAGCTACGATGCCTCATCCGGAAAATGTAGAAGCGGGATATACCGTTGGAGCAAGTACGCCGCTGGTTATCAATCCTACCTCCAAGAAGCAGGATGCTGCCTGGAAATTTATTAACTTTTTAAGCAGTGATGAATGTGCTGGTGAATATGCAAAAGTCGGTGCTGTTCCGGCTAGGCTTAATGACAGCGTTTTAACGGAAATTGCATCTTTGGATGGAATGCCGGAAGGTCTTGCAGAAGCATTCAAAGTTAAGAATATTGCAGCAGACAGGCCGATCGGGGAAAACGTTACGGAAGTAGATTCTGTGCTGACAGAGGTGCATGGTCTTATTATGTTAGGAGAAGTAAGTATTGATGAAGGTTTGGCTGAAATGGCTGAACGGAGTGCTGAAATCCAGAAATGAGCGTAGCTGATTCAGACAAATGATAATATTACGGAATGGTATGAAAGTGCCTGCACCGTTGTTTTAAGGAGGAATGAGGTTTGAGTATTAAGAGAGAAAAGGATAAGAGCCGTAGAAAAATGTCTCTGGGAACACGGAATACCCTGATTGGTATGTCTTTTATTCTACCGAACTTTATCGGTTTTGCAGTATTTGTATTAATCCCGGTAGTATTTTCATTTGTTCTCAGTTTTATGGAGTGGGATGGGTTTACAGAAATGAAATTTGCAGGTTTCGATAACTTTTTTGCTATTTTCGGTGACCGGGTGTTCAAGGCATCCCTGACGCAGACGCTGCAATACAGCTTTTTTACAGTAATACTTAGTATGGCAGCAGCGTTAGGACTTGCTATTTTGGTAAATCAGAAATTAAAGGGAACTACTTTTTTCAGGAGTGCTATATTTTTCCCTTATGTAGCTTCTGTTGTAGCGATCGGAGCGGTATGGAAAGCTATGTTTATGAAAGACGGTGGTCCTGTAAACGTGGCTCTGGAAGCAATCGGTTTTGCAGAGCAGCATCTTCCGGGATGGTTTTCTTCAACGGACTGGGCTTTGACAGGAGTTATTATCGTTAGTATCTGGCGGAATATGGGATATTTTATGATTATATATCTGGCTGCGCTTCAGGGCATTCCTTCCTCAGTATATGAAGCGGCGAAGATTGACGGAGCATCTAAGTGGCAGATCTTTAAAGGAATTACATTTCCAATGCTGACGCCAAATCATTTCTTTGTATTTATGATGCTGACGATTAACAGCTTCAAGACCTTTGACTTGATTTTTGTACTTACGGAGGGGGGACCGGGAACTGCGACTACCTTGCTTAGTACATATATTTATGACCAGTCTTTCTCTTATATGCGATTTGGAATGGCCAGTGCTGCATCGATGATTCTATTTCTCATAGTCGGAACGATTACGGTAGTGATGTTTCGGATGGAGAAAAAGTTTTCTGATTATATGTAAAGGAGTAAGAGAAAATGGTAGAAAAGAGAAATCCGGCAGTGCGTATCCTGATGTATGCAGGGCTTAGTATCATTGTAGTAGTGACGCTGCTGCCGTTAATATGGATGTTGTCAGCATCCCTGAAAACATCTAACGAAGTATTTACCAGTCCGATACAATGGATTCCGGATGTATTTCAATGGGGAAATTACATTAAAATATGGCAGAAAATAGACTTTGCTCTGTTTATCTTTAACAGTACAAAATTGACAGTGATTGTAACGATTATTCAGCTGGCAACCTGTGCCTTTGCAGCATACGGATTTACGAAATGTAAATTCAAAGGCCGGGATACATTATTTCTGTGTTATGTGGCAACTATTGCGATTCCATGGCAGATTTTTATGCTTCCCCAGTATGTGATGCTGCAAAAAATGGGTCTGGTAGATACCCATATGGGATATATTCTGCTTCAGAGTTTTGCGGCATTTGGTGTATTCCTGTTAAAACAGTTTTTCCAGGGAATACCGGATGAGCTTCTGGAGGCAGCAAGGATTGACGGCCTGTCGGAGTATGGAACCTTTGGGCGGATTGTCGTTCCCCTGGCGAAGCCGGCTATGGCGACTCTGACGATATTTACTTTCGTAACGGTATGGAATGATTTTATGGGTCCCATGATTTATTTCAGCAGTGAAGCCAATAAAACCATACCACTTGGAATCCGTATGTTTGTAGGCCAATATTCTACCGAATACCAGCTTATTATGGCGGCAAGCGTGGTCAGCCTGATTCCC
>Ga0137302_10292_pt1 | contig 30082 bp, 34 predicted proteins | sample Ramsor2O_GlcNAcB_FD_97184 | JGI IMG/M metagenome (GOLD analysis project Ga0137302, IMG submission 97184) | Mouse cecal microbial communities from Vienna, Austria - N-Acetylglucosamine amended with D2O_GlcNAcB | ecosystem: Host-associated > Mammals > Digestive system > Large intestine > Cecum... | reverse complement strand
TGGCTGGCTCGGAAGCAGACATTAAGAAATGGCTGGGTTTATAACAGCAGAAGGAGGAATGCAGATATGGTTTTAAATGAAACATATTCACTTTCAAACGGGGTTAAGATTCCGAAACTTGGATTGGGGACATGGTTCATCAGTGACAGGGAGGTTGCCGCCGCTGTCAGGGAAGGGATTATCCTGGCCGGTGTCAAGCATTGGCATGGAGCTGCGCCGGATAGGGCATACTTTCAAAGATTTAGAGAAAGCCTGCGGCAATGCGGATGTACGGGAGGGCATCAATGTCCGTTTTGATGGGAACAGGCTTGTAACCGCAGAAAATGATATTTTGAAGTGGGCGCGGGAAACAGGCGCAATAAATTAAAAAATTTTCAGGAGGAATTTACCATGAAAAATGTAAAAAAGGTGAAGTTGAATAACGGAGTAGAAATGCCAATGGAGGGATTCGGCGTATTCCAAATCCCGGATGCCGCGCAGTGCGAGCAGTCTGTGACGGATGCCCTGAACGCGGGATACCGCTTGATTGACACGGCAGCCGCTTATATGAACGAGGAAGCGGTGGGGGCCGCGATTAAAAAAAGCGGGATTGCCAGGGAGGAGCTGTTCATTACAACAAAGCTCTGGATTCAGGATGCGGGATATGAAAATGCGAAAAAAGCGTTCCAGGCTTCCCTTGACAAGCTGGGGCTTGATTACCTTGACCTTTATCTGATCCATCAGCCCATCAGCGATTATTATGGCTCATGGCGGGCGATGGAGGAGCTGTATGAAGCAGGGAAAATGAAAGCGATAGGCGTATGCAATTTTTACCCGGAACGTCTGGCGGACTTGTGCCTGAATGCGAAGGTCCGCCCTGCCGTAAACCAGATCGAGTGCCATCCGTTCTTCCAGCGTGGGAAGGATATGGAAACCATGAAGGAGTACGGCGTGCAGATTGAGAGCTGGGGACCTTTGGCGGAAGGAAAAAATGACATTTTCCATAATGAGACGCTGACAGCAATCGGGGCAAAATATGGCAAGAGCGTGGCGCAGGTAATCCTCCGCTGGCACATACAGCGCGGCGTGGTAATCATCCCGAAATCCGTCCATAGGGTGCGCATTGAAGAGAACATCAATATATGGGATTTTGAACTCAGCCAAGAGGATATGGAGGCCATTGCAAATATGGATACCGGACACAGCGAGATTATTGACCATTTCAGTCCTGACACGGCAAAGTGGCTGAATGGGTATAAGATACATGAGTAATCCTACGAAAAGAACCATCAATTATACTCCAGATGGCCGACACAACGCATACGATTTTGGATAATCCGGATGTAGTCAATCCCGGAATGCGGGGCAAGATTGTGACAGACCGGACACCGGAACAGAATTTTCTGTACTATGTGGATGAAAATACGGTCCCCTGCGTCCGGAGGCAGAAGAGTATTGAAGAATGTGCGGCGATATAGAAAGAACAGTGGATTAACCGAAGCGGATTTAAGGGCATCCGCAGGCTGATCCACTGTTCTTTGGATATAGCTGTAATTCCCGGCGGAACCTATCCGTCGGCATACTTATGAAAGATTAGATACTATCCAATATTTAGGCGATACCGGCGTGGTGTGATTCCTTTATAACGTTTAAATGTTTTGATAAAGTAGCATACATCGCTAAAACCACATCTATAGGCTACCTCTGTCAAGGTTAAATCAGAGGTACTTAATTCGCTGCAGGCGCGCTCAATACGATAGTAGTTCAAGTAATCAATGGGGGTTCTGTGAATGATAGAATGGAAATAGCTGCAGAAATATTTGGGAGACATTCCGGCAATTCTGGACAATTCATTCAGTGTAATAGTCTGCCCGTAATTACTATCTATGTATTCCAGCACAGGTTTGAGCTGCATCATCTTTCTGGAAGATTTTGTATCATCAGCCTTATCCTGATAAAGCCTTTTCTGGTAGATAATTCCAAAAATTTCAAATAAAGTGCCCATAGTTATCAATTCGTTTCCAGGCTCACTATGCTGCATGGATATGAAAAGATGGCCGATAATTTGATGCAGGGAACGGTTGCTTTTTGTAAAATGATTCTGTACGATAATCTGATGCTTTGTAATAAGGCGGATATAAAACCGACAGGTATCTGTGTGCATGAGGAGACGCTGGATATCGAACACAATACATTCATAAATACAATTATGAGGTAAACCGCCATGAATAACCCCCTCATTAATAAAAATAATATCCCCAGCTTTAGCTTCAAATTCTTCATCATCTAACTTTAAATAGAGGATTCCCTCCAAAATCCGGATGATTTCCAACTCTTTATGACAGTGGAATGGCATGTTATAACGGGGATGGTGCTCGTCTACATGGTAATATTCGATAGGAAAATCCGGAGTCCCGTGTTGCTTTTTTTCATTATAGTCCAAATAGTGCATACTGCGCCCTCCTAAAAATGTTAAGATAACTATAAATACAGAACAGTAAAGTAAATAAATGGATAAAATGTCTAAAAAAATGAATATTGTTATATTTTTTGCCATTATATCACAGCAAATAGCTATATATCAATAGTATAATACAATTACGCAAGAGGAGCACAAAAATACAGAACTTAAATAAGTTAAAGCGAACACAATCTAAAATTAAAAAGGAGGAAAACACTATGGCAGCAAGCAGATTGGTTGGGTCTTATCCGGTTATCGGCATCAGACCCACTATAGACGGAAGACAGGGATATATGAAAGTAAGGGAATCTCTGGAAGAACAAACCATGAATATGGCCAAAAGCGCGGCGGCCCTGTTTAGGGAAAAGCTTTTTTACAGCAATGGAGAACCGGTAAACGTAGTGATTGCGGATTCCACCATTGGACGGGCGGGGGAAAGCGCGGCCTGCGCGGATAAATTCCGCAGAGCCGGAGTGGATATTACCCTGACTGTGACCCCATGCTGGTGTTACGGTGCAGAGACCATGGACATGGATCCGCATACAATCAAGGGCGTGTGGGGATTTAACGGAACGGAGAGACCCGGTGCCGTATATCTCGCCTCTGTACTGGCTACCCATGCGCAGAAGGGGCTTCCGGCTTTTGGTATCTATGGACATGATGTCCAGGATGCTGATGATACAAGTATACCTGAGGATGTAAAAGAAAAACTTCTCCGTTTTGGACGCGCCGCAGTGGCTGCGGCTACCATGAGGGGAAAGTCATATCTCCAGATAGGTTCTATCTGCATGGGAATTGGAGGTTCCATCATAGATCCGGCATTTATTGAGGAATATCTCGGGATGCGGGTGGAATCCGTAGACGAAGTGGAACTGATCCGCCGTATGAGTGAGGAAATATATGATAAAAAAGAGTTTGAAAAGGCCCTTGCATGGACAAAGGCAAACTGTAAGGAAGGCTTTGACAAGAACCCTCCTGAAGTTCAGAAGACCCGGGAACAGAAGGATAGGGATTGGGAATTCGTAGTTAAGATGATGTGCATCATCAAGGATTTGATGAATGGGAATCCCAATCTGCCGGAGGGACGGGAGGAAGAGCGGATCGGACACAATGCCATCGCCGCAGGCTTCCAGGGACAGAGACAGTGGACAGATTTTTATCCCAATGGTGACTTCGCTGAGTCCATGCTGAATTCCTCCTTTGACTGGAACGGCGCAAGGGAGCCGTACATACTGGCTACTGAGAATGACACATTAAATGGGCTGGGTATGCTGTTCATGAAGCTGCTCACCAACAGGGCACAGATTTTCGCGGATGTGCGTACGTACTGGAGCCCGGAGGCTGTTAAGAAGGCGTCCGGATATGATTTGGAAGGGGTCGCAAAGGAAGCAGGCGGTTTCCTGCATCTGATCAATTCCGGAGCGGCCTGTTTGGATGCCACGGGTAAAGCCCTGGATGAAGACGGACAGCCGGTCATGAAGCCATGGTATGAGGTGACGGCGGACGATCAGAAGGCAATGTTGGAAGCAACCACATGGAATGAGGCTGATTTTGGGTATTTCAGAGGCGGCGGCTATTCTTCCAGATATGTTACAGAAGCCCAGATGCCATGTACGATGATCCGCTTAAACCTGGTAAAGGGACTGGGGCCTATGCTGCAGATTGCAGAAGGCTGGACCGTGAAACTGCCTGACGATGTAACTGATATTTTATGGAAGAGAACGGACTACACATGGCCGTGCACCTGGTTTGCGCCCAGGGTGACAGGCCGGGGAGCATTTGCCTCCGCGTATGACGTGATGAATAACTGGGGAGCTAACCACGGTGCAATCAGCTATGGACATATTGGGGCGGACCTCATTACACTCTGCTCAATTTTAAGGATTCCTGTCAGCATGCACAATGTGCCTGAGGAAAAAATATTCCGTCCTGCAGCCTGGAACGCATTTGGAATGGACAAAGAGGGACAGGATTTCCGTGCCTGTGCGGCTTATGGGCCTTTATATAAGTAAGGCGGTGTGTCTATGAGCCATAAAAATGTACTGGCAGTGGATTTCGGCGCTTCCAGTGGAAGGGTAATGCTGGGAAACTTTGATGGGAACCGGATATCTATACAGGAAATCCATCGTTTCCCCAATGATCCGGTTATATTAAACGGAACCATGTACTGGGATTTCCTGCGGCTGTTTTATGAGGTGAAGCAGGGACTGATGAAAGCAAAGAAGTATGGAAAGATTGACAGCATTGGCGTGGATACCTGGGGCGTGGATTTCGGCCTGATTGACAAGGAGGGAAATCTTTTAGAAAACCCGGTACACTACCGGGATGCACGGACCGCAGGGATGCTTGAAAAGAGTTTTGGAAAGATGGATAAGGACCGCTTTTATCAGATTACGGGCAGCCAATTTATGGAGATTAACACGGTATTCCAGCTTTTGGCTCTGCTGGAAAAGCGGCCCGGGCTTCTGGAGGGAACCTCCAGACTTCTGTTGATGCCGGACTTATTTAATTATTATCTATGTGGGGCGCAGGTCAGCGAGTACTCCATCGCGTCCACCACGCAGATGCTGGATGCCCGTACTAAAATGTGGTCGAAGGAAGTGTTGGAGAGCCTAGGTATTCCGGAACGGATTCTGAGCGGTATCGTTCCATGTGGAACGAGACTTGGTTTCATAAAAAACGGGATTTGCCAGGAGCTGGGAATTGAGTCCATGGAAGTGATTGCTGTGGCAGGACACGATACGCAGAGTGCCCTTGCGGCTGTTCCTGCCAGGGATAAGGATTTCATCTTCATCAGCTGCGGAACATGGTCGCTGTTTGGCACAGAACTGGACGAACCTGTTATCAACGGGTTGTCAGAACGGCTGAATATCACAAATGAAGGCGGGTGCCAGGGAAAGATTTCCTTCCTCAAGAATATTATCGGGTTGTGGCTGATCCAGGAAAGCAGGAGACAGTGGATTCGTGAGGGAAAGGAATACAGCTTCGGACATCTGGAGCAAATGGCCGCGGATGCAAAGCCATTTAAAGCCCTGATTGACCCGGACGCACCAGAGTTTGTTCCGGCTGGAAACATTCCTGAGAGAATCCGGAGATACTGCCGTGAAAGCGGACAGAGGGTACCGGAAAATGAGGCGGAGATTGTGAGATGTATCGACGAGAGCCTGGCGTTTAAGTACCGCATGACATTGGAAGAAATTAAGATGTGTACCGGAAGAGAGTACCCGGCTATCCATATGGTGGGTGGCGGAACACAGAGCGGACTTCTCTGCCAGATGACGGCCAATGCGTGTCATTGTCCGGTGATTGCCGGACCGGTGGAGGCTACTGTACTGGGTAACGCGGCTATGCAGCTGCTTGCGACAGGAGAACTTAGGGATCTGGATCAGGTGAGAAGTGTCGCAGGGGCTTCCGCCAAGGTAAGCATCTATGAGCCGAAAGATACAGATCAATGGGAGCAGGTATACGGACAATATAAAAAGATGCTGGAATGACCAAAGACCGGAACAACCTGGAAAATAAGGAGGTATTATGGAATTAAGCTATATGGAACTAAGGGAACAGATTTGCGATGTGTGCCATAAGATGTGGCAGCTTGGCTGGGTGGCAGCCAATGACGGCAACGTGTCCGCCAGGCTGGATGACGGAACCTTTCTTGCCACTCCCACCGGAATGAGCAAAAGTTTCATCACACCGGAAAAACTGGTTCGTATTGATGGGAAAGGCGAGGTGTTGGAAGGCCTTCCCGGATACAGGCCCTCTTCAGAGATTAAGATGCATCTCCGCTGCTATAAAGAGCGTGAGGATGTAAATTCCGTGCTTCACGCCCACCCGCCTGTGGCCACCGGATACGCGGTAGCCAATGTGCCGTTGGACGAGTACTCTATGATTGAGACGGTAATTGCTCTGGGTTCGATTCCGGTAACGCCTTACGGAACCCCTTCCACTTACGAAGTACCGGATAACATAGCGCCTTATCTGGGGGAACATGACGCAATGCTCCTTCAGAATCATGGAGCTTTGACCGTGGGGGCTGATGTGATTACCGCTTATTACCGCATGGAAACACTGGAACTCTTTGCAAAAATCAGCCTTAACGCCAGAATGCTGGGAGGTGCACAGGAAATATCCAGGGAAAATATTGACCGCCTTATCTCAATGAGGAAAGGATATGGGGTAACCGGCAGGCACCCCGGTTATAAAAAATACAGTAAACAGGGGGAAAACAGATGCTAAGAGGAATACCCCATATATTATCTCCTGAACTGTTAAAAATATTATGTGAAATGGGTCACAGCGACCGGATTGTGATTGCCGATGGGAATTTCCCGGCAGAGTCCATGGGCAGGGATGCCCATGTCATACATATGGAAGGCCACGGCGTGCCGGAGATACTGGAAGCAATCCTCTCGCTTTTTCCCCTGGACACCTACGTAGAACACCCTGTCTGCCTGATGTCGGTAACGGACGGGGATACGGTTGAAACACCGATCTGGGATCAATACATGACATTGGTGGAAGCGTGTGACAGCAGGGGCAGAAGTGCCATTGGCCATATAGAGCGGTTCGCGTTCTACGAGGAGGCAAAGAAAGCTTATGCAATTATCGCCACCAGCGAGAAAGCGCTTTATGCCAATATCATGCTGCAAAAAGGGGTAGTTACCGACCAGGGCCTGTAAATGGGTTCCGCCAAAACAGTGCAATTAGTAAAGAAATGGAAGGTGATGATGTGGGAGAAGTAATTCTGACCATGAAAGACATTGATAAGTCCTTTGTCGGAGTACATGCGTTAAAAAATGCCTGTCTGGAACTTAAAAAGGGCGAGGTCCATGCACTGATGGGTGAGAATGGTGCCGGAAAATCCACCCTCATGAAGATATTGACGGGAATCTACAGCAAAGACAGCGGTACTATTGTGTATGAGGGGCGCCAGGTGGAGTTTAAAAGTCCCAGAGAAGCGCAGGACGCCGGCATTGTGATTGTGCATCAGGAATTGAACATGATGAACCACTTAACGGTGGCCCAGAATATCTTTATCGGCAAAGAAAAAATGAACGGAAAGCTGATTAATGACCGCAGGATGGTAGAAGAGGCAGAAAAGCTGTTCGGATTACTGAATATCAGGATTGACCCAAGGGAAACAATGGGTAGGCTGACGGTGGGGCGCCAGCAGATGTGTGAGATAGCCAAGGCAATCTCAACAGATGCCAAGATAATCGTATTTGATGAACCGACTGCCGCGCTGACAGATTCAGAAATCAGCGAGCTGTTCAAAATCATCCGTGACCTAAGAGCCAAGGATATCGGAATTGTATACATTTCCCACCGCATGGATGAGATTAACCAGATTACTGACAGGGTAACGGTTATGAGGGACGGGGAATATGTGGGTACGCTGACAACCAAGGATTCCACGAAAGACGACATCATCCAGATGATGGTAGGACGCACGGTGTATGAGGAGCCTAAGAGTTTCAGCAATGTAAAGCCGGATGCCCCGGTGGTGCTGAAGGTTGAACACCTGAATTTTGGGAAAACAGTAAAAGATGTAAGCTTTGAACTTCGCAAAGGAGAAATCCTGGGTTTTTCAGGACTCATGGGAGCCGGAAGGACGGAGACAGCCAGGGCTATCTTTGGTGCTGACAGGAGAGACAGCGGTGATATTTATGTGAATGGAAAACGGGTGGATATCAAGAACCCACAGGACGCGGTTGACGCCGGGATTGGATATCTGTCGGAGGACCGCAAGCGCTATGGTGTGATCATTGAGAAAACGGTAGCCGAGAATACGACAATGGCTTCCCTGAAAGCATTTTGCAAAGGCCTGTTTATTGATAAGAAAGCGGAAAAAGAAACCGCGGAACAATATGTGGAGGCATTAAAGACCAAGACACCATCCGTGGAACAGCAGGTGCGCAACCTGTCGGGAGGTAATCAACAGAAAGTGGTCATTGCAAAATGGCTTACCAGGAACTGCGACATCCTGATATTTGACGAACCCACAAGGGGAATTGATGTAGGAGCAAAAAGCGAGATTTATACATTGATGAATGATCTTGTAAAGCAGGGGAAGTCCATTATCATGATATCCTCTGAACTGACAGAAGTGCTGCGAATGAGTGACCGTATCCTGATTATGTGTGAGGGCCGTAAAACAGGAGAAATCAGCATAGAAGAAGCTACCCAGGAAAAAATCATGCATGCCGCTACACTGAGAGATTAAATGGGAGGTTAAAGACATGTCAAATAATGGGAATCAGGTAAAAAAGGAGCCGAATGGATTGTTCAAAGCCATCGGTACTCAGAAATTGGTGGCAGTCATTGCGCTGATTGTATTATTCATGTTCTTCTGGATTTTTGGGGACAATTTTGCAAAATACAGTACACTGGTCAGCATTTTTGATTCGTCCTATTATATTGGTTTTATGGCGATAGGCGTAACATTTGTAATCATCACCGGAGGAATCGACTTATCCATTGGTACGGTCTGTATCTGCTGTTCCTTGATTTCAGGAACGCTGTATACAAAACTGGGACTGCCTATGCCGCTGTGCGTTATCCTGGCCATACTGATGGGAGGCCTGTTCGGACTTGCCAATGGACTTATGGTATCTGTCATGAGGCTTCCGGCCTTTATTGCCACACTGGGAACCATGATGATTACCAGAGGCCTGGGTTCGATTGTGACAAATACGGCAACCGTGACCTTTCCGCAGGCTTTTGCGCCGGGCGGCTCATTCAGAGGCATTTTTAAATTAAAAGGGGCAGGGCTTCCGCAGGCAGGTATCCCCACGGGATTCATACTGCTGATTACACTTGCAATCCTGATGGCAATCCTTCTCAACAAGGCGCGTCCGGGACGCTATATACTGTCTCTTGGGAGTAATAAGGAGGCGACCCGGCTTTCCGGTGTAAATGTGGTAAAGTGGGAGACGTTGGCTTATGTCATAAGCGGTCTGTTTGCCGGGCTGGCAGGTGTGTCTTATGCAGCGGTATACTCCACACTCATGCCTGGAACCGGAAATGGATTTGAACTGGATGCAATCGCCGGGGTTGTAATCGGCGGAACATCCCTGGCAGGTGGCGTGGGTTCCATATCGGGGACTTTAATCGGTGTTTTTATTATGTCCGTTTTGAAGACAGGCCTTCCCTTTGTGGGAGTACAGCCACATTATCAGCTGCTGATTACCGGATTTGTGTTGATCATAGCCGTATTTGTAGATGTTTTGAATAGAAGGAAACAGGGGAAGGATTGATACGCACTAATAACCCGCAAAGCGGGATAATAAAGGGAGGTTTATTCATGAAGATAAGATTATTAAGTACAGTCATCTGCGCAGCAATAGTTTCCACGATGGTAATGGGCTGCTCCAGCGGAGCCAGCGCGCCTGCCACGACAGCCGCAGCAGCGGCCGCTCCGGAGACAGAGGTAAAAGACACAACAGCAGGGGATACGTCGGCAGCCAAGGCAGATGGAGCTGTGGACTACAGCGATGTCACGGTTGAAATTGTGGCAAAAGGCTTCCAGCATGATTTTTGGAAAGCGGTAAAGATGGGATCAGAGCAGGCTGCAGAGGATTTGGGGCTTAAGTCCACCAATTTTGTAGGGCCAGCCAGTGAGAGTGCAGTCGCTGAGCAGATTGAGCAGTTAAATAATGCGGTCAACAAGGCTCCAAGCGCCATCTGCCTGGCGGCTTTGGATACACAGGCGGCCCTGGATGCAATTTCCAATGCTCAGGCAGCAAATATTCCGATTGTAGGGTTTGATTCCGGTGTGCCGGATGCCCCTGCAGGCTCCATTGTGGCCAATGCCGCTACGGATAACTATGTAGCGGGCGGTCTGGCCGCGGAGAAATTGTATGAAATGATTAAGGATAAGGTCACAGCTCCGGCAGAAGAGGTCAGAATCGGCGTTGTCTCCCAAGATGCGACATCCCAGTCTATAGGAGAACGGACGGGCGGTTTCATAGACAAAATGCGTACCTTGGTTGGCGAGGATAAATGCATGGTAGTAGGCCATGATAAGTATAATAAGGCAGTTGACGGAGCAAAGGTGATTATTGATGTAGGCATTCCGGCAACTGTGGATGATGCGGCTTGTGTGACTGTGGCCAATACCCTGCTGAATAAAAATGATCTGATTGCCATTTATGCGTCCAACGAATTTACAGCCAAGAACCTGGTGACAGCTAATGAGAGTCTTCAGGTGCTGGGGGTAGATAAAGTAATCGGCGTTGGATTCGACTCAGGCGCCATCCAGCTTGATGCTATCAAGAGTGGTGTCTTAGCAGGTTCCATCACGCAGAATCCGGTACAGATTGGATATCAGGCGGTTACCCTGGCAGCCAAGGCAGCCAAAGGAGAACCGGTAGAGGATGTTGATACTGGTGCACTGTGGTATGACAGCACTAACATGGATTCAGCGGAAGTAGCTCCGTGTCTCTATAAGTAATATTTTGTTAGCCAGTTGTTTAATCATAAATTGATTAGACGGCTGGCTGCACCATTCAGCATATAGCGGTATTAAGGAGGAAAATCTTGTTTTTCGGATCTTTCGTGCAGATGGAAAAACGGTGGATCTCGTAAGAAGGCATTGACCGATTAGGTTGAATTGGTATATTGACATTATTTTGGAAATTGTTATAATATTAAAATAAAAATCAGATTCAGATTATGGGGTTTCCGTATGGAAGAACGGGCAGGTACAGGACAAAGCGGCAAGAAATCGTATTAGACTGTTTGAAAAAACAGAAAGGAGGAGACGAAGTGAGTTATTTGGTAAAGCATAAAAAAATCTTTGTGTTCGTGACAGCGTTTCTTGTAACCGCTGTGCTGCTTCTCTCCGGCTTTTTATTGTCACACATACAGAACATGAGTGTACAGGTGAGGACTGTCCTGTCTGCGCGGAACTTCAGGTATGCGCTGCCACAATCCGCTTGATAACAGAAGCGGCAGGAACAGGTGCCGTCGTCATCTTTGCATATATCATTACTCAAAAATTCTTAATATCTTACCAGACCGGACTCTATATGTGCCCGGTTTCTTTGGTCAGCTTAAAAATCCGTTTAGATAATTAAAACTTCCTTCCGGCAAGGCTGTTTTCTATCCATAATATTTTTAATTCCCTGGGTCAGCGTACTTTTTTCGTCAGGCTGCACGGCCAGGGGGGACATTATGGCTGGAAATCCGCCTTGTTTTTTAGTGTACGCATTTATTATGTATCACTGTGAAAAAACATATCAGGAAGGATGAGCATTATGATAAAAATTTTAAATTATACATTCTGCGCACTGGCCGTGACAGCTCTTGTTTCCGCTGTTGTGCTTTCAGGATGCTCCGGAAATACCGCCGCCCCAGGGGCATCTGATACAGAGCCTGTCTCAACCACCGCCGCGGTAAGCAGGGATGAAGAAAGCACAGGTTATCCCATGTATGATTTTGCCGTCAAAATCGGCGGTGATAAAGCGGAGGTGACAGACATGGTCCCGGCCGGCACAGGACCCCATGACTGGGAACCGGCTGCAACCGATATCAAGAACCTGGAGGAAGCAGATCTCTTTGTCTATAGCGGCGCCGGTATGGAGCACTGGGCCGATGACGTGCTTGCCAGTCTGGAAACAAAGCGTCTGGTATCGGCGGAAGCTTCCGCCGGGCTTACCCTCAGGCCAGGACACAGCCATGATGAGGAAGAACATGAGGGAGCGGAGGAACACGCAGAGGAAGAGGAACATGACCGCGGCCAATTCGATCCCCATGTATGGCTGAGTCCGGTGAACGCGAAGAAAGAAATGGAAAACATTAAGAATGCTTATGTCAAGGCAGACCCGGACAACAAGGATTACTATGAAGATAATTATAAGACCTATGCGGTCCGGTTTGACAAACTGGATCAGGAATACAAAGATACCCTGTCTGCCCTGCCTGGTAAGAGCATTGTAGTGCCCCATGAAGCGTTCGGTTATCTCTGCGATACCTACGGGCTGACCCAGATGGGCATCGCGGGACTTTCCCCTGATACGGAACCGGACCCGGCCAGAATGATTGGTAAGCCCGAAGGTGGCAGAGACAATCGCGGCGGAAACAGGAGCCCGGATACGGGTTTTAAATCCCTTGGAAGGTTTAAGTGACGTGGAATTAAAAAACGGCGCGGATTACTTCACCGTAATGGAAGATAACTTAAAGCAGCTTAAGGCGGCGCTTGAATAAAAACAGGAACAGGAGTACTGAGGATGGATGCCATTGCAGTGAAAGGACTGGATTTTTCCTATGGAAATACCAGGATATTAAGGAACATCAATTTTACCATCCCCGAGGGCCGGTTTGCGGTCCTGCTGGGGCCAAACGGGGCAGGAAAAAGCACCCTGTTAAAGCTCATGCTGGGGGAACTTCCGTTTAATGGACAAAGGGGCAGGATTGAACTTCTGGGGCAGGAGATACGGCAGTTCAGGGACTGGCAGAAGATCAGCTATGTTTCCCAAAACGGCATGGCATCCTGCCAGAGTTTTCCCGCTTCCGTGGAGGAGCTTGTCCAGGTGGATTTATACGCCCAGATCGGAAGATTCCGGTTTGCGGGAAGAAAGGAGAAGGAGCAGGTCCGCGGCGCGCTGAACCAGGTCGGAATGGGGGATTTTGCAAAACGGATGATTGGCCGGCTGTCCGGAGGGCAGCAGCAGCGGGTCCTGCTGGCAAGAGCGCTTGTGAACGCCCCGCGGCTTTTGCTGCTGGATGAACCCACTTCCAGTATGGACGAAGACAGCACCACCTTATTTTACCGGCTGCTGTATCAGATTAACCGGGAGCAGGGGGTGACCATCTGGATTGTCACTCATGACCGGAAGCGGCTCATGGCTTATGCGGACGATATCTGGCTTTTAGAAGATGAAAGCTTGAAACTGGTTCAGCCGGGCAGGAAGGAGAACAATTATGGAAATCTTTAAATATGCGTTTATGCGGCGGGCCTTTATTGTGGGTATTCTTCTGGCGGCCGTTATCCCGTGTATTGGGCTCGTGATTGTATGTAAGCGCCTGTCCATGATTGGGGATGCCCTGTCCCATACCTCGCTGGCCGGGGTGGCGGCCGGGCTGATCCTGGGGCTGAATCCTGTCTTGACCGCTGCGGCTGCCAGCGTGGTTACCGCCATTGGGATTGAGGCGATACGCAGGAAGATTCCCAGGTTTTCGGAAATGTCCATCGCTGTCATTATGTCCGCCGGGATTGGCCTGGCGGGCGTTCTGTCGGGATTTGTTAAAAATGCAGCCAATTTCAACAGCTTCCTGTTTGGGAGTATTGTGGCAATCAGTAACGGGGAGTTGTATCTGGTAATCGCCGTCAGCATGGCGGTTCTGCTTATGATTACGGGCCTGTTTGCGGCATATTATTTGGGATTGAAGCCGGGCGGTACGATTGTTCTGGTGGGAGTGATATTTCTGATACTGGTGTTTGCAGGAAAGAGAATTCTGAGGCGGAAATAATCACATGAAATGGCCAAAGAGAAAAGGACAATACGGAATCAGGAGGTATTGCGGACGGGATTTATATATTGGAAAAAAGATAAGAGTAGCATCCGGATTCCACCTACTGAGGGGTCAAGGCAATCCTGGCTCTGACCGGATATAACGGTATCCTGGGATGCTGTACCGGGCCTATGTAAAAAAGCTGACACAGGCGCTGAAAGAGGACGGCTATGAGTTCGCTTCCCATTCCTGGGGGCATCGGGATAGAGGTAGCCGGCAGAAAGGAGTGTATATGACGGACGTTTATGTGATATCCGGCTTTTTGGGAGCGGGAAAGACGACACTGATTAAAACAATGGTGCGTTCCGCGCTCAGGAACAAGAAAATTGTTGTGATTGAAAACGACTTTGGGGAGGCCGGGATTGACGCCGGACTGCTTAAGGAATGCAGCCTGACAGATATATTTTCCCCAGCCAGCGGAATGACCATCTGTCTGTGGCTGCCATTGAAGAAATTTTCGCAAAATACGTTACAGCTGCAAAATCCGATCACCCGGATAAGTTCTGTAACGGACCATATACGCCGCATGTAATGCGGCTCACAACGGCAACACATCTAATTGAAGCAGGCGTGCCACTGGCTGTTGTAAAAAATATCCTTGGGCATTCTTCCATACAGACGACCCAGATCTATCTGGATATTTCACAGCAGACCGTGGATCGTTCAATGGAGGAATGGAATAACAAATGGTTAAAAAAAACAAAACTGAACCATCACTGCCACAGGAGAAGCAAAATACGCCCGATTTTCTCCTGTAACAATGATTCGTTATTCGAGAAGATTGCAGTATATCCGCTTATTCAGCGGCACAATGCTTTCTCCTCGAATAACTATAGTTCTTTAATAAACGTATACGAAATACTAGATTATTACGATGTTCCAACAGGCATGCTTGGTTGTCATAGATTACAGGATTATCTGTAGTGCTAGCAACTTTATTCTAAGCTGATCCCGCTTATCACTGAAATGATTGCCGCTCTCCGCCACGGTATTGCAGAGCGCAGATACATCTTCGTCCGTTACTTGAGAAGTTGTCTGTACCATAATGAGTGAGTATCCGGTTATGCCTGTCAAGCGGGTGAAGGTTTCGCCGGAAGTAATCAGTGTAATTTTTCCGTTTGTAAGACCATTACTGCTGAATGGATCGTATTTCAGTAAACCGGCAATTTCAATTTCTTCATTCCCAATCAGGATTTTATCACCAATTATCCATGAGCTGTCTTTATCCCAAGATGCAGGCACAAGGGGGGATGGTCAAATGATGTAGAAGTTTGTTGATAATTTCTCCATCTTTTCTCTGCCCGCTAATGTAGGTGATGTGAAATCTCTGGTTTTCCGTACGGTAAGCGCAATGCATATTCTGCTTACGAAATATGAACTGTTGGACAGGTGGAGAGTGTCTATTGATATATTGTGTTACCTCAGCATAAATATGCCCGCCGTTTGGCGGGCGAAATTGCTGTTTGAATTTAAGAAAAACTCTATCTTTGATTTTCTAGTCGCTACCTTGTAATGTTTAAATCAGAGAAAGCACTGTTTCTCCGGAAATAACCTCTACAGGTGCCAAAATCTTGGTAGCAAGGCGGTTGCCTCCATTTAATTGCCACATCATGCTCATAACAGTTGCTTCAGCTATAACTTCAATGTGAGTCTCAATGGTGGATATACGGGGGCTGAGAATATTGTAATAGCTCAGGTTATCATATCCAATGACGCTGACATCATTGGGGACAGACAGACCGGTTTTACAAATTGCGTTAACAGCTCCGGTAGCCAAACGATCATTAAAAGCAAATAGAGCGGTAGGAAACGGTCCGGCATATTTGCTGAAAAAATCAAAGCATAATTTTTCGGCGGCTTCATAAAGCCAGGATCCTGTTTCAGGTATGAGTTCGGATTTGACTTCTATCCCGGCTTCCTGAAACGCCTGAATAAAACCTTCTAACCGTTCTTGATTGCTTAGATAACTTCTGACACCGGATAGGATGGCAACATTTTTATGTCCATGGTCAATTAGGTACTTACCTGCAAGATAGGCGCCTTTATGGTTGTCAGAAAGAATCGAAGGAAGCTTATTAGAATAATTGTTAACTAAGACACAGGGAATTTTCTCCTCCACGGCAAAATCAATGTGTCTTTGAGACACATTACTGACAAAGACAATTCCCGATAGTCCCAGTGCTGTTATTTTGTCTGAAATATTGTCATTTCCATGCAAAGTTGTATAAATAAGCGAGCAACCATTTTCTAGAAAGTTTTTTTCGAGGACATTAAACAGAGAGGAATAAAACGGCTCTGTTATAATATTTCCTCTGGGAAGGAAAAGACCAATATTTTTATTTTATGAGTTTAAAAATATACAAATAAATACAGAAAAAATGAAAATAGATGTTGATTTATTCGCAAGATAGCATATAATAAGATTAAGAGCGTAAAAGAGTGTGAGATGAAGGAGAGTGCCATGCTGATACAGTTTAACTTTAAAAATTTTAAATCCTTCCGGGATGAGGTATCCCTGGATTTATCGGCTACAAAGATTACGGAGCATGAAGATCATGTGGTGGAGATGGCAAATGATAAGCTGCTGAAGGTTGCGGCCATCTACGGTGCAAATGCCAGTGGAAAGTCTAACATTTACGATGCTTTTAAATTCATGAGCTATTATGTGGAGGAATCCTTTAAGTTTGGCGGTGAAAGCGACAGCAGGCAAAAAGCAGATTCGGATTACATTAGGGTGAGCCCGTTTTTGTTTGACAGTAAGAGCAGGAGTGAGGAATCAACCTTTGAAGTGTTCTTTGTTGATAATTCGGAGAATACTGGAAAAATTTATCAGTATGGATTTGCGTTGCAGAATGACGAGGTGGTGGAGGAATGGTTTTATTCTAAGGCCAAGACAGCGAGAAACAGGTATAAGACTATTTTCTACCGAAAAAAGGGAGAAGAACTGGAAGTAAACGGGCTGCCGAAGAGTAGTATTGAAAATATAAAGGTCGCATTGGAAAAGGAGACTTTGATTGTATCGCTAGGGGCAAAGCTGAAGATATCGAAACTGAAAAAGGTAAGGGACTGGTTTTTGAATAACGAAGTTGTGGACTTCGGAAATCCTGCGGAGAACTTTTTCCGTTCCCAGGTGCTGCCGAAAGGTTTTACCACAAGTAGGGAAATACAGAGTAATGTGGTGAATTATTTTGCATCATTTGATAATGCCATTTGTGATTTTAAAGTGGATGAAGTCCAGCGGGAAATTGAAAACGAGTCCGATCTCAGTTATAAGATTGATGCATTGCATAAGATGACGGATTGCGATGAATTTGAATCTATACCTTTGAAAAGTGAATCCTGTGGGACGCTGAAGATGTTTGCCTTATATCCTTCTTTGAAAGAGGTGCTTGATAACGGCGGAACCTTGTTTGTAGATGAACTGAATGCGAGACTTCATCCGTTATTGGTTAGAAACATCATATTGACTTTTTTGTCACCGGAAATTAATACCAATCATGCACAGATGATTTTTACCACACATGACATCTGGCAGTTATCCAATGAGTTGTTGCGTCGGGATGAGATATGGCTGGTGGACAAGAATCAGGATGGAGTTTCCGATTTGTACTCCCTTGCTGATTTCAAGGATGAGGACGGAAACAAGGTACGCCGTGATGAAGCGCTGGCAAAGAATTACCTGACGGGCAGCTATGGCGCTATCCCTGCGCTCCGGCCTATGGAAATGTTAAAGGGGAGGAGCACGGATGGCGAATAAGAGTGGAGGAAAGCCCAGCGACCGCAGGGCCGGCAAGAGGAAAGACCGGAATCAGCGGATGGGGCAGAGAGTACCGGAACTGGGATATTACCTGATTGTGACAGACACCGAAGAGACAGAGAAGAATTATTTTGAGGGACTTCGTGACAGCATACCGGCAAAGCTGAAAGATCGTCTGATTATTAAGGCGGAGAAAGCCAAGACGGTAGAACTGGTAAAAAGGGCTATGGAGCTTGTAGGAAAGGAATCGCAATACCGGAGACCATGGATTGTATTTGACCGGGATCAGGTGAAAGGGTTTGATGAGATTATATAGACGGCAGAGAAAAACGGTGTACATGCCGTATGGTCAAATCCTTGCTTTGAGATATGGATGTATGCGTATTTTGGGGAGATGCCTGCAATCAGGGAGTCTTATATCTGCTGTAATCGGTTTGCGGATAAGTTTGAGAAGATTACTGGGCAGAAGTATTTTAAGAATGACAGGGACGTTTACCGTAAATTGGTGCAGTATGGTAATTTTGAACAAGCGGTTGTAGTGGCGGAGAGAAGCCTGAAGAAGTGTGTGGATGATGGGAAGAAGCTGCCATCGGAGATGTGGCCGGCTTGTATGGTGCATCGGTTGGTGGCTGAAATATTAAAGAAGACGGGTATATTTTAAAATGATGTTTAATTTGGAATCACTTAATGACTATGAATTTGAAATATTATGTAAGGACATATTGGAGAAAATATTAGATATTGAATTATATACCTTTGCAAAAGGGAGAGATGGTGGAATTGATATTTGCGATGCTAAAACACACCCTACTATTATAGCCCAGGCAAAGCATTATTATAAAAGTAGTTTTCAACAATTGCTTTCAAGCTTGAAGAAGGAAATAGACAGAGTTAGTGAAAATGTTAGACTAAAAAAATTTTATGTATGTACAAGTCAATCATTGACGCAAAAAAATAAAAATGAAATTTTCAGTTGTGCGCCCAGCAAAGGGCAATTAACCTAACAGGTGGGAACCCTGTCTGTGAAGGTCTAGCCAGCCAGCAGTAGCGAGTCTTGCGTGGTAGTCAGTAATGGCGGCTGCGAAGCGTAGACAGCGAGCAAGTAGGGCTGCAATGCGATTGAGCCTCGAAATGTTGAAATTCAGAGGGCTGACGTCTTAACTGGTACGGAAAGCAATATCGGGCAGTTCGCAAAAGGCGAGAACTGCCCGGCACTGCGGGGTCAAAGAGCCAGTCATGCTTGACATTGTGGTTAATTGTCAACTGGGGAGAGCCTGCCGCTTCTTGGAAACAAGTACGTATTATCAACTAGAAGATGGAGATAAGCGGATGGGCGGTAGGCAGTCGGATAGTCTCATAGTACCGATGAAGCTGGGCAATGCCAGTGGCGGGAAGGGGGCTACATAGTAACGGTCTTTCTGAGGACACATCAACCGTGCTCAGGAACGGAGGTATTGATGGGAACAAAATTAGAAAGTCTGTACCATCTGATAAATGCTGAAATGCTCATGCAGTGCCATAAGGAACTGAATGGGAAGAAAGCAGTAGGAATTGACGGGGTGACAAAAGCAGAGTATGAAGAACATCTGGAAGAGAACATCATAAATCTAGTGGAGCGGTTAAAGAACAGGGCATATAAGCCACTGCCGTCGCTAAGAGTGTATATACCGAAAAGTAGCGGAAAGATGAGACCGCTGGGGATTGCCTCTTATGAGGACAAGATTGTGCAGCTTGCGGCAAAGAAAATACTGGAAGCGATTTATGAACCGAGATTCCTTAACTGTATGTATGGGTTCAGACCAAACAGAGGATGCCATGATGCGATAAAGGAAGTCCACCGTCAATTACAGAACGAATGGATTAACTATGTGGTGGACGCAGACATCAAGGGATTCTTTGACCACATGAGCCATGAATGACTCATGCGGTTCCTGGGCTTGTATATAAAGGACACGAAACTGCTGTGGCTGATAAACAAATATCTGAAAGCTGGAGTGATAACAGAAGGTGTCTATGAAGCAAGCGAGGAAGGTTCAGCGCAGGGTGGAAATATCATCAGTCCGATTCTGGCAAATGTCTATATGCACAATGTACTGACGCTTTGGTACAAGTTTGTAGTGTTGAAAGAAACAGAAGGGAAATGTTTTCTGGCGGTCTATGCAGATGATTTTATTGCGGGATTCCAGCACAAGTCAGACGCAGAGAGATATTATGTGGCACTGAAGGAAAGGCTGAGAAAATTCAATCTTGAACTTGAGGAAAGCAAGAGCCGTCTGATTGAGTTTGGGAGGTTTGCAGAGAGCAACAGCAGGCGCAGATATGGTAAGAAGCCGGAGACATTTGATTTTCTGGGTTTTACTTTCTGCTGTGGGAAAGGCAGGAAGAGCGGAAATTTCTGTGTGAAGCTGAAAACAAGCAGAAAGAAATATGCACAGAAGCTAAAAGCCATGAAGGAATGGCTGTATGGCAATAACGACCTGCCTGTGAAAGAACTGATAGAAAAGCTGAATAAGAAGCTGGTAGGGCACTACAGGTATTATGGTGTCTCCTATAATGGCAAGAAGTTGGGTTCATTTCTGCATTTCACCCAAAGATATCTGTGCAAAGCACTGAACAGACGAAATCAGAAGAAAAGCTATACATGGGATGGATTTGCTGATATGTTAAGAGTTTATCCCTTAGAAAAACCAAAGATTTATGTGAGGTTATTCTAAAAGTGAATGTTATTATGAGGAGCCGTGTGCGTGAAAGGCGCACGCACGGTTCTGTGAGGGGCTTGCGGCGTGAGCCGCTTGTCTACTCGACTTTCAGGATAATGTACTACGGCTTTTATGAGGAAGAGCACGCCGCGCTGGACCGGGCCTACAGCAATAAACATCTCCTTTGGATGGCCTGTGACGAATCAGCGGCGTCCTCTCCTTTTGGGGTCTGCTCTGCCTTCGGTGAAATAGGCGCACTTGAGAAAATCAAAAAAAAGAGCGGTCAAACACTATTAGGAATTGGCCGCCTAGTCCACCCCATTTATCGGGACGGTGGGCGGCAGTCAGGGATGGGCACAAGCCCGTTCCTTTCAGACTTGGCGGCCGCCTTCTGTCTTGGCTGTCTTTTACATTGCGTGGTCCGCGGCCCTCTCAATGGCATTTCCAAAGTGGCGCCCTCTGGCACAGGATCTTGATTGCAAGGAGTAGTATGCTATACGTCCTGCCTATCTGCTGCTCCGCTAGGGAGGGCACGGCATTTGAAGCGGCGGAGAAACAGGGCTGCATAATAATTATGTGTAAAAGTGGTGTGATTAACCAGTAAAAAATAAGACAGCCTTGATTTCTCAAAGCTGCCCTGCCGAAAACTGAATGCAGTTATAGCTCGTTAATGGTTTCAGTCACAGATGTATTCCGTATTCTTTTAGCCGGAGCATAAGCAGCAAGCGTTGCCGCAAAAGCAACAAACAGAAGAATGATTACTAATGAACGCACCGGTAAACTCCATACCGCATAGGGGAAGTGATCAGAAATGAGAAAGTCATATAGCATTTTGCTGAGTGGCAGACCAATGGCACAGCCAATTCCGCCGCCCCAAAAGGCATAGGTCAATGCCTCCGCAAAAATCATTTTTGTGATTTGCTGTTCGTCCATTCCGACTGCCCGCATAGCACCATATTGCTTGATTTTGGCCGATACACTCATTGAGATGCTGTTCACGATATTCAGTACGGTAACCAATGTAATAATTCCTAAAAAGCAATAAATACAGAACACAAATGCCAGATAAGTGCCTGATGTGCGCTGATCCCGCTTATCACTGAAATGATTGCCGCTCTCCGCCACGGTATTGCGGAGCTGAGATACATCTTCGTCCGTTGCTTGAGAAGTTGTCTGTACCATAATGAGTGAGTATCCGGTTATGCCTGTCAAACGGGTGAAGGTTTCGCCGGAAGTAATCAGTGTAATTTTTCCGTTTGTAAGACCATTGCTGCTGAATGGATCGTATTTCAGTAAACCGGAAATTTCAATTTCTTCATCCCCGATAAGGATTTTATCACCAATTTTCCATGAGCTGTCTTTATCCCAAGCCGCAAGCGCATAGTTACTGTTTCCATAGACTTTAGAGAGATTACTGCCTTGATGGAGCGCTCCATCCTTTTTGAGACAATCCAAATCAAAATCGTCAAAGGAGACAAGGTCAACGGTACTGGAAACCATTGTCCCTGTGTCCCTCTCTGCCGGAATATCAAAGCTGCCCCGGCGTCCGTACACCTGTTTTACGCCGTTCATTCCCCAAAGTGTTTCCGCCAATGCATTGTCGATAGAATTTAATCCGTCACTGCTTGAAATATCAATATCTGAAGTGGCTGCCGATTGGGGCATAAGATGGTTGACAAAATCAATCAGGACCGTAAAGCTCAAAAAAAGGATAATGCTAAGGGCAAACGAGCCTGTCATTAAAAGCAGGTTTTTCTTTGCAGAAGTAGCGTGGTGGATACCGAGTGCTGTTTCTATTTTGATAGAGCGGGCATGGAACGTGTGATTCTTCATTTTTCCATGTTCTGAATTTCCGGAAACAGCCGTAACGGGAGATACCTTTGCCGCCTGATTTGCTGGAGACCTTGCCGCCAATAGCACCGTGACAACTCCCACAATAATGCCGCTGACAATTCCGATTACACTGATGCCAAAAAGTGGAATATTGGAAAATTCTTCTCCAACAGCATACCGCAAAACACCGCACAGTATCCAGGAAGCTGACACACCAAGGGCAAGCCCGATTGGAACTGCTGTCTTACACCAATTTAATGCTTCCAGACGCACGAATCGAACAATCTGTTTTTTGCTCATTCCAATACAGCGCATCATTCCATAGAATTTCGTTCTTTGTGCCACGCTGCTATTGAGACTGCTGGAAATCATCAATACGCCTGCAAATAAAATCAGCAGGAATATAATCCCGGCACTCAACAGGAGCGTCTGCCCCATGGTGCTGCTAAACAAAACAGATATGGAAAATCCGTCATGCTTTTCTGCGAGCCGTGCCTGTTCCATCCTTGCTCCCATTTCCGCCATGCTGAATACTGCAGTTACCATGAATACAGCAAAGATGATACAAAGTGATGTCATGCGGTTTTGCCGGCGGTGTACCTTTGCAGAGATTGGAATTAGACTTAAATAGCTTTTCATTCCCGGCACCTCCCAAAATCAGTCAGTACACCGTCCGACACCTGCAATACCCGGTCTGCTGTCTGGGCGATGCTGCGGCTATGGGTAATCATTATGATGGTTTGCTCGTATTTTTTGGATGCGTCTTTTAAGAGCGAGATTACTTCACTGGTATTTTGCGTATCCAGGTTACCGGTCGGCTCGTCTGCCAGAATCAGGGAGGGCCGTGTAATCAGTGCACGACCAATCGCTACACGCTGTTGTTGACCGCCGGATAACTGGCTGGGAAGATGGTCCCGCCGTTCTTTCAGATTCAAAACCGTTAAAAGCTCTTCCAAATATTTTTTGTTGGGTTTCTGGTAGTCCAGCAGAACCGGGAAAATGATATTCTGCTCAACCGTCAGTTCCGGTATCAAATTGAAAGACTGAAAAATAAAACCGATGTTTCTGCGTCTGAAAACCGTAAGCGCCTGATCCTGCATGGAGAAAATATCCTTGCCGTCAATGAAGACCTTACCAGAAGTGGGTGTGTCCAGCGCTCCCAGCATATTCAACAGTGTACTTTTCCCGGAGCCGGATTCTCCCACAATTGCGACAAACTCCCCTTTCGGCACGGAAAAGGTGGCAGCCTTTAAGGCATGAACAGCAATATCACCAGTACCATAGGTTTTGGATAATGATTGAACTTCTAATAGATTCATGTTATTAACACCTCTTTTTTTCATACCGAAAGATTACCACCACTACCTTACTGTGATATTACTGTAAGACTACAATTTTGTAGGAATCAGAAAGTTGATACGGAACGTTGTGCCAGCTCCCAGTACACTTTCGACTTCAATCGTGCCGTCATGTGCTTTAATGATTGCCTTTGCCAAAGGGAGGCCCAAACCAATGCCATGCGTATCCTGTAAGAAGCGGCTCCGATAAAACCGTTTGAAAATGTGGTGTAAATCCTCTGGATGGATGCCACAGCCTGTATCCTTCACTTTAATCTGAATGATGGACGCAAACTGTTCCCATTCAATCTGAATGGAATCGCCCTCTTTCGTGTGGTCAAAGGCATTTTTGACAATATTACTGATTGCCTCTATCAGCCAATCCCGGTCACAGGGAAACATGATATGATTGTTTCCTGAGAGTGTAAGTCTTTTGTGTTCCAGCTTGGCACGATAGGAGAAATGAAGCTCTATGTCATTCATCATCTCGGGAATATTCTGAGGAGCCTTTTCCATCTCCAGCGTTCCGGCGTCCAGGCGGGCAATTTTAAGCAAATTCTGTACCAGTGTTTCAATCCGGTCAATTTCCTGTTCGGACAGCTCGGCAAACTCTTTAATTTCCGGCAGATTTTCTGCTTCATTTTGCAGAAGTCCGTTATAGATGTTCAATGCCGCCAGAGGGGTCTTGAGCTGATGGGAAATATCAGATAGGGTGTCTTTCAAAAAATCTTTGTCCCTTATCCCATTTAATGCATGGGCGTTCAATACCGCCGCCATTGTATTGATTTCATGGAACAGACGGTATAATTCCCCCTCATAATCACAGTCGATACGGGCTTCCATATCGCCATCAAGATAGGCTTCAATCTGATGGAGCGCATTTTTTATGATTCTGCTCTGCCGGAGTAAGTAGCGAACATATATTGTAAGGATACAGGCTGCTAAAAGCAGGAACAGGAAAAGAAACACTACGGACAGCTTTTTGCAGTATATCCATATTAAGGCTTCGCTGAGTATCGCGTACAGAAGCAGAACGGCGGCGGCAGCACCGATAAACCGTTTATTTTCGTTATTTACAAATAGCTTCATAACCGCACCTCACCGTACAACATTCCATTTATAGCCCATTCGCCGGACCGTTACTATCATCTGCGGCTCGCCGGGATTGTCCTCTACTTTCATACGCAGCCGGCGAATATACACGGTGAGTGTATTATTGTCTATATAGTTGCCCTCACAGTCCCACAGCTTATCTAAGATTTTTTCTTTCGATAACACCGTATTGGGATTTTGCATGAAGAAGCACAGCAATTTGTACTCTGCCGCAGTTAATTCCAAACGTTCCCCGCTTTTATACACCTGTCCTTGTAATAGCAGTACCCGTATCCCGTTGGATTGAAGTTCTGTATCTGCTGTACCAAAATCTTTTACCCGGCGGAGCAGCGCATTGATTCTTGAAATCAAAACCCCCAGCTTAAACGGTTTCGTGATATAGTCATCACCGCCCATGTCCAGTCCCATGATAATACTTGTTTCCTCGTCAGACGCGGTTAAGAAGATAATCGGGACTCTGGAAACTTGACGCACCATTTTACAAAAATCAAAGCCGGATCCATCCGGCAAAGAGACATCCAGAATCAGCAGATCATATTTCCTGTCAGACCATATTTTTTCTGCCTCATCCAGTCTTCTTGCAATGTCAGCCTCATGGCCCTGCTTTTTGAACGTAAATGTCAGTCCGTTAATTAAACTTAAATCATCCTCAAGAAGTAAAATTCTACTCATATTTAAGCCCCCTTCGCCATCCATCGGCTGGCTTTTTTGCATCTTTGGGCATCAGCCGCATTGTGCCAATCGTTCCAGCCCCAAAAATCCTGCCAGCAGTACAATCGTAATTTGTTTTACGGGGTGCGGCACCCCGTTTTAACTTGCGTTTCTCAAAGCCATATAGTCCACCATGTACCACCTTCGTATAAAACACATTATAGTTCTTCTGATAGAACGGTTCAAGTTTGGGCCGCATGATACCAGATACCAACGAAACGAACAGCAAAACGGCATAGCCAAAACCGGCTATGCCGTTGTCTGCTATTTAAGTTCCGCTAATTTTGACCAGCAACCTTTTATATGTTCCCAAAGGTGTGTTGAGTGCTTCTGTAGATAATTTTCCAAATATGTACCATGATTATGTATTCCGCTGGCAGGATAGCTGAGATATTCCGCCTCCAGTTTCTCCCATATGTCGGTTGAGTCGGAATCCACTTTTTTGTATCATATCAAAAAGATATGAAAGATTTTTCAGATAGGCTTTTGTCTTATCATCAGCGCGGGAATCACCTGGAAGCTCACTTGTACGATTCGTTTCATCGGATGTCTGAAACAAGGCGCCTCCCTGTTCAAGCCATCTGTCTATCATTCCGCTTCCTCCCATCTGTACTGCACGCAGTTCCAATTCTTCTCCAAAGGCACGGTAAGTTTTAAGATATTCTGAGTTGTATTGGTAAAAATCGTCAACCAGGGCATGAAACGCTTTCTGGTGTTCCGGGTCTGCACAGTGTTGGCAAAATGCCCGCAACGCGGCCGTGGATGATTCCAATTCCATCATCGCTTCAAAAGAATATACCTTGGATGATCCCCTTCGAGTTCTGTTGTTTCCGGTAGGCGCTGGGAGACATCTCCATCAAACGCTTAAAGGCCTTTGAGAAGGTGGCGGGATCTGAGTATCCGCATGAGATGCTGATGCTTTCAATGGAAAGCGTGATGGTAGATAGCAGTTCCGAGGCCCGGGTGAGCCGAAACAGCGCCAGATACTCAGATGGGCTGCGGTTTAAGTATTTCTCAAAAAGAAGATAGAGGTAGCTGCGGTCAATATTGATATCGCTTGCAATGTCATAAATGTGCATGTTGTCCCAGTAATTATTTTTGATGTATTCAATGGCCCGTTTGATATAGATGTATTCGCCGGATGTCTGGCTCAAGGTGTCAATGGGATTCTGGGCCAGGATGGATAAAAACTGATATAAAAGCCCGGTACGCTTAAGCTCAGAGGAAAAACTGGATTTGGAATAAGCAAGCATCTCATCTACAAGCCTGTATAATTCTTAAGATAAAGTGAATTAAGTAGTGCGGCCGCACAGCCGGTCCGAAGCTGTGCAGAGGAGCAGTGGTTGAATGGCCGCAGAATTTCAACACCTGACCGGAATCCTTTACATTTAAAAACGTTAAAACCTTTGCCTGTTCCATAAGACGCACCTCCCATTAAGTTTCAGTATAGAGCAAAAACGAAAATTATTCAACATTTTGGCAAATTCAGAACCTGGCTGTTAGTAGGGACACTAATTAACGCGGTTGTCTTTGTGGCGTTGTTTAACACGTTTGGTTTTGAACTTGGCGTTGTGACGGTATCCATAGCGGATGTCATTGACTGCAGCGAGTTATTATTTGGAACAAGAAATGAGAGCATCGTCTGCTCTACACAGACGTTTCTGATGAAATCCTCCCAGGCTGTTTCCAGGCTTCTCACAGGGGTTGGTATGGCGATTGTCGGATATAATGCAACGCTGCCACAGCAATCTGACGCCACCTTGAATGGAATCCGCATCATCATGATTGCCATTCCCATGATATTTGCAGTACTCAGCTATGTGATTTATGCCAAGTGTTATAAATTAAAGGGCAAATACCTGGAAGAAATGATTCAGAAACTAAATGAGCTTCACGCGGCATAAAGCGGAAGGTAGACGGCAGTTGGACAAAGCAAGGGGTATCAGCTGCAGATTCATATCAGGTATAGAGACAGGAGATTGTATGAGCATTATTTATCATGAACAGACAAAGGAATTTCACCTTTACAATGATTCCATCAGTTATATTATAAAGGTATTGAGAAACGGCCAGATGGGACAGGTGTATTTTGGGAACAGCATACCGGATAAAGAGGATTTCAGTTATTTTATTGAGACAGCCTACAGGCCTATGACGTCATACCTGTTTGAGGGGGACTTATCCTATTCCCTGGAGCATCTGAAACAGGAATATCCCTCTTACGGAACCACAGATTACCGTGAACCAGCGTTTGAAATCATAGAGCGAAAAACCGGCGGGAATATCCCTTTTAAAATTGCCGGAATTGCCACGGATTTTGTCTGCGTCATGGAGGGCTTTGCATTTGGAAGTATTGTAGGGGCTGCCACTGTGATTACCGCTGCTTTTATGGGGCCGCTGATTCAATGGTTCCGTAAAAACTGGATAAAAAGGATGATAGAGAGAGCTTAGATATATTACCATAATTAGTCCGGCTTAGGAGCATTAAAACTGTTCCAGAGTTGGATTTTTGTGTCACAGTAGAAAACCCCAGTTGCGAAGCGGTGCGTATTCCTACTGTGATACAAAGATAGAATTCTACTGGTTTTGCCATTAAATTTGGAAGGTCTGATGGAATATTATTTAACACAGGATTCCTATTTTACACAGTGCAATCACCTGATAACTATGTTGAAAGATTAAGTTAATAAAAAAGCAAATAAATAATATCCAAATAAGTGGAGCGGCTTCTGGCGGCTCCGCTGGCTTTTACAACGGGCAGATAAGAAGACATTCGGTGCCGGACTCACGCCTTCTTTTTGATTGTGATGGCAGGGGCCAGTTTTACTTATTGCCCAGAACAGTCTGCACTGATATTTCACAGTAATAAAACAACTCCTCACAGCTTTATGGTAAAATTGAGATGTCCAGTAACAATCAACCATATCCAACTGAAAGGAGTTGTACTTATATGATTAATCCGTGAAGAGCGCTGACAAGGCGCCCTTCATAATTAGTCATAATAATGCTCTACCACATAATGAGCCACTGCATCGATGAATGCCCCATTGCGTGGTTTCTGTTCTATTTCAAAACCAAAGACTTCATATAAAAGTATCTTGTCTCCATACTCCCATATGGTTTTGACTACAGTCCGTATATCTCGTTCAACGCAGCCAATGGATGTTTGGAATCTGCTGGCAATCTCTACATATAGTCCTTTTGATATGTAGGTTAGCAATTCTGGATCCCGGATGGTTTGGCTGACTCCATAAGTAGTATAGTGGAATCCCTTATAGGAGTTGTTGACGCCCAGGCGCCGAAGTAGATTACTGGTTACTCTTTTGTATTTCATGCTAATTCCTCCTTATATAGTGTTACAATAGTAACTTAATATGCCAGGAGGGGGATAATCAAGAAGTTTAAAGACGACAAAAATCGGTATTTTATGATGGTAAATGTCGATGTCCATATAGCTTGAGGATGTCAGCTGATTTTTTTGCTATGAGGTAGTTTCTCTACTAACAAATCAATTTATTTTTTCATTATATAAAAATTCCCTTTTTCAATGTGCTGCTTTGATATCTGCGTACAGAGGTATATCCATCTATGCCTAGTACTGATAGACGGCTTGATGGCCCAAGGAGGTAAGAAGCAACTAATAAATTTCATGAGATGCTTCATCTTGTTTTAGATAAAGTAAGTACTTTGAGAATGAAATATCATATAAAGGGCGTATTGTTCTCTTATCTTTTATTCAGAATTGCCGATATAGATTAAAAAGATAAGTTTCTATGGGGGTAAAGGAGGTTGATAGATATGAGAAATAGAGGGAGTCCTAATATGTGGTAGCCTTATATAATTGTGCAAGTTACAAACAAAGCTGTTAATTGAATACAGGTTTACGCAGTTCCCCGCGATTAAGAAATATAACAGAAAAATAGGTCCAGGCAAACCGTTTCCATAATATTTTGTGCCTGGAGAAAGGAAATGAGATATGCAAGTTAATGTAAATCAGAATACAGACATCAGACAATATACACAGACAGTTCAGAAAATGGAAAAAACATCAACAGTCGCGGTCGAGGCGCCCGATATGAAAGAAACTGTTTCCAGTGTTCAGAAGCAGGATGTGGATTGTGCGGAATTCAATAAGGATAGGGCCGTAACCAGTAAGATGAGTGAATCGGAGAGAGCCTCTCTTGTACAGAGTTTAAAAGAGGATTTGAACAATCAGATGTCTCGTTTTACCAATATGATGATGCAGACCTTCCAGAAGCAGGGGATTACAGCCAATCAGGCCAAAGGAAATGATTTCTGGAAGATGATAGCGAGCGGTAACTTTACAGTGGACCCACAGATTAAGGCAGAGGCCCAGGAGGCAATCTCAGAGAACGGATATTGGGGGGTGTCGCAGACTTCTCAGAGAATCTTCGATTTCGCGTACGCTCTTGCGGGAGATGATGTAGATAAAATGAAGGAGATGCAGGCTGCTGTGGAAAAGGGATTTCAACAGGCCGGCGTGACATGGGGAGGTGAACTTCCATCTATTTGCGGCAATACGCATACAGCGGTCACCAAGCTGTTTGATGATTATTATGCCCAGCAGGGAATAGTATAGTTCAGCATTGTATTTTGGAAACTAATTAATCCGGGGAACTGTCATAAAGCCTGACTTTTATTTTCAACCAGTTACAGA
>Ga0137302_10289_pt1 | contig 30184 bp, 21 predicted proteins | sample Ramsor2O_GlcNAcB_FD_97184 | JGI IMG/M metagenome (GOLD analysis project Ga0137302, IMG submission 97184) | Mouse cecal microbial communities from Vienna, Austria - N-Acetylglucosamine amended with D2O_GlcNAcB | ecosystem: Host-associated > Mammals > Digestive system > Large intestine > Cecum... | reverse complement strand
AAAATATGTAAATGAAAACAAACAAAATATAATTGAGTCGGTGGTATGCTCCTTTAAAGCGGCATGCAGAGCGGAAGAAAAGCTGCCAGAAAGTAAAAGAGGGGGAGTTGAATATGTACAATTCACCTTATCCAGAAGCGATGCGATGCTTCGTCAGGATTTCTACAAAATAGAACTGTTTGATAGAAATCTTTATATGGATGGGTATTTGTGCGAGTCTCCTCTTGCCGCAGATTGGTTGTATCGGGAGTTTTTTGACTTTTGTGACTGTATTTCAGAAAAGTCAAAACAATACATTGGTCAGATTGGAAAGCCAGAGCTGGATAGGATTCAGTTATGTGTTTTGGAAACTTGCCAGAAGCTCTTAAAATATATACTAAAGGAAGCCCTCAAAAGTATAGTGGAGACGGAAGAATATATTAGTCTTCCAGATGCGTCAGCGTTTCATCTGAGTAGCTACCGAGGTCAATTTCAGGTGATTTATGTGAAAAACATGCAGAGTGACCAATGGAGGAAATATATTAATGGATTATTACAGAATATGTCAGGACAAAAGAATCCCAAATCAGATACGTCCTGTATTGCCAAAACTTGAGAACAGAAATGGAAAGCCAATATTTGTTAGGGGAGTGTTGGAATCGCCCCGCGAGTATGCTTATTTTCCGCCTATGATTGAGGAATCAGTTCTAATGCTTTCAGATCCGACAAAAATAATCTGGGAATGCTATCAATTAGGCTGGGAATATTATCCATGTGCACTGGGAAATATAGAGCAGAAACGCATACAAGTGTATTGGATTGCAGAACCTAAATGGGTTGATGGTTTAAGTGAAAATACAGAATATCAAAAAGACGGAACAATTAAAAAAATAGTATTATCAAAGAATAAGGTAAAATCCCATAAAGTTTTCGCTTTTAGGAATCTCCATAAGACGTATTATATTGCGGACAAGGAGGTTATAGAGAAAATGTTGCAGGAACATATTCACGGATTTACTTATGAGAGAGTAGAAACTGTCTGAATGGGGGAGCTATATGGATAAGAATTATGTTGTGGATGGAGCTTGGGTATCGTGTGAATTCGGTTGTAAGCGCTGCCGACTGAAAAGCCTTAGCCATCGTCATATTACAGAGGCTGGGTGCAACGTTGCTAATGAGGCAGATTATACAATAGAGTGTATCAAAGGCTTTGGCCAATGCCGCAGTGGTTTTGGCAAGAATAGTCAAGATTCTCCACCTCAGGGGGTAAAAAGCATTCATCAGTTGGGAGGAAAAATTGGAGGCGCGGAGGAATGCTGCCCTGAGATAAGAATTCCGTGGCAGAATACAAAAAAAGATGTAAAGATAGGATTGTACCAGGCTTTATTGGAAGATGGATGGACAATTTGCAGCAAAGGTTTTGGAATTATAACCTTGACGGATTCAGGACAAAAGGGTCAGATTACACTGCAGCAACTGATAGAAAACCTTCAGAATTTAAAAACGGAAATCGCTCAGTATACGCGTGTCAATCAGATTAGTGCTAAGTATAGAGAGGATATTCTAGAAAGTATCCTATTATGGAATGGATATGATAATGATAGCGTAGTTTGGAATTATAAAAGCAATGATCTGAAAAATGATTTTTGCGAATATATGGCCTTAAACAATCCCTCTCTTTTTGGCTTTTTTGAAAGAAAGCTGGAAATTACTGCTTCAGATGGAGAGAAGGTAGATGTTAGTTATATGATGGGATTGTATAAAGCTTTGCAAGAACTGCCAGAGAATTATTTCCCATTATCTGAAGGGACAAATTTAAAGCTTACGGATGAAATAGTATCAGATGATGCAATGTTTAATGCTTTCGTCGAAGCCAATTTACAGAAATCGGATTGCACTCTTTCACAAATGCTGGAAAACTATTTGAATAACGTACAAGATTCTTCAGCTAATAGTAACCGATATGATGATTTTCTTTCTAGATACTCAGACAAAGAAGAGTATCTGGAAGCATGCTTGCAGCGGGATTTCGAGAACAGCACGATAGAGACATTTGATAATCTGCTAAATCCAGAGGCGTACCAAAATAATGGTACAAATCCTATTGTCAAGAAATTCATGGAAAAGTTTCATAAGAAGAGAGAGAAAGGCGGAAAATGAACAGCATCCAATTAGTGCTTGAGGTAACTGGGGTTAGATACAAAGTAAACAGAGCCAATATTTTTCAAAAAATAAATGAACATTCCCGTATGGAAATAAAGTTGTCTCTAAAGGGCAAACATGAAATCAAGGAAGCATTTGAATGCTTTACGCCGGTTCAGCTTATTATGATTTCTGAATCAAAAAGAGAGAAAGTTTTGTTCAGCGGAATAATTGTAAAAGCAGCCAGGTACTGTGAAGAGGGAGAATTCTATATAGATATGACAGCGAGTTCCTATTCACTATTGTATGATTTAGAGAGAAAAAGACGCTCTTTCCAAAAGGAAAGCAGGACATATGGGGAACTATTTCAGATGATAACAGAGGTATATCCTTCAGGTACATATATATGGAATGGGGACGAGAAGTGTGTCCCCGTCAATCAATTCTTACTACAATATCAAGAGAGTGACTGGGAATTTATGAAGCGTTTGGCTTCCATACACCATAAGGGGTTGATTCCAGAAATAATTGTGCCTGGTCCTAAATTATATATAGGATCATTAAAAAGGGGGGAAAAAGATTTATCGGGTAGTCTGGTGAGACAGGGAATAAATTTTCATAATCTAAGTAAATTGGATAAGGATATGGGGTATGTGTCTATTCAGAGTGGAAAAGTTTATAATATTTTTAGGACGTCTGCTGAAATAGAACTGGGATCGCCAGCCAAATACATGGGAAAACCCATGATTGTAGTTGAGGCCGAAGCTTATCTGATAGACGGAGATTGGCAGTATGATTATGTATTGAAATCCACAGGAGAATGTGAGATTGAAACACTAAAAAATGAAAATCTGAGAGGAACTTCCATAAAAGGGACTGTGATAAATTCCCAGCTGGGTCAGGTTCAGCTAAAGCTGGAGTCTGACTCAGAAGGAGAAACAGTTGAGAGTTGGCACATACAACCGGCCTATTATGCAGGAACAGGACGTGGGTACGGAGGAAGGCCAGAGATGGGGGATACGCTGCAGCTATATTTTGCTTCGGATACGGAAAGCGAGCGCTACATTATAAGTTCCACAGGTGCAAGTCCGGGGAAAATCAGTCAGATGGTAAATCCTAGTACCGGAAAAAGTAATCCGTTACCAAATACAAAGTGTCTGGTAACAGCGGCGGGGCTTGGAGCAGTATTGGATGGAAGTGGAATGTGGATTCATTCAAAAGGGCAAGGAACAAAAATTGTGGTAGCGAAAGAGGCTATCACCATTAACTCAAAAGGCGATATTGGGTTATATGCAAAAAGTATAAAAGGGAAAGCAAATGAAATTTCGCTGATGGCAAAGGATTATATATGGATGCACAACGGAGAAAAGGGAGTGCTGTTGACTGACAGTCAAGCACAGATGAAAAGCAGTGAATTAAATATTTTTAGTCCAATGAATGAGGTGTGCGAAATACCGGAGCAAGATGCTGTAAATGCAATTTTGACAGCATTTGAGGAAAAAAGAAAAAACGGTATGGAATTTTTTGAAGCGGATGGAAGTTTACGCAGATTTGGAGAGGCAGATACAGAGTCAGATAAAAACTCTCAAATGGTTTTGGATTATATTCAAGGTATAAAAGATACAAAAGGAAATTTAAAAGTTGATGATTATCATATATATAGTCTGAAAGAAATAAAAGAAATACGGCGCAATGAAAACTTACTACTTGTTGCAAGTGGAAAAATCCCGGTAATTGGGCCATGGCTTAATAAACTTGGCGAGTGGGTACAAAAGGATACATATGGTCCTAATGCTGGATGGTTAGAAAGGCCTATATCAGAAGGTATACCCAAGGATATCATTTGCGATGAATTAAAAGACCAAACAGAGGATGCCATAAAATCAAAAGTTAGTAAAAAATTAAAAGATGATGGTATTGATGGCATGGATAAGGTATTTGATTTGAATGATGACATGGAGGACATAGATGAGGCATTAGATGAAGAATTGCCAGGAGGTGATGTTCTTGCAGTTGAATATACTCCTTTTAATGGAAATGGTATAAATTATACAGGCAATGATAGGTATTATTTAAAACCCAACGATGTTAAACTTAGTATTTTGGAAGAAGGGCATAATGGGTATACAGGACAATATATAGCGGTTTTATCAAAAGATCTGCAAGGTGATCCTATGGAGATAAAAGTATTATGGTATTATAAACAATAAAGGAGAAGACACTTTATGGAAAAAGAATTAAGCGGATATTCAGTCTCTGAAATAACAGAGTTCGTTGGAAAGGGAAAGGAAAAGTACTTACTACGCTTTAAACGTCTACAAAATAAGAGAAAATTTAACTTTGCTGCGGCATTTTTTGGAGGGTTTTGGTTTGGATATAGAAAAATGTGGATTGAAGGAGTTGCTGTAATGATTTTTTGCGAACTCTTATATTTTTTGCTATTTGCTGTCTATTTTGCATTATTATATAATCAAATAATTTTTGATATAGATAAAGCATATGACATTTTCAAATGGTTGATTTATATTATTGAATTTATAACGATTGGATATATGGCAGATGGAATATATCTGAAAAACATAAAAAAAAGAATTGATTTTTTACATCTACCAGCGGAAGTGCGTGAAAATAAGTTGGGATTAATTACCATATTTAAAGAGTGCAAGGGTGTTTCTTTCTGTCTGGGTGCATTGCCGATGTTATTTTGGTACCAATTGTTCAAGATGATAAAACTTGGTGGTGTTGATATTATCATAGAATTTGTTGCATGGGTATTTTAAATGATAAGGCAGCATTAAATTGTAGGGGTTATGATATGCTGCCTTATGTATTGTGTTATAGGAACCTCAAAGAGAAGAAATCAAGGAATATAACTGATTCAGGCCAAACCATACTTTCAAAACAAGAGCTCTGTACAATAGAGTTAATGCATTTGTTTTTGGAACTTGAAATAGAAACTATTAATGAAAGTATAGACAGAACTTAGTATTCGTTCGAATATAAGGGCTGTCACTCAATTATAATTTACAAGTTGTCAGATAAATGCTATAGAGAAGGTCATGAAATACATTATGAAAAATATTGAATCTTTTCCCCCATTAAAAGCGATTGAATTGGCAAATAAAAAATTACCTGAGATATGGGCTGCTATTGAAAAAGTCGGAGCAGATATGCTTTCTACAGGTCACAACCCATGGAGAGAAGATATATATATATACCCGCCTGGCAGATATATGAAAATATTCTATTAAATGGTCCGTACCACGTCCAAATGGAGGCAAGCCCCCGGGAGCTTGCCGTCACCCTGTCAATGTTGGCATCATGGAGACAGTATAAAGAGGTATATCGCTTTGCACCTGAAATGGAAGACTTATTGTATAAGCAGGCAGATTTGAATCTACCATTGGATGTATTGCGAAATTTACCATTTCCCTGCTTTTATATAGAAACACCACAGATATTGGGAGATCGGTATCATGGATTTTTCGTTGCATATGATCAGGTGAAAGATGGTACTCCTTTACTGAGATGCATGGCAGTCAAAAAGGAAGATACTTTAAATTTTAATTTGACAAGGGATGATAATATGATAAAAAAGTTTAATAAGATTGAAGGCAGATGTGTTGAAAAAATATATGGGCAAGATAGATTCGGGTATTCTCAGTCTGATTTTGAGGATTTGTATGATTTGATAAAATGGGCTGAGCAAGGAGGGTATCAAGGCTCCGAATTACAGTTTTATGATTTTTATACAGGAGATGTATACAAACCTTTTGACAAGAAAAGAAATGTTATCTATGGTGCACCTATATATGTAGAAAGTTTTTTATATTTTTTGCAAGGGGATTATGATAAGAAAATAGTAACTTTATATAGATATATTCCCCAAAAGGTGTTGGAAACGGTTGCAGAATTTAACATAGAAAAAGTGAATTTGTACAACTTGAAAATCATTGGAAGTCCTCTCTTTATTATCAGTCAGGATGATGAAAATGGATTCCGGTGCTATTATCCAGAAAAAATCTCATTTCCCCTTCAAGAACAAGAGACGGTTATTTTAATAGAAGATGGAAAGATTTATTTAGAGAAATGGGTAGAAGAAGGCTGGGATAAGGAAAATAATTGCACAACGGACACATATCAATACTATAATAAAATTATTATAAAAGATTTTGCAGGCAATACAATTTCGGAAGAAATTGGATGTTTAAATCAATCTGTAAACGGAGATTGGTGGATTTCGTAAATTCTGATTTGAAAGAATTGCCAGGGAAAGGCCATGGACGGACTGCCGGGAGGATAATAAAAGATAAATACCGGGAAATCAGAAATTGGGATGTAGGGTATCGAGTCGTAAATAAACTAAAGAAAGCAAAAATTGTTTCCGAAGATAATTCTGTTCAATACGATTACAATATGGATAGGAGCACAGCTAGCCAGAGGAGAATGTCACCAAAACCACATTGGCGTGGCGGTCACTGGCATTTATTCTGGACTGGAAAGCGAAAAAGTGAAAATCGAAAATTTATAATAAAATGGATTCCGCCTACACATATAAATTGCAGGTCAGCAAAGGATATACCGGTTACTGTTAATCAAGTTCCTTTAAAAGCTGCTCCGCAAAATCGTGCAGATTAAAGGATATGGAATATGAGAAGAGAATTTATTTATCTGTCCCACCCCCGGCACAGGAGACTAGCTATGAAAAGTCAAGTATAAATTAGGCGAACATTCATTTTTCTAATCGATGGTAAAAAAGGGTAACTTTAATAAAGGTCCCTAAAGGTGCTTGTTCAAAATCTATCGATATTGGTATGCAGACCTCTTATTCGAGGTTAAATTCCACTTCGTCAGTGAGCATCTTCCAGATGACCCTGACAAGTTTGCCGGCACAGTGCCCAAGGGCATTATAGTGAGTCCGGCCTTCGGCTCTCTTGGCATCGTAGTAAGCTTTGAAAGTCGCATTGTTCATTACAACATTATGTGCTGCATTTACGAGAGCGTAACGAAGAACACGCGAGCCTCGTTTGGACATCCGGGTCTTCTTAGCCTGTAAGTTACCAGACTGATAAACAGACGGATCCAATCCGGCAAATGCAAGCAATTTGCCCGGTGTAGAGAAGAGATGGATATCGCCAATCTCACCAAGTATCATTCCGCCATTGGTAGTCCCAATGCCCGGGATGGTCATGATCACAGAGTGAAGGCAGGTGACAAGGTTTGCCATTTCAAGCTCTGTATGGAATAACTGGCTATCCAATAACTCAATCTGTTCAATGGTCTGAGTTATTTGAATAGATAAGGCACTGTCATTGATACCGACCGACTTTTGTGCGAGAACTCTTAAATCTCTGGCTGTATCCTTTTTGAAATGGCCGTGGGAAGCACATTCAAGGATATGAGCAAGATGAGTCATATGCATGGAAGCAATCGCATTCGGTGTGGGAGCCTCCTTAAGGAGAGCGTAAACAGAGTTTTGATGCACACCGGACTTAAAGAAATACTGGAGCTCCGGGAATACCTGATCCATGTAAGAAGTCAGCTGTATTTTTAGACGGGTACGCTGTTTTACAGTCTTCTGCCGGAATCTGCCGAGTTCCTTGAGTTCGATATAATCCAGATCCTTTAAGGTCAGAAACCTTAAAGAATCCTGCATCATAAGGGTTTTAGCAATAACAAACGTGTCGACTTTATCAGTCTTGGTCTTGCGTACGTTGTTCTTACGCATAGCCGAAGTCTTGATAGGATTTAGAACACACACTTTAAAATCCTTGCTTATTAAAAAACGAACAAGGATGTCACCATAGTGTGCCGTTGATTCAAGACCAATGATGATGCTGTCCTGGTCAAGTGGTACCAGTTTAGAAAGCAGCAGATAGAAGCCATCATAGTCATTTGTGAATTTGAATGGCTCGATGAGTATCTCGCCCTGCGAAGAGACCGCAGCGGCGAAATGGTTAAGTTTGGCAATATCAATGCCTAGGTAAATCATGAGGTTGTACCTCCCTTTCATAAAGTCTGATACCGTGATATCCACCAACGATTATCATCGTAGACTTGATTGAAATAAGTACTCAGAGTGAAACACTCCGGCAACATCCAGCTATAAACAATTCAGATAAAAGTAGCGGCAATACACTCCTGTTGAGTAGTCAAGCTACAGGATAAAATCAAAAGTCCACAGTATCTGAATGTATTAAACCACAGCTCAAGAAAAATGAAAGGAATATGTTGTTTTTGCTTCTATAAACATCATACAAGGATAATTGGTATGGAAATGGTTTTAAGAAACAATGTGGAGAAGCTAAATGCAGAATTTTTACAGGTATGCCGTGATGCATTGTTGCAGGACCAAGCGTATATCACTGACTACTGCAGAGATAATTTTCAGTTCGTGGTCAATGGCCTTCGGAATGCGTTATTGGAAGGAATTTGCGTATTACATGATTTACAAGAGCGCAAAAGAAAAGGGAGGCTGGCCTATTTGCAGTTTTCCTTCCTGATGTCCGGCATATTCAGTAACGAGCATTTGTTGAAAATTGATTTTTATGATGACAGATTTTACGGGGACCCATATGAGATTGACTGCTATTGGGATTACAGCTGTCTGTTTCCTGAACAGAGTCAGAGACAGGAAAGAATGATATCAGAGGTCAGACGTAAGGTTGTTAAGGTCATGGACTACGAACTGCATGAGCGGTTTCCTACATACCGACTCGGCCAGATGCAGTTGCTTCTGGATTTGCTGAAACGTATTCAGGCAGAAGAAAAAATTGTATCCCTGCTATCAACGGAGGCAGATCCGGAAATTAAAGTTATTTATGGAGTATATATGGGGGCGGCACAGATGCTATTCACAGTAAAAAAGGAGCAGATATGAGATACTATATTGTCAGCTTAGAACAGGATGAAGTACATATACCGGTTGTTACAGACTGGTATTCCGCCGTACCGGTACAAGCCTTCTATAGTGGAAGGACCTGGGAAATACCATTCAGAAATCTTTTGATGGTTAAGGATTGTGGCTGGGAACCGCGTTATCTTAAGCTGCTGTTTTCGCCCTTTCCTCTGATCCATGACAGCCTGCTCCCCGTATTTGAGGAATATGGACTTAATTATATCAGTAAACAGATGATTTTATTGGACATAGCGAATCGGAGATCAGAATTATATTATCTTCTATCGCTTTATTGTGTTGAAAGCAGCATTGAACGCGGGGAAGCGGGAACATCTATTACGTGCAATCAACGGGATTTGGCAGGTCTGGATTCGTTTTATATACTGACGGGGCAGAAGAGTTCACTGGTATGCAGTCTTGCTATGGTAGAGAGCTTGTTGAGGGAGGGAATGGTAGGAATCCACCTTGAGCCAATTGAAATAAAGGAGGTAATACAGTGAAACAGGAAAACAAGTACAAAACAGAGCATACAGAACATGTGAATGCGGGTGAAGCTCCCTCGTATATGGAAGATTTCATCAACCCCGAGCCTTTGTTTCGTGGAGAGAAAAAATTAAATATACCAGATACCAGTATAGATGCGATTATCAAGGAAGTGATGGAGGAAGGCGCTTTAGTTCCTGAAGATGTCACTAGAGACTTGATGATGGACCGATATAAAGAATATTATGATCAAAATTATTATAATTCGGCGGCACAAAGAGCTTTAGGCAAGCTACAGCGAGAGGAAGAAAAAGCGGCTAAACGTGAAGGCCGGGTTCCAAATCCTCAATTATGGGAAGATGACTATAAGAAAACTTTTGAGGAGGATTTTCTTAGAGGGAAACAAAGCGAAGCCGCTGAAAAAGCCTTAGAAAAGCTGCAAAAACAAGAAGAAAGGGCGGCTAAACGTGAAGGCCGTGAAAAGAATACTGATTTATGGAGTGATGAGTACAAGGAAGATTTCGTCAAAAATTATATTGAAGATAAAAAAACAGAAGATGCGCGGGAATCATTGGGAAAGCTGCAAAAGCAGGAAGAAGAGTCAGCTGAAAACGAAGCACGACCGAAAGATAAGCGTCTGTGGAGCGAGGAGTATCAGAAAGAGTTTATTAGTAATTACCTGGCCAATCAGGAGAGGTCACGCGCAGATGGTGCTGCAAATGTGGCATTAAACCTGGCTGCACGTGAGTATTTAGATCCATTAACTGATATGCAGGTGCATAATGCAGTTAAGGATAAGCAGAAGGAATCAGAAAATACATGCCGGATGTATGAGGCGATGGCATACATGACAAATGCGAATTTTGAATATCTGACTAGAGGAGCTACCTTGTCATGTACATGTGGGGCTATGTGGCGCCGGCTAAATCTTCCAAATTCCCATGGGGTTTTCTATGGAGCTGCAGAGGATCCGGTAATTAATAAAGAGGATAATCAGGTAGGAGATAACTTTAATATTACAAATTTTGGTCTGTGTGCCGGGTCTAATCCGCCTTCTAAACGAGTCGAGTTAGAAGACATGGCCTTTACAGACGAAATGGGACGTTTTATAGCATCGCAGGAGGAAGACACGATAAAACGGGGATATGGCTGTGTGCCAGAAATAATTCAACCAGGCTGGCAAAATACATCCAAAAGAATTCATATTGGCGATGAGAGTATGGATGCTGTTTCAACAAGATCATTTTTGGTATGCATTCATGGTGGGATTATATATCCAATTAGCAGTGGACAGCATTCTAATCTGATGAGTATACAGGAGGATGACGTAGAGTTAAACAACACATTTAACCAGTTATGTACAGAACTTCGCGGTTTAAGAGAGGAACGGAGCGAGATTCTAAGTAACGTAATGAATTACGATCAAGAGCAGCGGTTATATAAAATTCTAAGTGAGGAAGAAGCATGTAGAAAGAAAATGGAATTTTGTATGGACCGTGCCAGAAGCGATGGATATCAGAAAGAATATGAGGATATACCAACTGAGCGGAGAGATACAATAAACCATATGCTGGAGGAATATACAAAACTGAACTACGGTGAAAATGTTCCGAGCCTAAAGAGTGATTATTACAGCTTTTGCTATCCTCTCCCCAATGAGTTTTTGAGCCGTCAGCGATTTCATCCTCATAATCTACATCACCGAACCGTTCCAGTTCTTCCAAGTCGTCCTCTGTGCTGTCTGCTTCATTTGCTTGATAGGAAAGCGGCGGATATTCAATTTCATCGTCCTGCACTCCGAAGAGGATAATATGGGCATTGACACCGTCCCATACAACTTTGCGGACAAGCGTGCGGATCGCCGCACGTTTCTGTTCTATGCTCATTTCGTCAATGCTTGTCTTGAAGACGGACAGCAGCTGACGCATCACGTCAAATTCTATATTGCTGAGAGCATGCTGTGAAGTCAGGCCTTCCAATTCGTGGATACGGGAATCTAAATCAACAGATTTCTGATTTAACTGTTCGATCCGTTTTGCCACACGGTTTTTTGCTACACTGTCTCCAAGCTCTGCAATGGAATCCACCAGCCCATCAATCTTTCTTTCCAGTTCGGCTTTTTCTTCCTGCATGGAAGCGAGTTGATTGTTATAGGCTTCCCGGTTTCCAGTATAGAATTTTCTGCTTTGTTCCAACTGATCGATAAAGGAGCCTTTATCATCCTCAAGCAGTTTAATCTGCTCGATGACGGCCATATCAAGAGTATTTCCATTGGCATTTTTGCTGTTGCAGAGCGTGCGTTTACTGCGTTCCTTGAGCTTGCATACATAAGTGTAGATCGGCTTTCCATCTGCGGTTTTCCTTTTGCTGATCTTCGGGTACATACGGCTGCCGCAGGTGCAGTATAATAAGCCGGTAAGCAGGGCTTCATTATTTCGAGGTTTACGGTAAGCTTTACTTTTATTCCGATTGAGAGAATCCTGGACGGAAATCCATGTTTTGCCAGGAATGATTCCCGGGTGCAGACCTACGGCAGCAATCCATTCATCGGGCGGGAGATAGGTGACGGCTTTTCCTTTTTCCTGTCTGGTGCGGTTATATACCATCATGCCATGGACGCCGTCGAATTCATCTTTGGCAGAATTAAGATCCGCGTTCTCTTTTACAAAATAGTCATATGCATTTACATCCGCGATCATATAAACCGGATTCTGTAAGATAGACTTGATTGAAAAACGGGTAAAGAGTTTATTGTTTTTTGTTTTAATTCCCCGCTTTATTAATTCTGCTTCTACAGAAGTCAGAGAATCGTGTTCGATATACAGGCTGTAAATCAGGCGGACAATTTCTGCCTCTTCCGGTATCAGTTTCAGCTTGCAGGCCTTTTTTGCCTTCCCATCTATGGTAACCTTCTGTACTGATTCTGAGGCATATCCGGTGGGAGTTGTGCCACCAAGCCATCGTCCGGTTTTCGCCAGTTCATGCATATTATCCCGGATACGTTCGGCTATGGTTTCCCGCTCCAGCTGGGAAAAAACAGAAGCAATATACATCATGGCCCGTCCCATAGGAGTTCCGGTATCAAACTGCTCCCGGATAGATATAAAAGCAATGTCTAGTCTGGACAATTCTTCAATAAGGCTGGAAAAGTCACTGATATTTCGGCTGATTCGATCCAGTCGGTAAACAATGATGGCTTTAAACTTGCGCTGCCGTGCAGCTTCCATCATTTTTTTAAAGTCCGGTCGGTTAAAATTACCGCCGGAAAAGCCTTCATCCTCATATACTAAAATATGCTCCTGTGGAATTTCAGTATAATGAGTTTGGATATATTCTTTACAGAGTTCTATTTGATTCCCGATACTATCGCCTTTTCCTGTAAACTTTGATTTACGGGAATAAATGGCAATGTACTTCTCATTTCCATTCATGGTTTTCCTCCATGTTTTATGATATATGACATATAAAATTATAACATAAAGTATAAACTGGGTAAATAAAAGATCGTGCAAGATAGAAAGCGTTTTTTGATATCATTTTATTATAGAAAAATTGCGGGGTATGTGTAGTTTATTTGGAATTATTACACAATGCTATTTGTGTGGAAAGAGTATGATGTCTTATTGTATAGAAAAAATAATTTGATCAAAATAATGCATCAAAAATATTATCTGCTATAATATAGAATAAGATGTCTGTAGAAAGTAAGCATGAAATTAGAAACAAGAATTTTTAGTATTAATAATACATAAAAATATCAAGCAATACACATGGGGAAATTTGCAATAGAAAGAGGGCGGCTAATGAGTTATAAAAATGAATGGTTTCTGTTGGAAGCAAATGATGATATTGACGAGATTGAACACCGTGAACCTACGGAAGAGTTTTTGTTTTACTGGGCAGTGTCGACAGGAGATATAGAAACAGTCAGGAAGAACTGTGAACAGGGGCGTTTTATGGAAGGTGAAGGAGTTGGTGTTCTCTCAAGAGATCCTGTGGTTAATTTGAAGTATCATTTTGTAATTACAACTGCAATGATTACACGCCTTTGCAGACAGACCGGCATGGAGCTGGAACAAGCTTTCAGGATGAGTGATTTTTATATCCAGAAACTGGATGATATTCATACGGAAGAAGAAGTACATCGACTCCATGACGAGATGGTCATGGATTATACGGAGAAAATGCGCAAGTATTCTCGTAGTGATACTAATTCAAAGCATATTAATGTATGCAAGGAATACATATATTCGCACATCAAGGAGCGGATCACAATTGAAGATCTGGCAGATGAACTTGGAGTGTCGTCCGGGTATCTCTCTCGTTTGTTCAAGAAAGAGACGGGAGTATCCGTAAGTGCCTATATACGCCGTCAGAAGATAGATATGGCAAAGAATCTGCTCAGATTCAGCGATTACTCTATGATAGAAATAGCAAACAGGCTTTCCTTTTCATCACAGAGTCATTTTATACAGCAGTTTCGAGAAGTGGTTGGAATGACTCCGAAGAAATACCGTGACGAGTACTATATGGTTCAGTGGGATATTGATTCCGGCCCTACGCATTCGGACGGCGGTGATCACGGAGCACTGAATAAACAACTTTCCTAAATAAGAAAACAGGATACAGCCAGAGATTTTCCTGTATCCTGTTTTTATATATTACATTGTCAGGACGATTTCATTTTTTTCTGCAAGCAATTCTTCAGGTATGTAATTGTTAGGTAGTTCCTGACCATTCAAAGTCATGCTTCTGCAGCCGGACTCGTGGTGATCCGGATTCTCAACTCGGATGTGTAGATATTTTTCACGGAATTTTTTATCCATCTCAAAGAAGTCCCAGCTTTCCGGCACGGCAGGAGCGATCCGGATTCCCTTCAAATCCGGACGAAGTCCGAGGATTCCTTCTACGCAGCCGACCATCACGGTAGAGGCGGTACCTGTAAGCCAGTGGACATGGGAGCGCCCGAAATGGCTGCTGGCGGGGCCTTCGGTAAACTGTCCATAGCAGTAGGGTTCAAGATGACGAATCTCCGCCCGGTCATTCTGCGCGGCTGGTGCATTCTCTGTAAAGTATTTGAATGCACGATTCCCGTGACCACTGAGAGCTTCTGCCAGGATCAGCCAGCCCTGGGATTGGGAGAAAATACCGGAGTTTTCTTTTGTTCCCTGATTGTAAATTACAGCAAGTGCACCGTCAAATGCGTGCGCATGGTAAGGTGGATCCATCAGGATGGCGCCGTACGCTGTATTGAGTCTCTGATATACATTTTCCAGAGCAATGTCAGCCTGTTCTTTAGATGCGAGACCGCTGATGACAGACCAGCTTTGAGGATTTAGCCACATATTTGCTTCAGGATCTGCTGCTGCGCCGATTCGTTCGCCTTTTTCGGTGTAGCCGCGGATGAAGCGGTCTTTATCCCAGCACAGTTTCTGGATCTTCTGTCCGATTTCTTCCTGTTTTTCTTCAAGATATCGGATGTATTCGCTGTCCTGCTTGTACGTGGCAAATTTCTTTAATAGAGCCATTGCATAATAAAACTGCAGCGCGACAAAAGAGGACTCACCCTTTGCTCCGAGGCGGAGACAGTCATTCCAGTCTGCATATAATCCGGCAGGCATACCGTGAGGTCCGAGATGGTCAAAGGAAAACTGTATGGCACGTTTCAGATGCTCATAAACACTTCCCTCACCTTTATTGGCAAATGGAATGACTTCATCAAGAAATGCCGTATTTCCGGTTTCTGCAACGTATTTGTAAATTGTGGGGAACAACCAGAGGGCATCATCCGCACGGTAGGCGGGATGACCTGTTTCCTGAACATAGGAGACATCATCCGGTGTATCCTCATGACCAGGGTTATGGGTAAATTTTACAAGAGGAAGACCACCGCCGTTATCTACCTGTGCAGAGAGCATGAATCGGATCTTTTCACATGCCATTTCAGGTGCAAGATGGATAATTCCCTGGATGTCCTGTACGGTATCACGGTAACCGTAGCCGTTTCGAAGTCCACAGTAAATAAAGGAGGCTGCCCTTGACCAGACAAAAGTGATAAAGCAATTGTATGCATTCCACGTATTGATCATGGTATTGAAAGCGGGATCTGGAGTACAGATCTTCAGATGATCCAGTTTCGCAAACCAGTCTGCTTTCAGAGTATCAATTTCCTGTCGGATCTGTCCGGCGGGATCTTTTTTATAGGATTTGATTATGGATTCCGCTTCTGAGGAGGGTTTCATACCGAGAAGGAAGATCACGGTTCTGGATTCGCCGGGATCCAGAGTGATTTTACAGGACAGGGCTCCGCAGGAGTTTTCGTTATAGCTCGTCACATTTCCGAGATCAGAGGAGGTTACACCCTGAGGATCTCCGTATCCGTGGTATTTACCGAGAAATTGATCTTTATCTCCGCAGTAGGAGGACACTTCGGCTCCTGCGAGCCCGAAAAAGCGTTCAGTTACTTTTTTATCGTCTACCTCTTCATCTGCCTTCAGTGTATCGAGGTTTCCGTGGATCTGCTGTATAATCCTGTCCTTCTCAAACAATGTGCGGGTTATGAACAGAGAATACTGAAGATTTACCTGATCCTGTTCGTAATTATTATGATTGGTGAACTCTGCATATCCCGTAAGAGTAAGATTACGTATACGGTCTGATTCGTTAGTCACGGAAAGTCCCCAAACTTCATAGGATTTTCCAAGCGGAACATAGTAGTCAGCTTCAGAGCGTATGTTGCTGTAGTCTGCGAGCATTCTTGTATAACCCATGCCGTGGCAGCATTTGCTGTGATATTGTTCTGTATCCTTTCCTACCGGCTGCCATGAAGCAGACCAGTAATCGTGGGAGTCATTGTCCCGGATATAAATATAGCGTCCCGGCTGATCAAACTGGTTGAAAATGTAGCGTAGGATACGTCCATTTGCGCCTGATCTGGCAAAACTATACCCACCAGCATTGTTGGAGATAATTGCTCCGTATTCCGGTGACCCCAGATAGTTTACCCAGGGGGAGGGGGTATCCGGGTGATTGATTACATATTCACGCTCTTTGTCGTCAAAATATCCATATTTCATAAATCTATTCCTGTCCTTTCAATTTGCTTAATTCAGTTTTACAATTATGTGGTGGCATTCATCAGAAAGCGTATCAAGTATTCTGCGAGGGACAACCGCCTGTCCGGACCCGCCTGTCTGAATGTGCTGCCCGTCATAGGTAACGGAGGCTATCGTGTAAGTCCCACTGTCTTTGCGTTTCGGATTTTCGTAGATGACCTCAAGTTTCTTTCCGGCGAAAACAAGGCTGACAGATGCATTTCCCTGACTGTCAAACTGTTCAGCCGTAAGCTGGGGAGCGAGGATAAGATTGCCAGCTTCTCCCCGGACGCCGAAGACCTGAGTGATCATGGTCATCATAAACCAGCTTGCGGCTCCTGTCAGATAATGATACATTCCCCGACCGTCCGAGCGGAAATATTCAGGAATTCCCGGATAGATACGGCTGGTATCAAAATCCAGAGAAGTTTCGGTAAGTGTTTTCAGCGCTTTCCAACCTTCTTTCGCGAAACCGCGTCGGTACAGGGCGTTGGCATACATTACGGCCATATGCGAGAATACTGCTCCGTTTTCCTTTTCACCGTATGCAAAGCCGAACATACGTCCCATATCGAATTTAAGTTCATGAAAATCCGTGTTCAGCCTGTAGCCTCCGATTTCTTTCTGGTAAAGATAATGATCTGCACTGTTTACAATCCTGCGAATCTGCTTCTGAGAAGCCACATTTCCCATAATGGAGAATACCTGTCCGGTGAGCATCATTCGCACCTCATTTGGGAAAAATCCTTCTACCGCCTGTCCATGGTCATCATAATAGCTGTTAAACCACCCTTCATCCGATTCACCGTTAATCCATTCATGATCCTGTAGATATTTTGTGAGCCAGTCTGCTTTGTGTTCCAGATTTTCTGCCAGTTCAGACAGCCGGACGGTAAAGCGTCTGCCGCTGATTCGATGTCTGCAGCTTTGCATATACTCTGCTAGCAGATCTTTTTTTGCCTCAATGTTTTCAAATAATTCTGTATTGTCATTGAGCAGTACCCTCAGTTCTTCGATCAGCTCTGCGTTCTTCATCGGGGAAAGGCTGTCAAGAAGTCTGATCATTGAGGCAAGCTCGCGGAGATTCCCTGCATAAGCACAGGTAAAAGCGACACTTTCTCCATGTTCCGGAGCCATGTCCAGAGCATCGTTCCAGTCAGCTCCCCGAAGGCGGTAAATATTGTGGTCACCGACTTCGTAAAATGCGGTCAGCTGCTGGATGAGAAGATGTTCCAATATGGTCCCTGCATAAATATCATCGTGTTCTGTGCGAAGCAGGCTGCCCTGTCCGGCATCCCACAGAGTGTCGATTCGAGAGCCTCTTTCCGTTTGGGCGTCTTTAAAATAAGAAACCTGACGGTTTAGAATATTGATATCTCCTGTCTGGTCAATATATAGTTTTGTAGTCATTTGTGGCCAGAGTGCATGGTCCATCCAAACCCGGGCGATACCGTTTCGGTCAGCAATAAAATTACCATCTCCGTCTCCGATGATTGTGGCGTTAGTTCCGTCAATCCGTACTCCGCCAAAGTTTTTTTCTATCATTTGTCCCACTCCGTCGGGATCCATGAGAAGGAGAGAGAGACAGTCCTGCCAGAGATCACGCCATCCGCGACCGCCTCTTCCGTAATCATGGTGAGGAAGAAAAGAACATCCAAACAGACGACGCAGGAAAGGTTGGAAACAGATCCACTTCATCAGTCGGTCAAAATTGGGATCTCCAGTATGAAATCCAGTGTTGACTTTCTTTTTCCACCATGATTTGGTTGCCTCAAGAGCTTTCTGGACTTTATCGGGAGTATTATATTTTTCAAAAACACGGGCAATTTCTTCTTGGCCGTTTTCTACGCCGAGGAACAGGATATAGTCCGCTTTTTCCCCGGGGGTAAGCTGGATCCTGGGAAAACGGAAAGCCCCCATTGCTTCTTTGCCGGCTGCTGCAGAACCTGCCTGGACACCGGGGAGATTTTCATAGACTGCACGAGGATGCGTATAGGTACCGCCTTCGCCCAGAAAATCTTCTACAGTAGGATAGAAACACTCCGGTATTTGTCCGTTACCACTGCATCCGTATACATAATAGATCTTTGAATTGGGGCGATGGCCTTTTTCATCAAAAGACATCGTCGGGCAGACAAGGACTCCATGGGAATCCGTTCTGATGCGGTGCAACATGGAAGTTACATTTCTGTGGTCCCGTATATTGTCAGCACTCCTCCCATAGATTGGTACTGCTGCGTAAGGAATCAAGTCCTTTGTATTGCCTGAAAGATTACGGACGGTAATGTACATAATTTCTACATTATCTTCTACGGGAATAAAGGAAGTGATTTGTGTCTTCACCGACAGGGCAGAAGAAATTCTTTCCAGTGTATGCCACATAAATCCGGCTGTGATTTTGCTGTTATCCTGAAAATTCGTAAATTTTGCTGTTTCCTGTTCAGCGGATGATCCTGTTGCGGAGAAAACACCTTCTTTTTCAGATATCAGCCAGAAATTTCTGCTTGAACGATTATTATGAAGGTTTTCTACGCTGACAGGCTCTAACAGGAAAGTTTCCTGATCCGTCTTGGAATCACCTCCCAGATTTGGTGTGAGAGAACTTTTCATTCCTTTCTCTGAAGCCAGTGGAAAATAGAGGTAACTTATATTTTCCGGCCGTTCTATAGAAAAACTTCCGTATTCATCAACAAAATGCAATTGTTTCATTTTGAGTCTCCTTTCCTTATTTTTCTTTTTCAATTATGGAAATTATATAAGAATCTGTGGGAGGTAGAAATCAGAAAAAGGGTGGAAAATGTCAGATTCATGACATGAAATTAAAAATGTCTGAAAAAGTGTCATGAATCTGACATTTTTTTGATGTTTATAATATATTGAACTGCCGGATTGAGATATAATTTCAACATCTTAAACAGGACGGAGGCCCTGAAGATAATTAAAAGACAGGAGGAATGAACAATGAAAAAGAGAGTATTTGCTGTTTTAATGGCATCGGTCACAGCAGCAGGACTACTGGCAGGATGTGGAGGAAACGATGAGGGATCGGGACAGTCTGAAAATGCTGAAGAAGGAAAAGTCATCAATATTTACAGTTGGAACGATGAATTCCGCACCCGTCTGGAGGCTGTGTATCCGGAAGTTGAGAGCACATCTGAGGATGGAACGGTGACTACACTGAAAGACGGAACAGAGATTCACTGGGTAATAAATCCGAATCAGGATGGCGTCTATCAGCAGAAACTTGATGAGGCTCTGATGAATCAGGCAGATGCAGCGGCAGATGACAAGATTGATATCTTCTTATCCGAGACAGACTATGTCTATAAATATACAGATGCAGAAGCCGATGTGGCTATGCCTCTTACGGATCTGGGTATTGATCCTGAAACAGACCTTGCAGATCAGTATGATTTTACAAAGACAACAGCTTCTGACAGAGACGGTGTACAGAGGGGGTCTACATGGCAGTGCTGCCCGGGAGTACTTGTATACCGTAGAGATATTGCAAAGGATGTATTCGGAACCGATGATCCGGCAGCTGTAGGTGAAAAGGTAAAAGACTGGGATACGCTGAAAGGAACTGCAGAAGAACTGAAGGCAAAGGGGTATTATACATTTGCCTCTTATGCAGATACTTTCCGTGTGTATGGCAATAATATCAGTGAACCCTGGGTAGCGGACGGAGAGACAACTGTGAAAATAGACCCGCTTATCATGGATTGGGTGGAAAATTCCAAAGAATGGCTTGACGCCGGTTATCTGGACAAGACAGTCAAAGGACAGTTTAATGATGACTGGAATAAAGCTATGGGATCTTCTTCCAAAGTGTTTGCATTTCTGCTTCCACCTTGGGGCGTTGACTTTACCCTGAGCCCGAACTGGGATGGCGATACAGGTGCATGGGCTGTTACCAATCCGCCGCAGGAGTACAACTGGGGTGGCTCTTACATCCACGCTGCTACAGGAACTGACAATCCGGAGCATGTAAAAGATATCATTCTTGCAATGACAGCAGACAAAGATACTCTGTTGAAGGTTTCTAAGGATTATCTTGATTTTACTAACACAGTAAGCGGTATGGAGGAAGCAGCTGCCGATGATACATATGCATCTGAATTCCTTGGCGGACAGAATGCATATGAGTACTATGCACCTGTTGCAGAGAATATCCAGATTGCGCCCCTCTCTGCGTATGATCTTGGGTGCGTCGAACTGTTCCAGAATTCATTTAGTGATTATTTCCAGGGAAATGTAGATTTCGACAAAGCGAAAGAAAACTTTGAAACTGCGATTAAAGAACGTTATCCGGATATTACAGAGGTTCAGTGGCCGGAATAATTCAGAAAAGGGACTGCCGTATCTGTAAATGGATATGGCAGTTCTTAAAGAAAGGAAAGGTAGCTTATGAAAAAGAAGCGTAAAAGCGTCAGCTACGCAAAGTGGGGATATATTTTTATTCTTCCGTTTTTTATATGCTTTTTGATATTTTCCCTGATTCCGCTAATTGATACAGTCAGATACAGTTTTTTTGAATATTACAGGTCAGGAATTAAAGAAATTGGACCTAATTTTATCGGTATGCAGAACTATATCAGTCTGTTGAAGTCGGATATGTTGAAATATGCAGGTAATACTTTGATCTTGTGGGTAATAGGATTTGTACCTCAGATCGTAGTTGCACTGCTTCTTGCGAACTGGTTTACAGATGTTCGACTTAAAATCAGGGGTAAACAGTTTTTTAAGGTAGTCATATATTTGCCAAATCTGATTATGGCATCAGCATTTGCAATGCTGTTTTTCGCGATGTTTTCGACAAACGGTCCTATTAATTCCATCCTCATGTCACTGGGATGGATCAGCGAGCCTGTTGATTTTTTAGGATCCGTGATGGGAACGAGATCTCTTGTGGGGCTTATGAATTTCCTTATGTGGTTCGGAAACACGACGATTATGCTGATGGCTGCAATTATGGGAATCAGCCCGGACATATTTGAGGCGTGTGAACTTGATGGATGTACGAGTTTAAAAAGATTCTTTTATATTACGCTTCCGTTGATTCGGCCGATTCTTGCATATACACTAATTACATCTATTATTGGTGGTCTTCAGATGTTTGATGTTCCGCAAATTCTGACAAATGGACAGGGAAATCCGGATCGTACATCTATGACACTGATTATGTTCCTAAACAGCCACTTGAAGAGCAAAAATTATGGTATGGCAGGTGCGTTGTCGGTATATCTGTTTATAGTAAGTGGTATCCTGTGTTTCTTTGTATACAGGATGACAAATGGGAATAACGATGATGGGACAAAAAAGATTAGGAAAAAAGCAAGAAAAGCACGGAAGGGAGGAAGATAGGTTATGAAATCGAAGAACCAAAAGTGGGGACAGACCATACTGGCATATGTGGTACTTATATTCCTTTCGTTTTTATGCCTGTTTTTCTTTTATATCCTGATTGTGAACGCAACACGTTCCCATGCAGATTTACAAAAGGGATTTTCTGCAATTCCTGGTTCTTATTTTCTGGAAAATCTGAAGAATGTTGCAAATGACGGAAGTTTTCCGATGTTTAAGGGAATCCTGAACAGTCTGATAGTTTCGACTTGCTCAGCGGCTCTTTGTACATATTTTTCATCGCTGACTGCATATGGTCTTTACGCATATGATTTTAGAGCAAAGAAAGCTGCGTTTACATTTATAATGGCAATCCTTGTTATGCCAACACAGGTTACGGCAATGGGATTTCTCCGGTTGATTACCAATATGGGAATGTATGATTCACTTCTTCCACTGATCATACCGTCCATTGCCTCACCAGCCGTATTCTATTTTATGTATAGTTATTTGCAGTCATCTCTTCCGCTGTCTCTTGTAGAAGCAGCGAGAATTGACGGATCCGGAGAGTTCAGGACATTTAACCGGATTGTACTTCCCATTATGAAACCGGCAATTGCAGTACAGGCAATATTTACTTTCGTAAGTTCATGGAATAATTACTTTGTTCCAGCATTGGTAATCCAGTCAAAGGACAAGATGACAGTTCCTATTCTGATAGCAACGCTGCGGGGAGCGGATTACATGAACTTTGATATGGGAAAAATTTATATGATGATCACAGTAGCGATCGTACCGATTATTATTGTATATCTTCTCCTTTCCAAATACATCATTGCAGGTGTAACGCTTGGAGGTGTAAAAGAATAAAAAAACAGAGATAAACTGAGAAACAGCCATGGGGCAATCCTTTTGACTATATGGGAAAACGCTGCGGCGGTTTTCTTATATCAGAAAATATGACACATAAAGAGGTATGAATGATGGATAAATGGACACATAGCGGCAGCCTGAAAAATGAACCGTCTCAATACGAAAAAAAACACAGAGCATTTGCAAGAAGAGCGGCGACGGAAGGAATTGTGCTTCTCAAAAACGATGGGGTGCTTCCTCTGAAACTCTCAGCTCCGATTGCCTTGTTCGGTAATGGGGCGGAAAGGACTGTCAAAGGGGGGATTGGATCAGGAGATGTTAATAACAGGGAAAACATTTCTGTTTACAGAGGAATAAAAGAAGCCGGAGCGAAAGTCACAGATGAGGATTGGATCGGAGATTATGGCAGACGTTACAGAGAGGCCAGAGAAACGTGGAGGGAAAAGGTTCTGGAAGATGCACATCATGTACAGAATCCGTTTGATGCCTATGCGGCAAATCCCTTTGTTCTTCCGGATGGACGGATAATCAAAGAGAAAGATATGTCAGGTGCTGTTGCCGCAATTTATGTGCTCAGCAGAATTTCCGGAGAAGGAAAAGACAGGCGCCTTGAAAAAGGAGATTATTATCTGAGCAGCAGAGAAAGAAAAGATATATTATATCTTAACAGATTTCGCATTCCTCTGATTCTGATTCTGAATTCTGGGGGCCCGGTTGAACTTACCGATATTCTTCAAGAAGCGGAGAATATACAGGCGGTCCTGAATGTTTCACAACCGGGACAGGAAGGAGGGAGCGCCGTAGCAGATATCCTTTTCGGAAGAGCTGTGCCGGAAGGAAAACTGACTGCAACATGGGCCCGAAGATATAAGGATTATCCATGTTCCGATACATACAGCCATCTCAACGGAAATTTGGAGAAAGAAGAGTACAAAGAAGGCATTTATACAGGATACCGTTACTTTGACAGCTTTGGAATTAATCCACTGTATTCTTTTGGATATGGTTTGTCGTATACAACGTTCGGATTGAAATTCTGTGGGATGGAGACAGAAAAAGGTGCAGTTTGCGTACGGGTTGAGGTTACGAACACAGGCAAATGTTTTTCCGGAAGAGAAGTGGTGCAGGTTTATATATCATTCCCGCAGGGGAAAATGGAAAAAGAGAGCAGGAGACTTGCAGGCTTCATTAAAACAGAGCAACTGGATCCGGGAGAGAGCCGGGAAGTAACAATTAAAATCCGACAGAAACAGCTTGCAGTATTTTCTGAAGAGCGGAAGGCATGGATTGTAGAGGCAGGCATGTACGGCATATGGGTGGGAAACAGTATAGACTCTGCGCTGCTTTCTGCGCATCTCACGGTTCCGCAGGAAGTGGTTTTGGAGAAAACCCACCGGATCTGTCCCAGAAAAGATTATATTGAAGAGTTGTGTAAAAACAGCTTTGAAAACAGAGCGGGCAGGAATGTCAAAGAAAAAGAAGAAATACCGGTATATATATTTGAGCCATATATCGAGCAAGAAAGACAATATGTACCGCCGTATGAAAAAGAATATATGGTAGACGAGCTGATTCCGCTTTTGTACGGTAATATTACGGCGGGGGCAAGTACACTGGGATCATCCGGAATCCGTGTGCCGGGTTCAGCGGGGGAGACAACAGAGGCACTGGAAAAGTACGGAATTCGTTCATTGATTATGGCAGACGGACCGGCAGGCCTCAGGTTGAGACAGAGTTATCAGGTGGACAGAGAAACAGATTCGGTCTACAGCACAGGAGTTCTCGGATCGCTGGAAAACGGATTCCTTGAGCCGATGAAAATCCATGAAAATGCCGATACTTATTATCAGTACTGTACGGCGTTCCCGGTAGGTACTGCTCTCGCACAGACATGGGATCCTGAACTGCTTGGCGAGTTCGGTCATGCGATTGGTGAAGAAATGAGGGAATTCCATGTGGATCTGTGGCTTGCTCCTGGCATGAATATCCAGAGGAATCCGCTTTGCGGGCGCAACTTTGAATATTTTTCAGAAGATCCGCTTCTTACGGGCGTACTGGCGACTGCAGTGATCAAAGGGGTTCAGTCCATGGCGGGGTGCGGTGTAACGATTAAGCATTTTGCCTGCAATAACCAGGAAGACAACAGAATGGGTGTTGATGCCTGTGTTTCGGAGCGGGCACTCCGTGAAATATATCTTCGCGGCTTTGAAATTGCGGTAAAAGAAGGTGCGCCGGCGGCGATTATGTCTTCCTATAATCTGATCAATGGCGTTCATGCGGCAAACAACCGCGATCTGTGTACGGTGACCGCCAGGGAAGAATGGGGATTTGGCGGTGTAATCATGTCTGACTGGAATACGACAGTGCCGGAAGACGGAAGTATCGCGTGGAGATGCATAGCTGCAGGAAATGATATTATTATGCCGGGAAACAGTCAGGATGATGAAAATATCCGTGAGGCATATGCAAGGGGCGATTTGTCAGAAACAGAGATCCGTGAATGTGCAGGGAGAATCATCTCATTGGTGAAAAAATTAAGTGAGGAGGCGCAGAAGTGACGAAGAAAAGAAGAATGGCAGTTGGAGTACTGACGGCAGTTGCTGTAGTACTGATGGGCAATACTATGGTTATGGCAGAAACAAAGGCCGAAGAACCGGTATTGTCCATCGAGACTGATCGGACAGAATACAGCAGTAAGGATCCGATACTGGAAACAGTAAAAGTATACAATACATCAGATGATATGATGACTGATATTGTGATCAAAGGAAATATTCCGGATGGGTATCAGACTGAAGATGGAATATCATCGGCGGAACAGTGGAAAATACAGATTGAAAAAGTGGATGTGGGAGAAATCAGTGAGAGTACGGTTAATCTTGTCAGTGAATCATCAGAAACAGGACAAGGATATGATGATAAAAAAAAACGGAAGATACATCCAACTCCGGTTTACTGGTGGTGGCAATGGCTGGCACACTTCTTCCGGCATCTCTGACAGCGAGAGCGGAAGAACCAGACGATAAAGTTTCAGAAATGAGAACCGAAGAAGCTGTAAAGATGATATTAATTGATGGAGAGGAAGTTAGTTTGAAAGCTACGATTACATATCAAACGGAAAATAAAGAAGAGGAACAGACAACAGATCTTTCCTATGAAGGGCATAACCTGAAATGGGAAGATCAGTTCGAAGGTGAATCTTTGAATCGGGATGACTGGAATGTGGAACTGCATGATCCGGGCTGGGTGAATAATGAACTTCAGTCATATGTAGATTCACCAGAAAATATCTATTTTCAAGACGGAAGCCTTGTATTGAAACCGGTAGAGAACGTGAGTGAAGACGGAAGCGTGTCCTATACATCCGGGCGAATCAATACGCAGCATAAGCATGATTTCAAATACGGACTTTTTGAGGCCAGAGTGAAAGTTCCGGAAGGTCAGGGATTTCTCCCGGCATTTTGGATGATGCCGACAGATGAGAATCTGTACGGACAGTGGCCGCGGTGTGGAGAAATTGATATCATGGAAGTTCTTGGGAATAATACGGATACGTCCTATGGAACCATACATTATGGAAATCCTCACAGTGAGAGTCAGGGAAGTTATACTTTGGATGAAGGGTCGTTCTCTGAGGAATACCATGTGTTTGATGTAGAGTGGGAGCCGGGAAAAATCAGCTGGTATGTAGATGGAAAACTGATTCATACAGAGGATAACTGGTATTCTGCAACAGAAGGACAGGGAGAAATCACATATCCCGCTCCGTTTGATCAGCCATTTTATATCATTCTGAATCTTGCGGTCGGCGGCAACTGGCCTGGGAATCCTGATGATACGACGGACATTGAAAATTCAGCATACTATATTGATTATGTGAAAGTATATCAGAAGGACAGTTATGATGAAAATGTTACAAAGCCGATAGAAGAAGTGATTCTCAGAGATCCCGATGAAAATGGGAATTATATTATTAACGGGGATTTCTCTGTAAAAGAGGAACTGACGGATGATAAAGACTGGGTATTCCTGACAGCACTGGGCGGTGAAGCCGGTGCAGAGATCAGAAATAATGAAATCGCAGTTACGACAGAAAATGAGGGTACAGTTGACTACAGCGTTCAGCTTGTGCAGCCAAATCTTCCAATGAAACAGGGCGGAGTATACCGGCTCAGCTTTGATGCATATGCAGATGCGGACAGAACAATGAAAGTAGGTATATCCGCACCTGACAGATCGTTCCGGCGTTATCTTAATGATACGGAGATCAGCCTTACTCAGGAGAAACAGACGTATAACCTTGATTTTACAATGACGGACAGCAATGATGCGAACGGAAGACTGGAATTCAATATGGGAGTAGCGGGGGCAACGTCAGGAATCAGGATCAGCAATGTGTCACTGAAGAAAACAGATGAAATCGTGATAACGGACGGTGAAAAAGGAATCCTTGCAGACGGAAACTATGTGTATAACGGCAGTTTCCAGGAAGGGGAAGAGCGTCTCGGATACTGGGATGTGCAGAAAAATGACGGAGCGGAAGTAAGAGTTACCAATAAGAACAATATACGGAGACTGATGGTAAATGCTCAGGAGGGGACGTCAGCCGATAATCCGGTTATTGTATTACAGACGGACCTGGCCTTATCCTCAGGCAATACGTATGCAATGAGCTTTACAGCAGAGGGAGAGCCAGGAAAGAAGATACTGGTAAAAGTAGCCGGACAGCAGTACAAGTTTGAACTAAATGGGGAAGAGCAGGAATATGATAACAAACTGACATTGGCTGATGAACACGCAGACACGGATCTTGCGTTTGTTTTTGAAACACCAGGTACCTATTATATTGATAATGTGCGTATCGAGGAGGACAGCCTGATCAAAAACGGAAGTTTTAATGCAGGATTTTCTGGATATGAGCCGTATGTTGATAGTAGTATTTCATCAGACGTTACTTATGTTGTTGACAGCCTGAACGAAGACAATGCCGCGGATTTTACAATTAATAATACAGGAGATGCGGCATGGAAGATCCAGCTGAAGCAAAACAATGTGGAACTTGAAAAAGGACAGTGGTACAGGCTTTCTCTTGATGCTAAGGCAAGTATACCAAGAGAGCTGATGTTTGCCATCCAGAGAGATGGATCTAGTGATGATGACTGGACACCTTATTCGGGAGAGAAAATCGTAGAATTAGGAACCGATTATAATAAATATGAAACTGTTTTTCAGATGACAGGCGAAACAGATCCGAAAGCGCTGCTCAGTATTTCTATGGGAGCAGTTGGAGGAAATCAGATAACAGAAAAACACCGGATACGTATTGACAATATTAATCTTGAAAAGATTGATGCACCGGATATCGGTGAACAGCCAGTAGGAGAAAACCTTCTGGTAAACAGTGATTTTTCTTCCGGAAATGAAGGCTGGGAGAATGCGGTTACATCTCCGGGAGCAGCGGATGTTTCTTTTGAAAATGGGCGTGCCGTATATAGGATTAGCGATGTTGGAACCGAGGACTGGAATGTACAGCTAAAACAGAATGGAATCGTTCTTGAACAGGGAGCGCACTACAAAGTTACATTCAAGGCAAAGTCTTCAGAAGCCCGGACGATCAAACTGGCAATGCTCAGCCCGAGCTACACTTGGTATGGTGGAGAAGACCTGGTGCTGAATAAAGATCAGGAGGAAGAGTTTACAGTAGAGTTTACAATGGATGAGGAAACAGAGACGAATGCTTCTATGGTTATCTCAATGGGAGCAATTTCAGAAATTGATACCCCTGCCTCAACAGTAGAATTGTCAGAATTTTTGCTGATCCGGACAGAGTAGAAAGATTCATTATCCTATAAAAATTATATAAACTTCTCCTGTTATGCCGGAGAAACAGAGAATTTTAGATATAAATATGCCCTCCTGCGCTTGGATTAATGTTGGTCTGCAAACTGCAAATAAACAGCGCAGGAGGGCATAAAATTGATATTTAGAATTCCGTTTATATAAATATTATATAGTTTTGCTACATAAATATTAGAGAAAGTTGATTCCCCTTTACCGTTGATAATCTTGAATTTTTCTTTTTTGCAGGCTAGCTTGATCTTTCCTGCATCCCAATTTTCTTGCAATCTGTTTTTGAAAAGCTTGGGTACGGAATGCTTCTGAATCTTCAAGTAGGCGGTTGTCTATATCCCTGACAGAGTCATAAAACAGGGATGTATCGAATTCCTGTCCTATTGTCTGAGATAATTTCTGATAAATCTGATTTCTGACGGTTTCTCTCATATCAGCTCTGGTGTCAAACAGTTCCTCTAATTTTTCAGAGCAAACAGTTTTTTTTATTTTCTGAAATAGTTTTTGATTTTCTGTTAGCTGGTTCCATAAGTTTTCGTTTTGTAAGTTCAGTTTATTTAAAAAATCTTGCTGTTTTTGTAGAGTTAATTCGCTAGTTTTAATTTCAGATTCATTGTGAAAATAATTATCATAGATAAGCCGTTCTTTCAGCGCTAGCAATTCCTCAATATCCTCAGTCAATGTGGTGATTTTCTGGTTGATCTGATAGTTTTGAACTGGATGAAAGAGGCTTATATTCCTTTTACTAGATTGTAGGGATTTCTTTTCTGTTTGTTTTGTTATAATCGTCTTTGTAATGGTTTTATATTTTGTTAATACAGGTGAGATTAAAGATATCCAATTGTTGATGGAAGCAGCTTGTCTGTGATTACGGAACAGGTAATATCGTAACATAATCATAGTCCCGCGTATTTGTTCCAATCGATTGGCAATGGCTTGGATGTTATTGCTGACTGCCGCTGTCAGTTTTTCCAATTGTCGTTTTAATTCCCGAAGTAGACGGTTATCTGCGTGAATTTGCCGATTGATCTCACAGCGGTCAGAAAGTAAACCTCGTTTCTCCATGTCACGGGCGTGGTAGCCTTCATGGATTGTGGGCTGTTCCAACCGCCTTTGCTCAGTAAAGCTGCGGTGATCTACCCGGGCATCAATCTGGTGAGCCTCCAGTGTCTGGTTAACTGCATCCGCCCATGCTTTCCGCCATTCCCCAAGCTGGGCTTCGCTGTTCCACTGTTCTGAAACAGGATTCTGTCTGCCGAAACGGGTGCTTTTCGGATGTTTGTCTGCTCGGATATAACCATGTTCCTGGGCTGCTGAAGGTGTCATATATACCTTCTTTTTCCCGACTTTATAAGGATATTGCTTTTCCCACCCCTCTGTCTGAGCATCTTTAAATTCGGAGGCGGTAAAGCCTTTTTCTTCCCCATTCCTGATGCAGAGGTATTCTTTCTGTGTTTTATACTGCCAGGTTCCGTCAGTTTCCAGCGGGCGGACGGTTAGCAGGATATGGGCGTGGGGATTA
>Ga0137302_10288_pt1 | contig 30491 bp, 20 predicted proteins | sample Ramsor2O_GlcNAcB_FD_97184 | JGI IMG/M metagenome (GOLD analysis project Ga0137302, IMG submission 97184) | Mouse cecal microbial communities from Vienna, Austria - N-Acetylglucosamine amended with D2O_GlcNAcB | ecosystem: Host-associated > Mammals > Digestive system > Large intestine > Cecum... | reverse complement strand
GCAACTGGCGTATATGCAGATATTAAGAAATGTTTGAAGGAAAAGGATGGTTTCACGCATGTAGTCATGGTGAATAGTTTTGGAAAGCTGGCAAACCAGAATTTCATGTGTGAAGATAAATACAGCACTGAAATTGACCAGATATTAACATTGATGCAGCAGGATGGATATGAAATAGTTGACTTGAAAGTGACCGCTTTGCAGGACCAGGGCCGTGGAACCTGGGGGAAAGACATGGAAGGTTATTCCACATTGATTATGTATAAGTAAAGAAAATAAAACACCCCTGCGGTGCTGGGAACACCACAAGGGCTTGTGCAAAGATATATCATACCAGATACAACATACCATCTGCATTGCTATTATAGCACATGCAGGCGGGAAATAACAGGAAATGAAAAGGCAGGTGCTATATGAAATGATTAAAAAAATTGCTGTTCTTTATATGAGAATGTCCACCGATATGCAGGAACATTCCATTGAAAGCCAGGAACGTGTTTTGATGGAATACGCAAAGCGGAATGGGTACATTGTCATTCGCAAATATATTGACCGGGGCATAAGCGGCCAGCACGCCAGTAAGCGGCCAGACTTTATGAAAATGATTGATGACAGTGAAACGGGTGAATTTCAATACGTGCTGATTTATGACAGCAGCCGTTTTGCCCGGAACCTGGTTGAAAGTCTTACCTACAAATCCATTTTGAAGGAAAATTGTGTGCGCCTTATCTCCATGACTGAACCAAACCTGGAAGATGATGAAATGTCACTGTATATAGATGCCATGCAGGGTGCCGCAAATGAAATATATGTCCGCAAACTCTCCAAAAGCACCAAACGTGGACACAATGAACGTGCATTGCGTGGTGACTTGCCTGGTAATGCGCACTTCGGTGTGAAACTTCTTCCAGATAAAAGCATTGTACTGGATGAAGTAAAGGCCCCAATAATGCGCTGGATGTATGAAGCCATTTACCATGATGATGCCACTTATTATTCCATTTCTGAAACACTGGCGGCAAAAGGCATCAAAAGCCAACGTGGTAACATCATTGACAGCCGCCAAGTAAAGCGTATGTTGATGAATATAAAAAACAAAGCATATCACTGGGCCGAAAGGGATGGGAAACCCGTTCTGATAAAAGGGAACTATCCGGCTGTTATTGAAGAAGAACTTTTTGACGCTGTACAGGAAATCATTGCAGAACGTGCTAAACACTACAAAAAACATGAAAAGCCCGCTGAATTTCGGAAGCACTGGCTTTCTGGTCTTCTGGTGTGCCCCTATTGTGGCGGCGGATATAGTTATAACACAAGAAAGCCCCCACAGCATGATGCCTTCCGTTGTGGCAATCAAACCCGTGGGGCCTGTAAAAAAGGTTCTCAAATTTTGGTTGATGCAGCCGTTGAAATGGTCCTTGATAAAATGTCAGAAGTATATACCGGGCCTTTGGCTCCATATGTGAAAAACATAACCGTTTCACAGCCAGAACCCCAGATTGACTATGACAAAGAAATTAGGCTATTGGAAGCCCAGCTAAAACGTGCAAAGCAAGCCTACCTTGCTGAAATAGATACAATAGAGGAATATGCCCAGAACAAACGCCGCATATCCTCCAACATCAAAGAATTGCAGGAAGCAAAGTGCCAGGCCCAGGAAGGGGCCACGTTGAATGAACCCCAGTTCAAAGTGAAGCTGCTTAATGTCATTACCCTTCTAAAAAGTGACTGCCCTATGTCTGAAAAAATCCCTGCTGCCCGCAGCATCATTGAAAAAATCCTTGTTGACCCCCGCAATAAAACTATGGACATTTATTTTTTTGCCTAACGGTGTAACAACCTGTACTGATAGCAAAGGGATTTTCCCGCTCCTGTGGGCATGATCCCTAGCACATCCCTCCCCGACAGAATGCTGTCTATCAGCAGTTCCTGCCCATCCCGGAAGGTATCATAGCCAAAGTATTTTTTCAGTATTTGATATTTATCCATACTGCCTCCTTCTTTTAACTGTATACTATATCTAAAAGTATAGAACCATTTATTTTCCTTCGTTGTCTGCCCGCAAACCATATCATTTACACCATAAAAATGCAAGCAAAATCCATTGATCTCATTTACATTCCCCTGCAATTTAGTATAATAAAGATATAAACTTTGCACGAAACCATTTATACACATTCTACTGCCAAATGGACAGGGTTTTCCACAAAAAGCAGAAAAAATGTGGGAAAGGGGTCTTTATGACCAACGAAACATGCCCCACTTCCGGTTAAACGTGTCTTCTTCCCGCTCCACAAAGGGATGGACGGCTTCATGAGTCCCCGGCAGTATGAAAAACTATACTGGAAACCACTGAAAAAGATCATGCTTGCCCTCATAGATATGGGAGTCACCCCCTTTATCTACACAGAAGGAAAATACAACAGCCGTCTGGAACAGCTTGCGGACGTACCAGCCGGAAAAGTTATCTATCATTTTGAGAGTGTGGATATGGCCCAAGCCAAGAAAATCCTTGGAAATACTGCCTGTATCTCCGGAAATCTGCCCATCTATCTGCTGGAATACGGAACAAAACAGCAGGTCATAGATGCCTGCAAATCACTCATAGATACCTGTGCCCCGGGCGGCGGATATATCTTTGATACAAATGGAAGTATTGATAATGCGAAACGCGAAAACATAGAAGCGATGTATGACACCGTACTTAACTACGGCAGAAAATAAACTGAAACATCTGGTGTCCTGGGAGACTGCTGCCTCCCAGGATTCTACATAGAGATATAGAATTTATTAGTAACATGCAATAGATTCTGTCTGAGGCAGAAATTTGGCATAATTACTTTTACTGCATTTAATCGTTTGATTTGAATATGCATGTTTCTTCTGATCTCCTAATATCCACAATCAGACCTGGACAATTGTTATTGACTTAATAATTGATCCCCATTTAGCTTTTCCCCCATACTTTCTCCCTCCTGGATAAACGTTTTCCTTTTTAATGATTGCTTTAAAAATGTGGGAATTTTTTATTTTCAGAACGAAAATAATTCTATGCAGAAAATGCATCAAATAATGAATATATCATACCACAAACCAGACAAACATGCAACGAAAAAATACCATACCAGACATGTTTTTATGCCTGGTACAGCGTTTTCAAAGTTTACATTTTTACAAATTAGAATACCCCATCAAAGATGCATCCACCTCCTCAGCCGCCTTCCGCCCTTCCCGGATCGCCCAGACAACCAATGACTGTCCCCTGTGCATATCCCCAGCCGCGAAGATACCGGGTATACTGGTCTCATATCCCTCCGGTTTGGTGGCTACATTCGTTCTCTCATTCACAGACACCTTAAACGAATCCGTCACATATTTCTGACTTCCCAGAAATCCTGCCGCAATGAGCACAAGCTGGGCATCAATCACCTCTTCGCTCCCTTTTACAGGAACCATATTCATGCGCCCTGTCTTTTCATCCCGTTTACTCTCCAGTTTTACGGTCTTTGCTTTCTGCACATTCCCCTTTTCATCCTTGATGAACTCCGTCACTGTAGTCTGATAAATCCTGGGATCATGCCCGAACACTGCAATTGCCTCCTCCTGTCCGTAATCTGTCTTGCAGACACGGGGCCACTGAGGCCAGGGGTTACTGTCAGCCCTTGTATCGGGAGCTTTCGGCATCATTTCAAGCTGCGTTACCGATTTTGCCCCCAATCGGAGGGCTGTTCCCACACAGTCATTTCCCGTGTCACCACCCCCGATCACCAGCACATGTTTTCCCTTGGCAGATACAAACTTATGATCCTTTAGACCCGTATCCAGCAGACTCCTGGTCACAGAAGCAAGAAAATCAACAGCAAAATAAATATGATGAGCATCCCTCCCCGGGACTTTGATATCCCTGGGGTTGGAAGCCCCGCAGCAGAGTACGATCCGGTCAAACTCCTTCTGTAACTCAGCCGCCTTTATATCTTTTCCAACATCCACACCTGTTTTAAAAACAACGCCCTCTTCCTCCATAAGTCCCACTCTTCTGTCGATCACTGCCTTATCCAGTTTCATATTAGGTATGCCGTAACGCAGCAGCCCTCCGATTCTGTCATTCCTTTCAAACACAGTGACCTGATGCCCTCTTCTGTTGAGCTGCTGCGCCGCTGCCATGCCGGAAGGGCCGCTGCCTATAACAGCCACCTTCTTTCCTGTCCTCACCTTTGGAACCTGTGGTTTTACCCATCCTCTCTCAAAAGCAGTCTCAATAATGGCAAGTTCATTTTCCTTGGTTCCCACAGGCTCCCCGTTTAAGTTACAGGTACATGCAGCTTCGCAGAGTGCAGGGCACACCCTTGCTGTAAATTCCGGAAAACTGTGTGTTTTGGAGAGACGCAGATATGCCTGTTCCCAGTTTCCCGTGTATACCAGATCATTTGTCTCCGGTACCAGATTATGCAGCGGGCACCCCGAAACCATGCCCCCCAGCACATCCCCTGACTGGCAGAACGGGACGCCGCACTCCATGCAGCGTGCTCCCTGTTTCCGCTGTTCTTCTATGGGCAGATATTTTTTAAACTCTCTGAAATGCTTGATCCTTTCTTTTGGTTCCTCCATTTGGGCACTTACTCTGTTGTATTCTAAAAATCCTGTCGGCTTTCCCATCTCCTACTCTGCCCCTTTCTGATTAAAATTCTCATTAAACGCTTCTAACTGTGCCTGCTCCGGCGACATTCCCTGCTCCTCCAGCCTTGCAGCAAGAGTGGTCATCCTCTTATAGTCATCCGGAATGATCTTCTTGAACTTGGGCAGATAATCCTGAAATCCTGCAAGCACTTCCTGTCCCTTCCGGGAACCGGTGGCTTCCACATGGGCTTCGATCATATGATGCAATTCCTGGATATCAAGCTTTGTCTCCACCTTCTCTATAGATATCATTTCCTTATTCAGATTCTTATACAGATCATTCTTTTCATCCAGCACATAAGCGATACCACCGCTCATTCCTGCTGCAAAGTTCTTGCCTGTTTTCCCAAGCACAACCACACGGCCTCCGGTCATATATTCACAGCCGTGCTCCCCCACACCTTCCACTACGGCACAGGCCCCGGAGTTGCGGACAGCAAAGCGCTCGCCTGCCACACCTCCGATATAGGCTGTTCCGCTGGTTGCTCCATATAGAGCCACATTTCCCGTGATGATATTTTCATCCGCCTTGTAATTTCTCTTCTTTGGCGGATATACTACGATCTTTCCTCCTGAAAGGCCTTTGCCCATATAGTCATTACAGTCTCCGCACAGAGACAGGGTAAGTCCCCTGGGTATAAATGCCCCGAAGCTCTGTCCCCCGGCGCCGGTACAGGAAACCGAGATCGTATCCTCCGGCAGTCCGTCCTTATGCTGCCTTGTGATCTCCGCACCCAGCATGGTTCCAAATGCCCTGTCTGTGTTGGTCACCAAAACCTCCACACCGGCTTTCCCGCCTTCCTCCACTGCTTTTTTCAGCTTCTTCAGCAGTACCTTTTCATCCTTTGTTTCTTCCAGTCTGAAATCATATACCTGGGCCGGGTCAAATGTAACCTTTGTATTTTTTCCTGCATATGGATTATTCAGAACTGCCTGCAGGTCAATCTGAGAGGCTTTAAGGTTCTCAGCATTTTCCTTCACTTTCAGCAAGTCCGTGCGCCCCACCATCTCGTCCAGTGTACGGATGCCCAGCTTTGCCATGTATTCCCGCAGTTCTTGTGCAATAAACCGCATAAAATTAACCACATACTCCGGTTTTCCCTTAAACCGTTTTCTAAGCTCCGGATTCTGGGTAGCCACTCCCACAGGGCATGTATCCAAGTTGCAGACGCGCATCATAACACATCCCATAGTCACCAGGGGTGCTGTTGCAAATCCAAATTCTTCAGCGCCCAGCAGCGCAGCCACTGCCACGTCACGTCCGCTCATTAATTTTCCGTCCGTCTCGATCATAACACGGCTGCGCAGTCCATTCATGAGAAGCGTCTGGTGCGTCTCAGCCAAACCCAGCTCCCAGGGAAGCCCCGCATTGTGGATGGAACTTTGAGGCGCCGCTCCTGTACCGCCGTCATACCCGGAAATGAGGATAACCTGCGCACCGGCCTTTGCCACACCCGCTGCCACGGTACCCACTCCTGCTTCAGATACCAGTTTCACGGAAATCCTGGCATATTTATTGGCATTTTTCAGGTCATAGATCAGCTCTGCCAAATCCTCAATAGAATAAATATCATGATGAGGCGGCGGTGAGATCAGGCTTACACCAGGCGTTGAATGTCTGGTCTTTGCGATCCACGGATAGACCTTTTTGGCCGGCAGATGCCCTCCTTCCCCGGGTTTTGCGCCCTGGGCCATCTTAATCTGGATCTCTTTCGCGCTGACCAGGTAACGGCTGGTCACACCAAAACGCCCGGAGGCCACCTGCTTGATGGCAGAGCAGCGGTCCACGGCATTTCCCGCACTGTCCAGACGCTCATCGCTTTCTCCGCCCTCACCTGTATTGGATTTGCCGTGCAGTATATTCATAGCAACGGCAAGTGTCTCGTGGGCTTCCCGGGATATGGAACCATAGGACATAGCGCCAGTTTTAAAGCGCTTTACGATCTCATCGACACTCTCTACTTCTTCGATGGGGATACCTTCTTTCGGATATTCAAAATCCATCAGGCTGCGCAGATAACCGCTTTGCTCCCTGTCCACCAGTTCTGTATATTGTTTAAACATGCGGTAGTCCCCTCTTTTTGTGGACTCCTGCAGCATATGGATAGTCCGGGGGGCATAGCGGTGTTTCTCCCCCTCACGCCTCATTTTGTGGATTCCCATACTCTCCAGTTCCAGGCTGCTGGGCAGTCCGAGAGGGTCAAATGCTTTAGAATGCCGCACGTCTACGTCATCTGCTATATCTTCTAAGGAAATGCCGCCCACACGGCTTACCGTTCCCGCAAAGTATTTATTGATCACTTCCTCTGAAACACCGATCGCTTCAAATATCTTGGAACCCTGATAGGACTGTATGGTGGAAATTCCCATTTTTGACGCGATCTTTACGATTCCGTGCAGAATGGCATTGTTGTAGTCATCCACCGCCGCATAGTAATCCTTATCCAGCAGTTTGTTGTGGATCAGTTCTTTTATAGTATCCTGGGCAAGATAAGGATTTACCCCACATGCCCCATATCCCAGAAGCGCTGCAAAATGATGCACCTCCCTGGGTTCTCCGGATTCCAGGATAATGGCAAGAGAAGTTCTTTTCTTTGTCTTCACCAGGTACTGATGCACTGCAGACACTGCCAGAAGCGACGGGATAGGCATATGGTTTTCATCAATCCCCCTGTCACTGAGCACCAGAATATTGGCGCCGTCCTTGTAAGCTTTATCCACTTCCACAAACAGCCTGTCAATAGCTCTGTCCAGACGTGTACTCTTGTAATAAGTTATGGGAACCACAACAGCCTTAAAGCCATCCACATTTATATTTTTGATCTTCAGCATATCTGTGTTGGTCAAAATGGGATTGTTCACTTTCAACACCTGGCAGTTTTCCGGCTGTTCCCTCAGCAGGTTACCGTCTTTCCCTACATACACCGTTGTACTGGTCACAATCTCCTCCCGGATGGCATCAATGGGGGGATTTGTAACCTGCGCAAACAACTGCTTAAAATAATTAAACAGGGGCGGATGCTTTTCAGAAAGCACTGCAAGGGGTGTATCTATCCCCATTGCCGCAATTCCCTCAGAACCGTTCAGTGCCATACTGTAAATAGAATTTCTGTACTCTTCATAGGTATACCCAAAAGCTTTCTGCATCCTGGTAAGGGCTTCCCCCACATATTCCTCCACGCGGATATTGGGAATCTTCAAGTCATGCAGCTCCACCAGATTACTGTCCAGCCACTCACCGTACGGCTGTTTTCCCGCATAAATTTCCTTTAACTCATCATCGTTGAAAATCTGTCCTTTAACAGTATCCACAAGCAGGATCTTTCCGGGATGCAGACGCTCCTTCAGCACGATCTCCTCCTCCGGCACAGACATAACCCCCACCTCTGAGGACAAGATCACATCTCCGTTTTTTGTAATATAATATCTGGACGGGCGCAGCCCGTTCCGGTCAAGCACAGCCCCCATCACATCGCCGTCGGAAAAAAGAATGGAGGCGGGGCCGTCCCACGGTTCCATCATGGTCGCATAATACTGATAAAAATCCCTTCTCTCCTGGGAAAGTGTACTATTATTTGCCCAAGGTTCAGGAATTGTCACCATGACTGCCAGAGGCAGATCCATGCCGTTCATCACCAGGAATTCCAGCGTATTGTCCAGCATAGCGGAGTCTGAGCCTCTGGTGTCCACCACAGGAAGCACCTTGTGAAGCTGATCCTTCAGATGATCGGAGGCCATCGTCTCCTCCCTTGCCTGCATCTTGTCCGCATTTCCCCGGATCGTGTTGATCTCCCCGTTATGTACAATAAAACGGTTGGGATGTGCGCGCTCCCAGCTTGGGTTTGTATTGGTACTGAAACGGGAATGCACCATGGCTATGGCAGATTCATAATCCCCGTCCTGCAGATCCATAAAAAATGTGCGGAGCTGGTTTACCAAAAACATCCCTTTATACACAATGGTCCGGCTGGACATGGACGCCACATATGTATTGTCATTACTCTGCTCGAATACACGGCGGGCAATATACAGCCTTCTGTCAAAGGAAAGCCCCTTTTCCACGTTCTCAGGTTTTTTAATGAACGCCTGCACAATATTTGGCATACATCTCAACGCCTTATCCCCCAGTACCTCTGAACATACAGGAACCTTACGGAATCCCAGAAATTCCAGGCCTTCCTTCTCCACAATGATTTCAAACATCTTCTTCGCCTGGTTGCATTTCAGTTCGTCCTGCGGAAAAAACAGCATGGCAATACCATATTCACGTTCTCCTCCAATATGGATGTCCGCTTTTTTGCAGGCTTTAGCAAAAAATCTATGCGAGATCTGAAGCAGGATGCCAACACCGTCACCGGTCTTTCCCTCCGCATCCTTACCCGCCCTGTGTTCCAGGTTTTCCACGATTTTCAGAGCATTCTCCACAGTTTTATGGCACCTGATACCTTTACTGTTTACAACGGCTCCAATACCGCAGTTGTCATGTTCAAACTGCTGTCGGTACAATCCCTCATTTTTTCTCATAGTCAAAAACCTCTCTCTTTCTTATACTTAACAGCCGCGCTTACCAGACCTGCGAACAGAGGATGTGCATGGTTCGGTCTGGATTTTAATTCCGGATGGCCCTGTGTTCCCATAAAAAAAGGATGGCCTGTCAATTCAATCATCTCCACAATTCTGCCGTCAGGTGAAACACCTGCCAGCGTCATCCCTTTCTCCTCAAGCCTTTCTCTGTAGTCATTATTTACCTCATAGCGGTGTCTGTGGCGCTCTGTAATCTCTTCTTTTCCGTATAATGCATAGGATTTACTTCCCTTTTTCAGCCTGCACGGATAGGAACCCAGTCTCAAGGTACCGCCCAAATCTTCCACTCCATTCTGCTCCGGCATCAGGGCAATGACCGGATGCAGCGTATGAGGATCCAGTTCCATGCTGTTGGCATCATGATAGTCCAGCACATTGCGGGCAAACTCAATAATTGCTGCCTGCATTCCAAGGCAGATACCCAAAAAAGGGATTTGGTTTTCCCTGGCATACTTCACTGCCAGGATTTTCCCTTCCGTCCCCCTGGTTCCAAAACCGCCTGGAACCAGAATTCCGTCCAGCCCGCCAAGCAGTTCCCCGCAGCTGCTTTCTGTGATAAACTCAGAATCCACCCAGCGCACCTTCACACTGGCATGGGCGGCAATCCCGCCATGCTTTAATGCCTCCGCCACACTCAAATAGGCATCATGAAGCTGTATATATTTACCTACGACAGCGATCTCAACCTCTGTATTCGGATTCCGCAGATCCGCCACCATGGATTTCCAATCCTCCAGGTCCGGTTCCGGGCACGGCAGGCGGAGACAATCACACACCACCTGAGCCAGATTTTCCTTTTCCATTGCCAAGGGTGCTTCATATAGATATTCCACATCCAGATTTTGAAGTACATGACTCTCCGGTACATTGCAAAACAGTGCAATTTTATCCTTTAATTCCTGAGACAAGGGGTATTCCGACCTGCATACCAGAATATCCGGCTGCAGCCCCATACCCTGAAGTTCTTTCACACTTGCCTGGGTAGGCTTTGTCTTCAATTCACCGGAAGCCTTCAGGTATGGAATCAAAGTCACATGAATTAATACGGCATTCTCATGCCCCACATCATGCTGAAACTGCCGGATCGCCTCCAGAAACGGCTGGCTCTCAATATCGCCTGCAGTCCCTCCCACTTCGATAATGGCGATCCGTTCCTCATCCGGTTCCTTGGCCCGGTAAAAACATGCCTTTATCTCATTGGTAATATGAGGGATCACCTGCACTGTTCCGCCGCCATAATCTCCATGCCGCTCTTTGTGCAGAACAGACCAGTATATTTTACCTGTAGTCACATTAGAGTTCCTGTCCAGGCTCTCATCAATAAATCTCTCATAATGCCCCAAATCCAAATCCGTTTCTGTCCCATCATCGGTCACGAACACTTCTCCGTGCTGAATCGGATTCATGGTTCCGGGGTCTACGTTAATATAAGGATCAAACTTCTGCATAGTTACTTTGTACCCTCTGGCTTTCAGAAGACGTCCAAGGGACGCCGCAGTGATTCCTTTTCCCAGTCCCGACACTACGCCGCCTGTAACAAATACATATTTTACTGCCATCACATTTTCCTCCTGCGTTACCTGGCCCATGAAAAACTTACTACATTTTCCATATACCAAAAAGGCGCCGGCAACCCCAATATCAGGTTAGCCGACGCCATTGTCGTTGTTTTATTCTATATGCTTTTGATCTCTGCGACTTCAAAAGAAGCACTGCAAAAAATTATGGAATTACTATATCTCATTTCCCCGCATTTGTAAATCCCTAAATTTATTTTTTTGTTCAAATGCTTTCTATATTCCAAACCCTGCCCCCTCCCGAAACATTTTTCAAAAAACCTATTGACATTTCTCCATTTCCGTGCAATACTACAGTCCATAAAGCAAAGGCGCTTTGGATGACTCCATCCAAGGTGCCTTTTTTGTTTTATTTTTATCAGCCCAATCAAAAACCCCAAATAAATTTTGAAAGGAGTGCTGTGAATATGTCTAAAGATATTCCTACACTATATGGTAGCCTGGTCTTCAGTGACAAAGTGATGCGCAACAAACTCCCGAAGGACGTATATAAAGCCCTTCACAAGACAATCCAAAACGGAACCCACCTGGAACTGGATGTTGCCAATTCCGTAGCTGTAGCCATGAAAGAATGGGCCGTAGAGAACGGAGCCACACATTTCACCCATTGGTTCCAGCCCATGACCGGCTACACCGCAGAGAAACACGACAGCTTCATCTCACCCAACGGCAGCGGTGAGATCATCATGGAATTTTCCGGCAAAGAACTGGTAAAAGGAGAACCTGATGCATCCAGCTTTCCATCCGGCGGTCTGCGTGCCACCTTTGAAGCGAGAGGTTATACGAACTGGGATCCTACATCACCGGCATTTATCAAGGACAATACCCTTTACATACCAACAGCCTTCTGCTCCTTCAGCGGAGAAGCATTGGATAAAAAAACACCGCTCCTTCGTTCTATGGAAACACTGAATAAAGAAGCAGTTAAAATGCTTCATCTTCTGGGCAGCAAAGAGGTTTCAAGCGTGTCCACCACCGTTGGCCCGGAACAGGAATACTTCCTTGTCCCAAAAGAGCTCTACGAAAAAAGACGCGACCTTATCTTCACAGGCAGAACCCTGTTCGGAGCACCTGCCCCCAAAGGCCAGGAAATGGAAGACCACTACTTTGGTGCTCTGAGGCCCAGAATCGCAGCCTATATGCACGACCTGGATGAAGAACTCTGGAAACTGGGTATTCCGGCCAAGACAAAACACAACGAGGTGGCGCCTGCCCAGCACGAGCTGGCCCCCATCTTCGATTCCACCAATGTAGCGGTTGACCACAACCAGCTCACCATGGAAATCATGAAGAAGACAGCGGAAAAACACGGCCTTGTCTGCCTCCTCCACGAAAAACCCTTTGACGGTATTAATGGTAGCGGCAAGCACAACAACTGGTCCATGTGCACCAACACCGGCACCAACCTGCTGGAACCGGGCAAAACACCTGCTGAGAACACACAGTTCCTGGTATTCCTCATGGCGGTTATCAAAGCGGTGGATGACTACGCAGACCTAATGAGAGTATCCGCTGCCAGCGCCGGCAATGACCACCGTCTGGGCGGTAACGAGGCGCCCCCGGCAATTGTTTCCATCTTCATCGGCGACGAGCTGGAAAGCGTGCTGAAATCCATTGAGGAGGACGCCTACTTTGGAAAGGCACATCCGGTACAGCTGGAAACGGGCGCACACGTACTGCCTCACTTTACCAAGGACACAACCGACAGAAACCGTACTTCACCCTTTGCCTTTACCGGCAATAAGTTTGAATTCCGTATGCTGGGTTCCGCTGCATCTGTGGCTAACCCTAACATGGTGCTGAACACTGCTGTTGCGGAAGCATTAGCACAGTTCTATAATGAATTGAAAGACACTGCACCGGAGGAAATGGAACATGCGGTCCATGAATTGATCAAACGCGCTATCAAAAAACATAAAAAAGTCATCTTCAACGGCAACGGATACACAGAAGAATGGGTAAAAGAGGCGGCAGCAAGAGGCCTTTATAATCTGGCCTCCACACCCGAAGCCCTGCCCCGTTTTATTGCAGAGAAGAATCTGGATCTATTTATCAAACACGACGTATTTACAAAGGAGGAAATCTACTCCCGCTATGAGATCCTTCTGGAAACCTACTCCAAAACAGTTGCCATAGAGTCCAAAACCTTGCAGGAAATGCTTATAAAGGATTTCCTCCCGGCAGTCAACAGCTACGCGGCTTCCGCTGCGAAACAGGCTGCTGACAAAAAAGCCCTGATCCCCGGACTTTCCACTGATTCCGAGGAGGCCCTGGTATGCCGTCTGACTGAAATATCAAATACTATCACCGCCGGTACAGCCGCACTGAAGAGTGCAACCTCCGAAGCGGAATCCGTTACAGATATGCAGAAACAGGCTGAATTATTCCTTACAAAAGTGCTTCCCCTCATGGAAGAACTGAAAACTGCAGCTAACGAAGCAGAGACAAAAATTCCTGATGAACTGCTTCCTTATCCAACCTATGACCAGTTATTGTTCTATATCTGAGGAGATGACTCCATGGAATCACAGTCTGCTATGAAAATAAAAGAGGCCTGCGGGGTATACGGCATCTTTCATCCCAACGGGGAAGATGCTGCGTCATCCATCTACTATGGACTCTGTTCTTTACAGCACCGGGGTCAGGAATCCTGCGGTATTGCCGTGTGCGATACCAAAGGCCCCAAAGGCAATATGAACGCATACAAAGGAATGGGGCTGGTCGATGAGGTCTTCAAGGCTGAAATACTTGAGGGGCTTCACGGAAATCTAGGCATCGGCCACGTTCGTTATTCCACTACAGGGGCTGCCACCCTTTCAAACGCGCAGCCTCTGGTTCTGAATTATATAAAGGGAACACTTGCTCTGGCCCATAACGGGAACCTGGTGAACACTCAAGACCTTAGGTGTGAGCTGGAACAGACCGGAGCAATATTCCATACAACCACGGATTCGGAAGTGATCGCTTACTGCATCGCCAGGGAGAGAGTAAACACACACAATGTAGAAGAAGCCATTCTGCATACGGCAAAAAAGATACGCGGAGCCTATGGTCTGGTCATTGCCAGCCCGCGCAAACTGATCGGCGTCCGGGACCCTCTTGGCCTGAAACCTCTCTGCCTTGGAAAACGTGGCTCATCTTATATTATTGCTTCCGAGAGCTGCGCCCTCTCAGCAACCGGCGCAGAATTCATCCGTGATATCCGCCCTGGTGAAATCATCACCATAACAGCGGATGGCATCACCTCCAACTGCCAGCTATGCCACAAGACACATGCTCACTGCATTTTTGAGTACATCTATTTCGCGCGGCTGGACAGTACCCTGGACGGCGTCAACATCTACGATGCCCGCATCCGCGCAGGTGCCGCCCTTGCGGCAGCCTATCCTGCGGATGCAGATCTTGTGACCGGTGTTCCCGACTCTGGGATCCCGGCAGCAAAAGGCTATTCGGAAGCGTCAGGGATTCCATTTGCGTTAGCCTTTTATAAAAACAGCTATGTGGGAAGAACTTTTATCAAACCGACACAAAAGGAACGTGAATCAAGCGTAAGGCTTAAACTAAACGTTTTAGAATCTGTTGTCCGCGGAAAACGAATCATACTTGTTGACGACTCCATCGTCCGCGGTACAACCATGGCGAACCTCATCCGTATGCTGAAAAATGCCGGAGCTAAAAGCGTTCATGTCCGTGTCAGTTCCCCACCGTTTCTGTATCCTTGTTACTTTGGAACGGATATTCCATCCAACAAACAGTTAATTGCTTCTTCCCACACGGCTGACGAGATCTGTGCCATGATTGGCGCTGACTCCCTGGGCTATATGAGACTGGAGGATCTGCCGTCCATGGCAGATCACCTTCCTCTCTGCAAAGCCTGTTTTGACAGCCAATATCCCATGGATCTCACAGGCTGCACAGAGGATAACAAACAATAGGCTGCACACATTGCAGACTTTCTATTGTCACAACAGTAATTTTTCTTTATGCAAAGGTGCGTATTTTTTGAGTCTCCCATAGCTCTCAAGTACGCACCCTTTTTGTTTGCAATAAGCATTAAGAAAGTATGAGGAGTTTCAGCTTGAAAAAGGAAGGAGAGATTTTATGAGTGATTTTTCATCTGTTAACACAATCTGGGTGCTTTTAGGCGCCGCAATGGTCTTCTTTATGCAGGCAGGTTTTGCCATGGTGGAGACTGGTTTTACCCGGGCAAAAAATGCCGGCAATATTATTATGAAAAACCTGATGGATTTCTGTATCGGAACACCTGCCTTCTGGCTGGTTGGTTTTGGAGTCATGTTTGGTGCAGGCAACGGCTTCTTTGGTTCCGTGGCTGGTATTGCCTCCGAATCCAATTATGGTGCGGGGATGCTTCCCGACGGTGTCCCGTTCTGGGCTTTTCTGATTTTCCAGACCGTTTTCTGCGCAACTTCTGCAACCATAGTCTCAGGTGCTATGGCAGAAAGAACAAAGTATTCCTCTTACTGTATTTACAGCCTTCTCATCAGCCTTGTGGTATATCCCATATCGGGCCATTGGATCTGGGGCGGCGGCTGGTTAGCTGAAATGGGATTCCATGATTTCGCAGGTTCTTGTGCTGTCCATATGGTAGGCGGCGTCGCTGCCCTTGTAGGTGCCAAGATCCTTGGCCCCCGTATGGGAAAATATTCCAAATGCGGTAAATCAAGAGCTATTCCCGGACACAACCTGACAGTAGGTGCCTTAGGCGTATTTATCCTCTGGTTTGCCTGGTTTGGATTCAACGGCTGTTCCACGGTTTCCATGGAAGGGAATGCCATTGTATCTGCAGCTAAAATATTTGTCACAACCAATCTGGCTGCCGCGGTGGCCACAATCACTGTTATGTGTATCACTTGGATACTGTATAAAAAACCGGATGTTTCCATGTCCCTGAATGGCGCCCTTGCAGGACTTGTAGCCATCACAGCCGGATGTGATACCGTTTCTACAGTATCTGCTGCCATCATAGGTATCCTGGCAGGGTTTGTAGTGGTATTTGGAATTGAGTTTATTGACAAGACCTGCAAGATTGATGACCCCGTAGGTGCAGTGGGAGTACACGGCATGTGCGGCGCACTGGGAACCCTCTGCGTAGGCCTTTTCTCAGACGGTGCAGGTACAGAGGCCAAAGGTCTTTTTACCGGCGGCGGCTTCCAGCAGTTAGGTGTTCAATTTATCGGTTTTATTGCAACCGCCGCCTGGGTCGTGGTAACTATGATCATCATATTCCAGGCGATCAAACATACCGTTGGCCTCCGGGTTTCCCCTGACGAGGAAATAGCCGGACTGGATGTAAGAGAACACGGCCTTGCAAGCAGCTACGCCGATTTTGTCACACAGGATTCCATGAGTACGGTTCCCCATGTAATGGGAACCGCAAAGAACTATACTCCTGCTGCAGAAGGCGCATCCGCCACGCAGGCTCCGGCTGAGGCCTGCAGGAATATACTAAAAGAAGGCACCACGGTCCACAAGCTAACCAAAGTTGTGATTATCACACGGCGCAGCAAGCTGGAAGATTTTATGCACGCCATGAATGAAATCGGCGTTACGGGAATCACCATCACAAATGTACTCGGCTGCGGAATCCAGAAAGGTTCAACCACTTATTACCGAGGTGTTGAAATGGATATGAACCTGCTTCCCAAAGTCAAGATTGAAATTGTGGTCAGCCTTGTTCCCGTACAGAAGGTTATTGACACAGCAAAAGCAATACTTCATACCGGACAGATCGGTGACGGCAAAGTATTTGTATACGACATAGAAAATGTAGTAAAAATCCGTACCGGAGAAGAAGGTTTCCTTGCCCTGCAGGATACCTCCTCCGAAGAATAAACATAAACCACGATATAAAAAAGAGGCCCTGCCGGACGGTATATCCGGCGGGGCCTCCTTATATTACTTATTTTCTGTTATCTCTGGTTCATTTTCTTTCTCTTTGCAGAAATCACAACTGCCAGCACAGCACCAGCGGAGAGAACTGCCAGCATCAGATAACCTGCCATATTCATAGTATCTCCTGTCTTCGGAACTGTCTTAGTGAGAGTCTTAAATGTAACAGAGATCTTGTGGTTGGCATTTACATTTTCAAATGTGTACTTGTTGTTTTTCACTGAAACGGCCTTGCCGTCCACTGTCACCTGGGAGATCTGATATCCCTTGTTTGGAGTAAATGTAAATACTGCATCATTTCCTTCCATTACCTTTACGCTGCCGGAAGGAGAAATCTTACCATTGGAACCTGCGGAAGCTGTAATCGTATATTGTTCCTTTACACTGAACGGTACCGTGATCGTCTTTTTCTCAGCGGTCATAGCTGTCCAGCCTTTTTCTGAATACTCCTGCAGGCTGAAAACAACTTCAAGTTCCATCTTGCCTGCCTTATTCAGTGTAAGTTTTGCAGTGTACGGGGCTTTCTTCCAGGTGCCTTTTGCGGAGCTTCCCCATTTCCAGCTCTCGGGAACCCATCTGGTATCCTGTACTTCCGGTTTCTGATTATCTGTACCTTTTCCGTTGGCTGCAATGTTTACAACAGCATTCTTATCATAGACACCATTTACCTCCATACCTGTCACACCGGATCCGTCAAACGCGATTATGGTTTTTGCGGAAGAGCTGCCGCTTACTTTACTTTCCATTGCCTCGACGGGGTTATACTTAACTCTCGTAACAAAAGAGTATCTTGTATTTGCCTTCAATCCGCTGAAAACTTCACTGTCCTGCCATTTACCCGGATTTCCGTTCTCAAGCATTGCATATTCCTGTCCGTTTACAGCCCTGAGTGTAATGCTGTTCTCTGTCCTTCCAATGCATACCGGGGCTTCAGGAGCTGCTGCCGCTGCCTTTTTGGTTGTGACTTTCAAAACGTCACTGATAGGGCCTTCCATCTGCTCCTTCTCATCAAAATTGACACGTGTGACAAATCTGTATTCCTTGCCTGCTGTCAATCCCTTGAATTCACCTTCGCTGTTCCAGCTGATCTTACCGTTATCCAGATATACACCGTAATCCAGACCTGCTGTTGATGTATCAAGCTTGATCATGGTGTCTGTCTTCTCTGCCAGCTTAGGCGCTGCTTTCGGTTTCTCTGCCGCTGCTTTTAAGGTGTGGATCTCTGTCGGCTGGCTCCAGTCACTGTCCGTATATGAAGGTTGTGCTTTATCATTTCCTTTTACCATGATATAAGCCAGGTAATCCGTATCCGGTGTCAGACCTGAAAATTCTCCGGTATCACTGGTCAATTCTGCTGCCTTCGCATTATTATCCTTTAACACCATCTTATAACTGTAAGTATACGAACCAGCATCGCCATCGGGCTTCAGTACAACACTTGTGTCAGTCACTTTGTCATACAGAGGCGGCTTTGGTGTCTGGGCCTTCTGCGGGGTGTTTTTGTCATTCATCTGATTTTCTGAATCGTTGTTCTTCCCTGCATTGGTTTTAGATTCATCGGTTTTGGATTCATCGCTCTTAGTATCTTCACCCTTCGGTTCATCTTTCTTAGCCTCATCTGTCTTTTGGCTGTTATTATCGTCCGTTACCGCGTCTCTTGCCGTGTTCTTATCGACACCCTGTGTACCTTCGGTCTTATCCGTGGTATCTTCCGTACCTGACGGGGTACTGACCTCTGTGTTCTCTTCCTGTTTCTTGCTGTCATCCGGCTTCTGGGGTTCTTCCGGCACATCTGCCTTATTACCTTCTGCCCCAGCCTCTGTCTGATCTGTCTCCTGAGGTTTTTGCTGCTCTGCGTTCATGCCTTCATCCTGAGGTTTATCTGCCTTTGGGGGCTCCTCAGCTTTGGGACTTTCTGTATTTACTCCTTCCTGTTTTGGAGTCTCCGCCTGCACTGCTGCAACATCTGTTTTTATCTTCAGTATATCGGTATCCTGTACCGTTTCCGCATCTTTCGTCTTCTGGGCAAATACATACTCCGTCTCTGCTTTCAGTCCTGTAAATGATACTGTCTTTGCCGTCTTATCATATTGTTTATCATCCGCCCATTTCCATGTGCTTCCATTTTCCTGAATGCCATACACATATCCGTCTTTTGTCTTCAGGATCACACTGTCCGCTGTTTTCTTGGACAGTTCCGGTCTTACTGCTGTCTCTGTGCTCTTGCCCGCCCCCTCCTCGGCAGCGGAAACAAATACCGTTCCCATGGAAAATACCATTATAAAAGTAAGAAACATAGCCAGCATTCTTTTCACTTTGCGCTTCATAATCTTTCACCTCTTTCATTCTTTATTTGCTTGTGAATAACCATTCCCTTTCTGTACTACTATTATAGCAAATCGTTGTTGCAATGAATAGTCTATTAACAAACATTAAGAAAACTTTGTCGATATTTCCCAAATATGGAGTGTAATAACTGGCAGTTATTTTTATAATGGTAACAGTTCAGGCGGATGTACTGTTACCATTTACCTTCAGAATAAGCCAGAAAAAAAAGAGCTGGTGTCTTGACATTTTCCTTTAGGTAGTATAGAATTATAGGGTCGTAAGAAAATATTATGTTTCTGTAGCTCAGCTGGATAGAGCGACCGCCTCCTAAGCGGTAGGTCGGGTGTTCGAATCACCTCAGGAACGTTGAAAAAGGTGTTGAAAACCCAGGTTTTCAACACCTTTTTCAATTATATCTCATATTTTCAGTCTAATCCCACCCTATTCACTACACGGTCAGCCTCCTTATCATTCCCCTCCAGGCAGCGAATCACATTTTCAGCAGGAATTTTATAAAGCAGATATTCCGTTGTTGTTGAATGAAAGCGCTGTGCGGTGTGATGATCACATTTTCCCTGCCCGCCAAAGGACATGTATTCATATCCGGCGTCTCCGAGGAGAGCACATACCATATGGCGGTAATTCCCATATCATACGCCGAACACAATGAATTATACCATGCCATTAAGACGGGAGATCCTGCATTGCTGATGCTATTTTCCTAATTCTCATTCATCAAATAAAACCTTCACTGCCCCCATTCCGCAGTTGATATCAAAGAAGTTCTCCGCGTTGTTGTTCACCTTATAAGTGCCTCCCATGCCTCCCAACCGGTTTTCTCCGACTCTGACATCACCCATACCTACCTTGACTCTGTAGCCATATTCGGAAGGTGCCACAAGGCTGGCTGCAATCTCACCCATGCCGCAGTCCAGTTTGCATCTGCCCCGCATCTGTCCTTCCAGCATCACTTTTCCCATACCGCATTTAATCTTGGCGTCACCACTATAATAATCAGCCAGCACGATCTCACCGGCTCCCAGGTCCAGGCTGCTGGAATCTGTCAGTATTCCTCTGCCCACCAATTTGCCTGCACCCAGTTTTATTTTCACATCCTTGAAATGATATCCTCTGGGTATAATGATGATTATTTTTCGTTCTGAAAAAATATTTGTAAGGTTGCTCAGTAAAAACAGGTCCTTATATCCTCTGTCTTTTATCTTCCAGACCCCGTCCCTTACCTCCTCTCTGCAGTCACCGTTTGGATAACAGGATAGGTCAAGCGCGAACTCATCACCCTCACGGATAATGGCGTCCGCCATGCCGATGTCAATATGCAGGGAATGGATCATCACATTATTCTCCCGGAAAACCTTTCTGATTTCAAGGGTGCCGTTTTTCCAGTTTTCCTCCCATTTCCTTCTGTTGGATGAATCCTGGTGCATTCCGCTCTCCCCAGCTCTGTCTGCTTCCCGATTTACATTCTCCTGTGTTCTTTGGCCCTCTGTATCAGATGGTCCGGCCTGAGTCCCCTGTCCGGTCTGGCTCTGCCAGTCGGCGGACTCCTCTGCTTTTGCCTGGTCCTCTGCCTTAGCCTGAGCCGCCTCTCCAGTCTGTGACTCAGCTTTTACCTGTTCCTCTGTTTTACTCTGAACCTGCGCTCCGCCTGCATCTGCTGCGCCTGCCTGGACGCCCGCTTTACCCAAACCCCCGGCTCCACCTGCATCTGCTGCGCTTGTCTGGCTGGCTGCTTTCACATAACCATTGGCTCCGCCTGTCTCTTCTTCTCCCGTCCTGCTGTCTTCTTCTGGTTGGATCTGCCATTCAACGCCAACCTGCCATTCCGGTCCAACCCGGTTCTGCGTTTCTTTAGAAGATTCCGTTCTCCCCTCTGCAGCCGTCTGCCCCGGGAACCCCTTTTCCCGGTCTGCTTCCGCATTCTGGTTCGGAGTCACATCACATCCGGTGAGCTGACCGCCTCCCAGCAACATATCTGTACTGACATTAAATATATCTGCCAGGGGAACCAGCATCATAATATCCGGACAGGAGAGACCGCTTTCCCATTTACTCACCGCCTGTGCTGAAATTCCCAGCTTCTCTGCAAGCTGCGCCTGTGTCAGTCCTTTTAACTTTCTTAAAAATGAAATCCTGTCTCCAAATAATTCCGGAAGACGGATATTTGCTGTTTTCATAGTTGTATTCTCATCCATACTTTTCACCCATTCAGCTTTCCTGTTTCAGAAATTTATAAGTAACTTTATGCTATCGTTCACTACCCATCGCTTTCCCACACTGTGATCATAAGTCTCACAATTGTATGAAGATTATCTGATAAAACGGCGCGTCGTCTTTTTTAAGATACTAACAGCATATCCGTAATCTAAGCACATTTACAAGCAACCGTCGGTTGATTTTTAATCTTTTTTCAAAATTCAACCATTAGTTGACCGCCTCTGCCACTCATTATAACAAAGTCTCTGTCTTACGGAAAGAAAAAAGCAATATATATGCAGCCCACATACTTCCATCTGTATAAAGAACCATATGAAATGGCAGGCGGACTTATACAATCCGCCTGCCATAATCTTTTCCTGATGATCTTTCAACCTGCCGTACACAATTCTTCTATAAACTGCTCCGGGGATATACTTCCCCCGCCCAGCTCCTCAGAGCTTTTCATAAACCTCTCGGCTCTGCGCCTGTCCAGATAAAATTCCCAATACTGCATCCTGGTTTCTGCCGTATCCGCAATCTCCCGTATCTGCCAATAAATCTCTTCCTCAGGCTTTTGCGCACGGCCGGTATCCCACACCGGAATCCCTGCCCCCCTCTCGTATAACCTGACGGCAAAATTCTGTAGAATTTCCTCCAAAGCCTGTACGGTCTCCCTGGGATAAGCTGCTGCCTTGTTCACAGCAAAAGCGTCGCTGATCCCTCCAAGAATCTGCCCGGCATTCTGCAGTCCGGGAAACGGCACTGCAGATAACTTTCCATAGAGGGGACTGTTCTCCTGCATAATATTCCCGGCAAGATCACTTTTTGCCAGATACATGGGAATCTTGCTAAGATAAAAATCATTTTCCACATCCTGAGTACTTCTCGGAAACCATGGATCTCCAAAAGCCCCCATATCCCTGAGCTGGCAGAACTTGCCCACACCATCTGCAAAAGCGGCGATCTCCTCCCCGGTCCCCTCCTGCTGCAGCACTCTTGCGCATACGTCATCTCCAGCCGCCCCTATACATATGCTTTCCAGGTAAAGCCTGAAACCTGTATCCGTGTCACCTGAACAGGCAAAGGGCGTGATACCTCTGGAAATAAATTCCCGGCACACCTCCAGCAGGCCATCCCAGTCTGATGGAACCCGGCATCCATATGATTCAAACATTTCCATGTTTATAAACAGGACAGCTATATTTTCTGAAAACCCAAGGCCGTAAATCCCGCCCTCATAAGTCAGACCTCTTACAGCATCCTCATGGAGCCTGCTGTCAATATCCTCTGACAGATACTCATTCATCTTTAGTAGTTTGCCTGAACTGGCTGCCCCCTGGAGATAACGGTCTCCAAAACAAAAATAAATATCCGGAGTATCATTGGATGCAATGGCGGACGGCAGTTTTTCCCTATACAACTCCATCTCTGTTCCTTCTGCCCAAACCTGTACCTCATCATGGGTGCTGTTATACGCTTCCACAGCCTCAAGAAAAGATTTCTTATACGCCTCCCCCTCATTTTCCCATGGATACCACAGCCGCAGATTTATCACGTTCTTCTCCTCACGGCTTCTCTTTTCCTCAAACCTTGGAAAGAACCGTAAGCAGAGTAGTATGATCGCTGCCAATAGAAACAAAAACCCCAATAAAATAATTTTCTGCCGTTTTTCCACCTGCTATCACCCATGCTGTCCTTTAATAAACTCAGATTTTCAGTATCTCCTCAATACATTTTGCTGCGGCTGTTCCCAGGTTCCTGTGTCCCTCCCCGGTCAGATGGATACAGTCTTTTACTGAAACCTCTGCAGTCTTGCCGGCATCCAGCAAACAGACGCCGTCCATATCTTTCAAAGCTGCCTCATAAGCAGCATAAAGAGCCTTGCTTTTCTTCACAGATTCCTCATCATACATACCGTAAAAATCAGATTCCGCAATTTCGTCCCGCACCGGTGCCGGGACGATCACTAATACTTCCGGTCTTTTGCCTACCCAGTAGGTATCCGGATTCCGCACCATCCTCACAAGGTTCGCCATACCTGCTGCGATCTCCTTTACGCTGGGGGTAAAAATGTGCCGGACATCGTTTGTCCCCAGCATAAGGACCACCAGATCCAAAGGCTGATGGCTCTGCAGGCTGCAGCCCAGAAATTTTCTCCCGTTTCTGTCCGGAGATGTTGGGTCGTCAAACATAATAGTGCGCCCGCAGAGTCCCTCCTCGATTATCTTTGCTCTTCCCAGCAGGCATTTCTGCAAAACCCCGGTCCATCTCACATCATCTCCATACCGGAAGTTTTCCCCCTCCGGTTTAGGATTATGCCCCCAGGTATTAGAATCACCATAACACAATATCCGTTTCATACGCTGTTTAGTAAAATCATATCTCATGATATGAAATCCTTTCCAGAACCGTACGTGCGGCTTTCCCGCATACGGCTCTTCATAATAACTTTTACAGTCAGCTACGCATAAAGATTGAAATATCTCTTGGGAAATGCTATCGGATAGTAATCCAGCATCTGCTTAAATTCCTCCCAATCGTAGCTTTTCTTCTGACTTCTGCGGTTCATCCAGTGGTATAACAGTTTTGTCGTACTATAGTGATACTTCACCAGCGGCTGTATATTATACGTTACTCCGTAGTACCTATAGTGCCCTGTCAGTTTGCGGTTTAGTCTCGGCATCAATACTTTCAATGGGCTTGAACGGTTGTACTTCAACCACTCTTTCCCGCCTGGTTTTCTCCGCAATAGAATGTAAATCCTAAGAAATCAAAGGTCTCGGTCTTTCCCTATCCTCTGCGCTTCCTTCTTTCTTCCGCATATCTTCCGAACTCCAAAAGCCGGCTGTATTGCTCCTTCGTCACCTCATGGATCCCTACTGCTTTCCTGCCATTTAATTCCTTATGGCAGGAGAGCAATAGCTCTTCTTATCCTCCCGTCCCTGAGTACAGTAAATGTATCCTCAGAAAGAGTGTTATTATGTGCAGGCCTTCCCTCCGCCGTCATTACCGGTTTCTTTGGTACTATGCCCGCATCCGGCTGCCTGCGGTGGCCCTCAGACCCCGCCAGAGCCGCGGCACACTCGTGATATCTCGTGCCGCGATGCTGCCTTCCACATGGATAAACTGCGTCGTCCTCTGAGACTTTGTGAAGTTTCGGGGCTCTATAGCATTGCAGCCCTGCTCCCTTGCTGTCTACGCTTAGCCCTGTCTGTTACCAGACAGCACTCAAGACTTGCTAACGGCGGCTCGCTGCGCTTTGCCGTGCGGGTGTTCCACCCCCTAGACTATCCGCCCTTTTCTGGGCGCACCTATCCTTTCACAGCTCCCAATGTCATTCCTTCTATAAATTTATCACTTGCAAAAATAAATGCAAGAAGCAGAGGAATAAAACTTATCATAGATGCTGCCATTATGGTTCCTGTCAGAGTTCCGTTTAAGTCCTTCATGGATGCAATTCCCAGGGGAAGTGTTTTCATCATGGTTTCATTTACTGTGATCAGCGGCCATGTCAGACTTCCCCACTGCTGGGTAAAGTTAAAGATCCCCAGAAGACTTAACTGGGGCACTGTTATGGGAAGTACAATCTTAAAAAAAGTCCCGTAATTGCTGCATCCGTCTATTTTCGCTGCTTCTAAGAGCGAATCCGGAATATCCTTCATAAACTGTGTCATCATATAAACACCAAAAGCACTGGCCACACCGGGAAAGATCAGGGACTTATATGTATTCACCCATCCCAGTTTAGAAACGATCAGAAAAAGAGGGATCAAGGTAGTCACGCTGGGAATGATCTGGGTGGCGACCACTACGTTAAACAAAACCTTAGAGCCCGGAAACCGTCTTTTCGCAAAGGCGTATCCTGCCATGGATGCCACCAGAACCACAAGCACCGTATTACTTCCCGCCACAAAAATACTGTTCATCATCCACCGCAGATACGCCCCTCCCTGCATTTTCAAAACTTCTGTATAATTATCCAGAGAACCGCCGCGGGGCCAGAATTTCGGCGGATAACTGATAATCGCGTTAGTGTCCAGCATGGAAGATACAATGAGCTGCCAGAAAGGAAAGGCAATGATAACTACCAGCAGAAATAACATAAATGCCTTTAGAAAGAAAAAAAAGCTTTTCTTCACCCTATATTTGTTCATACGTTTTCCCCCCTTCTCTTTGTCTGTTCCTTTTCCCTCAGAAGCAGGTTTTCCAGTCCGTATATAAGCAGGATCACAAGAAGGAATACCAGTGAGGCTGCTGCCCCGAATCCGACCCTGTAATATTTAAAGCTGTACTGGTATATTTCATATATTACAGTCTGGGTGGCGCCAAGAGGTCCTCCGTTTGTCAGCATATATACGGATTCAAATATCTGAAACTGCCAGATCGTGTTCATAGTGACACATAAAATAATGGCGTTTCTGATAAGGGGCAGGACCACATAAATTGTCTCCTGGACCACATTTGCCCCGTCAATCCTGGAGGACTCCAGACAGTCCGCCGGAAGGGAACGCATTGCGGACATATAAACAAAGATAAAAAAGGTGCCGCCCTTCCAAAGCTCCAGTATCATAACTGCCATTTTCGCGCTGAATCTGCCGTTGAGCCAACTGATGGGCTTCATGCCCAATACCTGGAAAAGCAGGTTCAGAGGCCCGTTATTCGATAAAATATAGGAGATCAGAACACTGGCAACAACCATAGAGATCAGCATGGGAAGAAAATAGATCACTTCGCACACATGGCTGAACCGTGTTTTTTTCTTGATCAAAAGTGCAAAAAAGATTCCCAGGAACTGACTTACCGGAACTTCAATGAGCATATAGATGAACGTATTCTTAAACGCGTTCTGGAAGTCCGGTGTCTGCAGCACATCCTTAAAGTTCTTCAGCCCCACCCAGTCAAATTGCGCCTGCAGGAAATTTCCGTCATGCAGGCTGAGATAAAAAACGTATCCTATAGGTATCACGGTAAAAACAATAAAGAATACCGCAAACGGCAGCAAAAAGCTATAGGATACCGCATATTCTTTGAGTCTTTTCTTATTCATAAATACACCATCCTCCTAAATGACCAAAGGACTTTTGCAATGCAGATACATCCCCACTGCAAAAGCCCCTTTTTTATCCGGCCTTTCACGGACTGCTTTACAGCCCTTACCGCTTATTCTCCGCTGATCGCCTTCATAGAGTCATACATGGACTGGACGGCGTCTGCAGGTGATTTCTCACCCCTCGCAACATTTTCATACATGATCTTCAGGTTCTGAAGCATTGCATTGGCATAATCAGAAGCGGGGCTTACCTGTAATTTCTTGATTCCCTCCGCTGCTACAGCCATGATCTCATCCCCCTCATACATCATGTCATTGGTGGCAAGCTGCGGGGAGAAGAACCCCACTTCAGAAAGATATATTTTCTCAACTTCCGGTCTGGTGATAAACTCAACAAACTTCCATGCCTCATCCGGATATTTTGTCTGGCTGGAGATTGACAGCATTCCTATATTGGCAAAATTCCACTTGGCGTGTTCCTCATCACCGGCCGGACCCTGCGGAAGAGCAAATGCGCCAAGATTAATGTCCGACGCCTCCTTGATGATGTTGGTATAGTGGATCTGCTGCGGGAACATGGCTACCTCTCCGTTATAGAAATATGCCCGCTCCTCATCCCTGTTAGTATATTTTTCAAGAGGCAGAACCACCTGGTCCTCATGGTAAAGCTGGTCAAAGAAAGTTAATCCCTCTACTCCCTGGTCATTATTAAATCCGATATTTGTCAGGTTTTTATTCCACATATCCGCTCCGGCCTGAATAATATAACTAAGCGGCTGCCAGTAATCATCCATCTCAAACATCATGCCCCACTGGTCAGTCTCACCATTGCCGTCCTTATCCTGCGTAAGCTTTTTAGCTGTCTCTCTCAGTTCCTCCCAGGTCGTGGGCACCTGGGTGATGCCTGCCTCCTCAAACATATCTTTGTTATAAAACATGACAGAATTCAATGCCACAAAGGGTATGCCCATCAATTTTCCATCCTGGGAACAATACTCCAGGGCTGATTCCGGATAACCGGCCAATTTCTCATCCTCCGCATAATCATCCAAGGAAAGAAGATATCCATTCTTGGCATACAGCGGGAACTGTTCTGTCTGAAAACTGATGTCCGGGCCGCTTCCTGCTGAAAATGCTGCTGTCTCTTTCTCAACCACGGAATCCCATGCCACATTCAGAAACTCTACCTCAATATGGGGATTTTCTTTGTTGAAGTCCTCGATCATGCCTGCCCATATGTCATCCTCACGGTCTGAATGGGGAGATTTCCAAAACGTCAGTTTCACTTTTTCCCCTGACTCCTTGTCTGAGGACTCTGTACTCTTATCCTCTTTGCTCTCTGACGGTGTGTTTCCCCCTGCACCCCCGCCGCAGCCTGCCAGCAGACCTATTGCCATACTTGCACATAAAAACATAGCCGTTTTTCTTCTCATTCTCTTTTCCTCCCTTATACTTACTATAGCTTTCTATTCCTTTTCTCTTGCTACAGTTATAGTATAGAGGATACCCCCCATCACTTTGAACACAGTATTTTTACATCAATCCTCACATATTTTACTTTTTTTATAATCATTAACTGATATTCCCATATATTTCCGAAAACACCGGCCAAAATAGTCCGGATTCGGAATCCCCACCTTCTCCGCGATCTCATACACCTTCCAATTGCCTGACTTGAGATAATCACAGGCGTGTTTGATCCGGATCTTATTTAAATATTCCACAAACGGTACCCCCGTCTTTTTTCTGAATGTACGGCTCAGATAACTGGAATTTAAATAATACTTCTCCGCCACCTTGGAAAGCGACAGGCTGCTCTGCGCGTAATTCTCCTCCATGTAATCCCGTATCTGGTCAATGACATCCTTTGCGCCCTCCTCCACGGTCTCGATCTGCCTGCCCACCCGGAGAAGCGCATCCTTCACCTCCTGACGCTTTAAAGGCTTCAGGATAAAATCCACTGCACCGGCGCGAAGGGCCTTCTGCGCATATTTGAAATCATCATACGCGGTGACAATGATCACCTTTACTGCAGGATACTTTTCCATTATCTCCTCCGCCAGGGCGATCCCATCCATGATAGGCATTTTAATATCCGTGACTACCAGGTCCGGCATCTCCTCCTGCATACGAAACAGCGCCTCCCTGCCGTTTTGTGCCTCACCCACGATCTTCATATGAAACTCTTCCCAGTTCACAATGATCCTGAGCAGATTTCTGGTACCCACTTCATCCTCCACAAGCATTACTTTGATCATGTCCCTCATCTCCTTCATAGCAAACCGGCACCCGCAGCACAATGGTCGTCCCTCTTCCCTTTTTACTATTGATGGTATAATCAATATCTGATCCGTAAAAGATCCGCATTCGCTCTATGGTACCCCTCAGGCCAAAACTTTTTTCGTTTGTGCTTATATTCTCTCTGTTCAGTTCCCTTATTTTGTCTTTCTCCATGCCTACACCGTCATCCTCAACCGTAAATTTCAGGTACCCGCCTTCCTCCACCCCCTCCACATACACCACACCTGGAGTTTCCTTATGGCGTATTCCATGGTTTACAGAATTTTCCACCAGGGGCTGCAGCACCATCTTTAAAATAAATGTCCCCTGTATCTCCGGTTCTACATTAAGCACATAATGCAGGGAGTCCCCATACCTTAGCTTCTGCAGTTCCAGATAGTCTTTTACCATCTCTGCCTCCTCCTTCACAGAGATCATTTCTCTTCCCTTACTCAGCAGTATCCTGTAATAACTGCCAAAAGCCTCAAGAGCATCATATACCTCCTCATTTTTTCCGCTCAGTGCAAGATAGCTCATGGCGTCAATGGTATTATAGAGAAAATGCGGTTTCATCTGTTCCTGCAGTGCATTCAGCTCTGCCTTTCTCTTTATTTTTTCCTCCTCATAGACTTTCCCGATCAGGGCGTCGATCTCATCCACCATCTTGTTATAAGTGCTTTCCAGGATCTCCATCTCTCCAAAAGACCGGTGCCAGTTTTCATGAACCCTGATTTTTTCAAACTTTCTTCCGCTCATGCGGTTCATCGAGCCTGCCATCTCCTCCAGAGGGTCTGCCACATAACGCTTCATGATAAAGTAACCGGTGCCGCAAAACAAAGCCAGAAATATCATAGCCATAGCAAAGATGATCCCGCCGATCCCTGACTGCTCCAATCCATTTTCTATCTGCACCCCTGCCAGCACCTTCCAGCTTATATAGTCTATATCCTGCTGCGCCAGATACAATCTGCTGCTGTTCTTATGGCTTTTCAGTGACTCTTTTACCTTAGGCAGGGGCATCTCTGCCTGTGATGTGACAATCTTTCCCGTATCGTCCAGAACATATATAACAGGCACGCTTTTTTCATCCAGACCGCTGTAGCTGTCCGTAAAAGCATTTAAATCCATATTTATCATCAAAATCCCCACAGGCCTGTAATCGGTAGGATTGTTGATCACCCGGATAAGGGACACTGTGGTCTCCGCCCTGCTCTGTGTCAGGACCCGGTCCGCATTTAATATTAAGCAGTAGGACCCCGCCAGTTCCCTGACCTCCTCATACCAGTTTGTCTTTCTGATCTCTTCCGTGCGCAGTGTTCTCACATGGTTTTTATCAATACTGCAGCCGTGGCTGTCCATATCCCACATATAAATACCATTGATATGCGTCTCTGTATCCACAAGTGAGGTAAACTGATGCAGGCTTTCCTTCTGCATTTTTTCATCCTTCATCTCCAGCGCCTTTGTAATGTCGCTGCTGGACAATATGATCCTGGAATAATACGCCGTGTTATCTATGAGGGTTGAAATATTTTTGCTGACTGTATTCAAGGTCTGAGCTGAAAGCGCCCTGGCGGAATCCATGGCATTTTTGTCACTGACCCGGTAAAATATAAAAAATATAATACTCCATGATACCAAAAGCAATGCCATATACAAAAATGCCAGCTTTACAGAGATTCTTGCCTTTCCAAGAACTTTCCCCTTCTCTCTTTTCATCGTCTCCTCCAATCAGTGCTCCTATCCTTTTATGAATCAGAAATGACAGGTACCATAAACGATACCTGTCATTCAGCAAAGACTACTTGTCTTTTGCCAGCTCATATCTGATTTCCTTCATGTTACTTTCAAATTTTCTGAAGGAACCC
>Ga0137302_10285_pt1 | contig 30612 bp, 20 predicted proteins | sample Ramsor2O_GlcNAcB_FD_97184 | JGI IMG/M metagenome (GOLD analysis project Ga0137302, IMG submission 97184) | Mouse cecal microbial communities from Vienna, Austria - N-Acetylglucosamine amended with D2O_GlcNAcB | ecosystem: Host-associated > Mammals > Digestive system > Large intestine > Cecum... | reverse complement strand
GATCGATTATTTAGTAAGTGTGATGCCGCAACTGCTTTCTGGGGCAGGGATCATTCCACCAAAAAATGCAATCACCAAACCCACAATGTACGCCCAAAGTGTAGGACCCGCAAAAGCTGGAATGGTGGTTAATCCTCCAAATACAAAGGCGTTACCAATAACATTAAATGCACCCATAAAAGCTCCACCCATTGCAGCACCAAGACAGCCAGCAATCAACGGTGTTTTAAATTTTACTCCTAGACCGTAAATAGCAGGCTCTACAATTCCAGATAAAAAGACAGAAGTAATTGCAGTCAAAGAAAAGTTCCTTAATTTGGTATTTTTTGATCGTAAGAAAACTGCAAATGCTGCTCCTGCCATCCCAAAGTTTGCAGTTGCGCCATACGCAATGAATGGTGAGTGACCTGTGCTAGCGATTTCCGGAATAATAACCATGGTATTTGGTGCCCAATGAACACCAAACATGATCAAAATATTCCAAATGCCACCTGTAATTGCCCCTGTAATAATCTGATTGATTCCTGCTAAATAATTTACAAATCCAGCAATACCAATACTAATATAGTTACCTAAGGGACCAAAAATACTGGCAGTTACAGGCACTAACACAAACAAAAGAACGGTTGGTATCAAAATCATATGCAAACTATTCGGAATTGTTTTTTTCATGAAATGTTCCATTTTCGATTGTACCCATGTTGTAAAAATTGCGGGCAGAATCTGCGAAGTGTAGTTAAAGACTGGAACTGGTAAACCAAAGAAAGAAATCGTATTGCCCCCGTCCCCTTGGATCAAATTAATAAAGTCTGGCATAATCAATGCACCAGCGACTGCAATGGCAATATAAGGACTCGTTTTAAATCGGTTTGCTGCAGTTACCGAAACTAGTAACGGTAAGAAGTAGAAGACAGATGTTGCAGCAAGTGTCAACATCAAATTTGTCGAGCTATCCGTAGATAAAATTCCGACCTCATTTGCAAGAATTGTAAATCCTCGAAGAAGACCCGATCCGGCTAATAAAGGTAATAAAGGCGAGAAAATACTCACTACGAGTTGAACAAACTCATTTATTAAGCTCTTTTTTGTCTTGACTTTAGAATTTTTTTCATTGGTCGTCTCATTATTTTCTCTATTCAATACTTTTAAGAAGTCTTCATAAACTTCCCCTACATTCGTTCCAATAATTATTTGATACCCGGAATCTTTATTGACTACTCCTGTCACACCATCCAATAATTCTATTTTTTCACTTTGAACTAACTCACGTTTCTTCAGACTTGGGCGTAATCTTGTTGCACAGTGAGTAATTGACTCAATATTTTCTGTTCCGCCTAGATACTCTAGAATCTGCTGGGCTAACCTTTCATTTTTCATGATAAATCCCCTTTCTATAATGAATTAGCAAGTCGTTATGACGTCATATCAACATCTAAAATATACCCCTAACGCCCTTGAGTGTAAACGATTACAAAAGAAATATATCCAAAGATTTATTTATCACTCATAAATCTGCTTTCAAGATTTAGCTTTTTTGAACACGTTCTATTGAAACTATTTTTTAACACTTTAGTTAAAAAGAGGATAGAAAGAAACTCCCTGTGATCTCTGTTCTAAGACGTCTTATTCTAATCATATTATAATCTGTTTTAATCAAAGTAAACATTAACTATAAAACTTTGAACTGTAAGAAGATGTATAAAGTCCACCAAAGTAGTTTCATTTAGAAAAATTTATCAAGTATATCTATTATTCAACTATCTCATTTCTAATTTTATTATAAATTAATGAGTTTGTATCAGACACCCAAGGAAGACTCTCTCGTCAAATCTAAAAATAAAAGGATGAATTTGAAAATTTATTGAGTTACCCTTTATTAGATGATACACTTTTTAAAAAGGAGTTTTAGCAATGAAAAAAATCTGTTGGATTTTTTCTATCAATGTTCGGGGTATGGCACCATTCGGTTACAGCACAACAATGAATCTTAGACAAGCAAAATCATTTCAAGAAAAAATCAAGACACTCTTACCAGCAGAAATTGAGACTCAATTTATTAGTTATGATATTTCAAGTAATGATATTCCTGCTGCAGATTTACTTGTTTTTAATGATATGGATTCAAACTATCTAAGCGAAGAAATAAAAAAACAAGGCATTGCTGTTTCTTTTAAAGATATGGTTTCCGGAAATACTACAGTTATCAGAAAAACAATTCTGAACGCCCTAAATTTAGGCGGAATTTGAACAGTTTTTCTGCTTGTAACAATAACGACACCCCTCTCATACTAATGAATATGAGAAGAGGTGTCGTTATGTATTATTTATCTTTCGTCCTATCTAAAATAAAGCAAGTAATAATTGATCTAAGCGCCTAGATAGGTCTCTACTAATAAGAACACTGATTATTTGATATCTTATCAATATTCATAACGGGGAGAATGAAGAGCATAAAACTAGATAGCTTTTTCTTTATTCGTTAGTTATCGTTCTATCTGCTTTTAATCCAAACGTAACACTTTCAAAAAATTACATTTATTGTTTTTCGAACTATATTGTATGCATTTCTTCAATATCAAGTAATGACGTACGATTATGTTGTTCTATTTCTGATGCTCCCCCCTATAACAGATGTTACTGCACTTAAATCTAGTATAGCAACTGAAGGTTTAACACCAATCCTAAATTTTTTCCATAACTCTTCTTTGATTGTATGGTAAGCCTACCATGATGCTCCACAATCAAAAAAATAGTATCTTTTTGCACTATATATGTATCAAATCACTATGTTATAGTTTACTTAAGGAGGGAGAAAATGAAAAAAATAGTACTAAAAAATAAAAAACTGCTTGTTACGCATGTGATTATTTGCGCAATCGCTGCGCTTATTCAGGTTGGCGTTGCACTTGTTTATAGCCTTATCACAGAAGTTGCTATGTCAGGAAATATACAAAAGCTTATGGTTGTTGGCTTATTCGCCTTCTTTTATATCTTATTAAACACCATGAGCGACTTTGTCCCCAGACGCAGTAAATCTATCTTGGTCCACTCAATAACGGATCAGCTGAGAGTCGGCCTCTCGCAAAAGATAGTCCGAATGGATCCAGAAAAGTTTTTAAAAAGCGAAAAAAATTATTACCTTTCAAAGCTAGCCAATGAAATAAAAGTTATTGAGCAAGAATTTTTGAAACCTGGATTTGGATTGGTTTTAAGCATCTTTACCTTTATTTTTTCACTTCTTTTCTCTTTAAGACTTAGTGCTTCCTTTTCAATTGTCATGCTATTGCTAGCCTTTAGCCCCTTGTTAGCTCCTTATTTTGCCAAAAAAATTCTTGGAACTCGTCGTAAAGCGGCGGTCGAGGCACAAGATCATACACTCAGTTTATTTGAACAACTTCTTTCTGGCTATCTGACACTAAGAGTAGGCAGAGGATTCCCGAAATATGCTACACGTTTTTCTGAAAGTAGCGAGCGACTGAAAAAGCAAAATATTCATTTTGAATCGTTACAAGGACTTACCTACGCGATTTCTTTTGGTCTTGGCGACCTTGCCTACTCTGGAACGTGGATTATTGGTGGTTTTTTTGTTGCAGCAAAAATAATAACCCTTCCTAACCTCATTGCTATGACTACCTTAATGAGTACGATTGCCGGTCCATTGGAATATTTCAGCACCTCGATTACCGATATTTTATCCAGTAAGAAAGTCGCTGATGATCTTATATCTTTTATCGATAGTACAGATGATGATGAAATGACTCGATCAATCATTCTTGAAAGTCCCATCACAACTTTGTCGATTGCTAACTTAAGCTATAGTTATGGTACCCGTACATTAATCAATGAATTAAGCTATCAATTTGAAAGAGGGAAAAAGTATGCAATTACAGGTGCGAGTGGCAGCGGTAAATCCACGCTATTGAATATTTTAGCAGGCATTTATTCTGTCGGTGACCGTCAACTATTTATCAATGAACAAGAGATGAATCAAATTTCTAGAGATTCCTTGTATCAAAAAGTCTCACTTGTCCAACAAAAGACCGCTATTTTTCAGACCAGTATTGCTTCTAATCTCTCTGTTTTTAATGATTTTGAACTTGAAAGAGTTGTTGATGCATTAAATAAGAGTGGCTTGGCCAATCGCTTTAACTACGAGAAATTATTAGAAGACCAAGAAAACAAATGGATAAATTTTCTTTCAGGAGGGGAATTAAGGAGAATCGAAATCGCTCGCGCTGTCTTTAAAAATTCCGATATCATTCTATTGGATGAACCGACTTCTGGGCTCGATAGTGGAAATGAGCTGATTATCAAAGATTTGATCAACTCTTTCAATGATAAGATAATTATCGTAGTTACTCATTCAACTAGTCCTGATTTTCTAGACTCTTTTGACGAGCTGATTCACTTAGATGCTTTACCCCTCAAAAAACAAAACGATCCCTTTATTCGCTTGTCTTTATGAGTCCCTCCTTGAACTTGTTAGAAAAAGAACTGAACCTAGTAAAATGTTCTTTGTCATACTACTAATGACAAAGAACATTTGAGGGTTATTGTTTGAGGCTCATTGACTTCCTACTAAAATAAAATTTCATCAGATTAAAAAATTCTTCTTACTCTATGTTAACAAAATATTCTGCTATTAAATTAGTTATAGAGCGCGACACTTTACAATCACCGTTACTCTAAGCCTTTCTTTAGTTCTCGCATTCGCTGCATCCATCCTACGTCTTCTACAGTAACTATTACTTAATAACAAAAGAACGATACTTGGAATAGGCTATTTGATCGATAATAGTAAAAATTTTCTTTATCTCTAAATCTGCGCCGATTGCCGTTACTTGATAGAACTGACTGTAATTGTTCCCTAATGCGGGAAGGTAGGCATTAGAGATCAATAAATCAAATGGTTCATCACTTGTATAGGGTAGGAGAACAACGTCTTGTTTCCCTTTCAACTCATTTTCTAATAAGTAAATAGAGGCATCTGCCAAAATACTAGAGCCCATATTTAAGACCGCTATTCTCACTTGATACTCCTCTTTAGGAGACAGCATGTAAATTAAGAACACTAATCTTTTTTTCAAATACTTTAATTTCGTGTGGTTGAACAATTTAGTCGGTTCAATAATATTTTCTATTATGTCTAAGACAAACTGATTTCTAAACGAATTGTTAAACAAGTTATGGTAATAATTCAAAGTGACTTTATCGATCGAATAATTGACCCCATGAAAATAATAAACTTGGGCGATGAGAGAAAAGACACTGGATTTAATGGTTGAATTTGACTTTAGTTTATAAATCGACTGGATCGCGGCCATTATTTCATCGGTTATCTCAAAGACGGGATTTTTGCTAGTATATAATCCTAGTCGAATTTCCTCATAGGGGATCCCACCAACTGTAATTAAAAATAAGCAGATAAAATAGGTGACGATTGTCGCTTCATCTGATGAACAAATATATTTTTTTGAAAAATAACTATGCCGAATGTATTTAAAAACTGGCATATCTAGACAGCGATTGATCTTTATTTGCTCATCTTGGCCTACTTCGCTGTCTTTTGACTCTGGCGTTAAACCAGTGACTTCTTCAACAGTTGGCTTATCTGCAGTGTAGTGCTCAATTTCTGGACTAGTCACCGCATCAAAGGTTGTGTCATCGTCTTTGGCTTGCCACTCACCATACGTTGTTTCCTCTGTGGCTTCATTGGTGGTGACTGTTCGGGTGAAAGTGACTGTATCCACCTTGTCTGGGGCGGCTTCTGTACCGTCTTCATACAGATAATGGATCGTTTGTTGCACTTCTTTGGTCTCGGTTGATTCCACCATGTTTGCCTTGTAAGTAACCGTTACTTCGCTGTCTTTCGATTCTGCTGTCAAGTCAACCATTTCTGCCACACCTTTTTTATCTGGCGTGTAGTTGGCTATTTCTGGACTGACCACCGCATCAAAAGTGGTGTCATTGTCTTTGGCTTCCCAATCACCATAGGAGGTTTCACCGGTTGCTTCATTAATGGTGACTGTTCGTATAAATTCTATTGTATCCACATGATCCGGCGCGGCTTCTGATCCGTCTTCATACAAATAATGGATTATCCGTGCGATTATTTTACTTTCCTCTCTCGTTTCTATTTTAGGGCTGTAAACATACGTGACTGTTTGGGGATTTTTGCTAACGATTCCTGTCTCATCACCTTGCACTTCTTTCAAGATATATCCAGGGATATCTTTCGGAGTAATCGTATATGAATCGCCTATATTGCCACCAGTCATTATACTTGGAGGAAGTAATTCTTTCCCCTCTTCATCGATATAATTCACTGTGATTGGTGCCCCTTCAATATACCTTGGCTGCCATACATAGGTATCAGCCATAGTCGCTCCATCATAATTCAATACCAGTTCCTTAGACAGGAATACCTGATCACCATAAGGAGCGTCTATCGTACCTGATCCAACATTTTGCCAATAACCGGTATAATAGCTTGAACTAAATCCAATCATTCCACTTGGATTTGTCAAATTAACTGGGTACTCATTACCTGGCCAATTGTTCCAGCCGACAAAGCTGAATTTTTCCCCTAGTCGTATTTCTTTTAGATATCGTGCATTTGCTAGAAATTGATTCATTCCAGCCCCTAAGGCTTTGATTACATTGGTACTATCAAAATTTGATAAATCTAAACTAGTCCCTCTAAAGCCATAAAACATGCTGTTCATTGTTGTGGCTTGACTTGTATCAAGCAAATGTAGATTCACGATTTCATCCAACTCTGAAGGCACTTTTCCATAATGGCCAGTGCTTTCAAATAGTCCAGGAACATCTGCTGGAAGAACAACAGGGGCAGTGAGAACTACTTTTCTAATAGTCATGTTTGATGAAACTTCTGCTATTGGAATCACTTGATCTACCGTTGTAGTAAGCATGCCTTCTCCTACAGTTAGAACTCCCTCAATATCAAGGGTTGCTGGAGCAGTCCCCCACATTCCACTCCAAAGGATATTGTCTGCAAGAGCAGCCTTCTTTTCTTCAGTTGCTGCTGTACTGTCTGTCGACGCTTCTGAACTATTTTTCTCTGCATCTTCTTCAGATTCCGTTTTAGTTGCTGCAAATTCTTCTGCTGTCGCTTGCTCTTCAGATTCTATTGCTTCTGACTCTGTTCCTACAGTTTCCTCGACTACTTTTTCTACTTCTTGCTGTTCAGGCAACAACTCCCCCGCAGTAAGCATTGTTTCTTCTGCTGCTGTAGTGCTAATTGATGCAGCTGATGCAGGAATACTAAAAAGTGCTTGTGTAAAAATCGGGCTGCCTAATATAAATACAGAGGAACTGACAAGAATACGTGATACGATTTCTTGCTTCTTCGATCTTCTCATTATTTTTCCTTCTTTCTATCTAAGTGAATGAACACAGTCTCGTTCTATCCAATGCAAAAAAGCTGTCAACTGACAACTACTTCAGACATATTTTAATACTCCTGTTGTCCTCATTCCTTAAGTATGTATTATCACATGGCTCTGAGTAGCGAACACGACAACATCTGCTCTAAAAAAGACAAGATTCGTCCTGTTTAAAAAAAATAATTAAAATCCTTTGGAAATTATGACAAAAAAGAAAATAATCACATTCATATCAGTATTTCAACGGATTATGCGAAAAGATTTTGAACATGGAAGATCTCTTTTTATTCCTAATCATTCACTTAGAGAAAAGACAAAAAACCGCAATACAAGCGTTTGAGCAAATCAACTGTCTCAACGATAAAAGGACTTGCCCACTTGCGCAGCATTGCATCAAAAATATCGTTTAGAGTTGTTTTCACTGTCACTTATATTGCAGTCATAAAAATGGATAAGCAGTCATACTTGCAGCCACGTGTTTTGGGTCTGCTAAGTATTCGCTTGTTGATCTTGAACATTTGATTTAGTCAAGTTCACACCTTAGCTGTTGATACTGCCAATTCGAAAAAGATCGTCACTAGCAGATACGGATATCTAACGTTATCTGTAATGATTCTATAGTGAGGTATCTGTCCCTGTTTCTTGAATAGACTCATTAATAGACTCATTTTGGAACTTTTCGATCGCCTCGACTAATTCAAGCCAGCGATCTCCGGTGGGGAAACTATTCCATCTAAAGAAACGTACTTCGCGATTTTGATTAATAAAGTATTGACGATCGACAGGATAATCCATCACGACAAAATCCGGCTTTTCTGATACAAAAGAAAGAGTATATCCAAACCATCGTTTTAATCGCTCTTTTTGCCTAATTTCCTGAATTTTTCCAAATTTTGATTCATGAAAAACCCGCACAGTTGACCGATCAATTCTAGCTACAATCGAAAGAAGCATACTGTACTGAAAAAGCAGGCGGTTATTTGAGACATACAGCGTACTAAAAATCGATGATTGTTCTGATAACGATTGGTACATCTCTTGAACCAGTGGAAATAGTTTAGGGAATACTCTTCGATAATCTTTGTCTGTTGTTGTTTTTCCAAAAGCATCAATCTTATTTTTAGAAGCAAACATGAGAGAGGTTGAATGGATGTTCAATGCATTGACAAAAAGATACGTTGTAGCACTATCAGGAACAAGAAAAGCTTGTTTCGCTGTTTCCGAAAAAAGTTTAGCGGCTTGTAAGCTCTCTTCTGAAAAATGATTTGTCATCGTCAACTCTGTAGGGATCTCATCAAGTAAATAGGTGGTCATTACTGAAAACATATAATACAAGAAGATATACTCATTTTCTGAAGTTTCATTTAACAAATAATTATCTCTTAAGAGGGGCATTATAAGCTCCTTTTTGAATTGCTCAAAAGGAATAGTGAGATGGCATGTTTCTGTCATTCCCGGTGGAATTTCTTTCAAAGCAAATCCTCTCTTTAAACGATAGAGACTTAAAGCCAGTAATTGGATAAACTTTTCTTGATCGATTCCTCGGTAACAACTTGGATACATCGCGAGTCTTTCTTTGAAACCAGTAATACTTTTTTGAGTCAGGCCAAAATAACGTACATTTGAGCCATCAAAAATTTGCCAATACATGATATGAAAAAAATGCCTAATACGATATTCTTCTCCTACAAATAACGGCTTCCTCTTTAAATTCAACGAAATATTATAATTTTCAAGGATATCCATGATCTCCTTGAGTTTTCTTTGAACCGTGCGATTACTCACAAAATGCTGTTGCGCTGTATTCTCCAAGGATAAATATTTCTCTCTGAATAATCGGTCCAATATTTGAAAAGGCATGCTTTCTTCTAACATGACAGAATATAACTTAGAAAGTAAAAAATTTGAGGCAAATCGAAGTGAAATGGTTCTTCCGTCAATTATTTCGATATCATAAAAGGGATACCGTTCTCTCAAATCCAGTGCACGGTCAATAACTAAAACAATTCTTCTTTTCGAAACACTTAATTTATTTGCCAAGTCGCTTATACTTTCATATTCCTCAGCATTTTCAAAAAAATAAGCAAATACTTCATAGACATCTTGATCTAATTTAGTTAAAAGAAACTTATACATGCCCTCACCTCTTAACCTCTTACTTTAAATAAATTATACCTCTTCTACCTTCTAATATCATTGATTGTGCATTAATCCATAATGTTTTTGATAATTATTTAAATTTCTACTTAAATAGCCAGCCTATTTCATTTTGTCTCATAAGTGTCCTTTCTCTTTCTCCTCCTATTGATCTGCATAATCAACTTCCTTCAATGCTGCGTTACAATCCAGTGTCTTAATCAGTAACTTTTCAATGATTGAATATGAAAAAAGATATATTCTATAGGATTTTCATCTAGAACATTACTGTATGATACAAGTGCCATTTTTTAACATAAAAGTGATTTTTACTAAAGAAAAATTGAATGACTAGATGATACAGTCAAACTAGCAAACATTCAAATACAAAACAAAAATGAAGTGTCCAGAAAGCTGTTATTTCTTAGGTACTTTATTGTTTGAACTGAAAATTAGGCTTTTATACAAAAAAACATCAAAGCTAATGAATACACTTTGATGTTCATAAAACAGTTTTAGGATAACTTATTAACGAATTATCTGAGTATCCTCGCATCATCAGTAAGAAATTCTCTAGATACATTGGTTAAAGTTCTATTACTCATTTCTTTGATAATTGACTAACGGACCCAGACATGAGATGCCCAAGGTTCGCTTTTATTTTTTCTTCCGGCCAGTCCCACCAACGGACCTTTTGTAAATACTGAATCGTTTCATCATTAAATCTTTTTCTGATTGGTTTCGCAGGAACGCCTCCTACAATGGTATATGGCGGTACATCTTTCGTGACTACAGCTCTAGTACCTATAATGGCGCCGTCTCCAATCGTTACGCCTGCCAGGATCAGTGACTCATACCCGATCCAGACATCATTGCCAATCACAATATCGCCTTTATTGTCCCATGCAGCAGCCACATCGGCTTTATCAAGACCCCACTCTTCAAAAAATAGCGGAAATGTATACTTGGAACGCTTGATAATGAGTGGTTTGCAGCATTAAACAGAAACTTTGATCCACAAGCAATGGAACAAAATTTGCCAATAATCAATTTGTCATGATTGATTGGGTATTGATACAGCACATTATTCCTTTCAAACTCGCGTGGATCATTTACAAAATCATTATAAATCGTGTATTCTCCAACGCTAATATTTGGGTTAGTGATGGCATTCTTTAGATAGATCGTTTGTGTATCATTGGTTCTTGGGTAAATTTTATTTCGTGAAGTAGTCATAATATTCTTCTCCTTTTGGTGTGTTAACGTTTGACTATTTCACATACTACAATGCACTTTTTCATTTTTTTACCTCTTCTCAATTTATGTACGTAATGAATATATCTAAATAATAGTACTTGAAATAGTAAGCAGCTGAAGAAAAAACCGCTACTAACATGGTATTTCATTCAACTGCTACGAATACGGGACACTTCAAAATCAATGTGCTTACCACAATTTAAATCAAATAAATTATAGCCATTGTATACTCATAAAAAAACTTACACCAACAGTTAAAATAAAACAAGGATATTTAAATAAAAAAGACAGGATCCTTTTTATTCATTTGTGTTCTCCAGAAACTATATACGATTCTTTTTTTGAACGTTACAAAGAACTAACCACTAAAAACTATTGGGCAAATTGGGCAAAAAATCAGTCTTTTCATGACTATAACGGAACAGGCAAGGAGACAATATATAGCTCGACTACTAATAGTACTATGCATGCGAATAACATAAGATTTTCTCGACGATCATGGTTTGGATGAAGATAGGCTTCTGATTTTGGTCTATCTTTAATATCATCTTGTCTAACTTTTCTTCTAATCAATGCCACTCCTGAACCGACCGCCCAACACAAAGTGAACAGAATAAACAGCCCAAACGATAGATAAATTTGTTTACCAATAGCAAGATACAGTAGAAAAAAGTCAATCAGCTTAATCGAAAACAAAGCGACTCTTCGCACCTTTCGTCCATAATAGATCCAACTATAACTCATGCACCCTCACTCCTTCTTAAATTTAATCACTACCTTTTGCTTTCATATTTTGACTTAATGAAAGATTTTCTCATCGATTCTTAGTATAATTTCCTCAATTTGTATCTCAAAAAACATGATTATAAATAAATATATACTAAAAAAATAAAGTGTCCAGAAAAAATGATATCCAGACACTTTATTCATGTTCTTACTATAAATAATACACTTAATTTGATAGGTTCTTTTTTCGTTTACTGATTCTATACGATAAGAGAATTAGTAGGGTTCCTAAAATCACCAACATTGATTGTCCCAACGTTTCTTCTCCCGTAGCTGGCAAAGTCCCTCTAGAATCATTCTCTTTTTCATTATTTTTATGAAGAACACTATAGACATACACCACTTCCTGCGCTTCCTCGCTGAAAATTCCAGAAGCATTATCTGGTATCTCTACTACATACCAGCCTGGGATCTCTTTGGCTTCACTGGCATATGGTAACCCGACTTTTCCACTTAAGACAGTTGGCTCTGCTAATTGATTTCCTTCACTATCTTGGTATTTCACAGTCACTGGTGCCGCATCACTGCGTTCGTATACATACACCACTTCCTGCACTTCTTCACTGAAAATTCCAGAAGCATTATCTGGTATCTCTACTACATACCAGCCTGGGATCTCTTTGGCTTCACTGGCATATGGTAACCCGACTTTGCCATTCAAAATCGTTGGGTCGCTTAATTCGTTGCCGTCTGTATCTTCATATCGGACCGTAACTGGTGCCGCATCTGAGCGATCATACACGTAGACCACTTCTTGCGCTGCCTCACTGAAAATTCCATAGGCATTATCTGGCGTCTCTACTACATACCAACCAGGAATCTCTTTGGCTTCACTGGCATATGGTAACCCGACTTTTCCACTTAAGACAGTTGGCTCTGCTAATTGATTTCCTTCACTATCTTGATATTTCACAGTCACTGGAGCGGCATCTGAGCGATCATACACGTAGACTACTTCTTGCGCTGCCTCACTGAAAATTCCATAGGCATTGGCTGGCGTCTCTACTACATACCAACCAGGAATCTCTTTGGCTTCACTGGCATATGGTAATCCGACTTTGCCATTCAAAATCGTTGGGTCGCTTAATTCGTTGCCGTCTGTATCTTCATATTGGACCGTAACTGGTGCCGCATCTGAGCGATCATACACGTAGACCACTTCCTGCGCTTCTTCACTGAAAATTCCAGAGGCATTGGCTGGCGTCTCTACTACATACCAACCTGAGATTTCTTTGGCTTCACTGGTATATGGCAATCCGACTTTGCCATTCAAAATCGTTGGGTCGCTTAACTCATTGCCGTCTGTATCTTTATATCTGACTGTGACTGGTGCCGCATCTGAACGCTCATAAACATAGACCACTTCTTGTGCTTCTTCAGTAAATACACCGACTGCATTATCTGGTATTTTGACCACGTTCCAGCCCGTGATCTCTTTCGGATTGCTTTCATAAGCCATACCGACTTTTCCACTTAAAACCGTTGGTTCACTCAGCTGTTCGCCTTCAGAATTCTGATACTTGACTGTTACAGGAGCTGCATCTATTAAATTGGGCTGCCAAACATACGTATCGGAGTCAGTTTCTCCATTGTAGTTTGCCATTAACTCGGAAGCCGACCAAATATTTAGCCCATTCGGGAAATCTATTGATCCTGTTCCAACATTGACCCATTTTCCTGTATAAATTTCTGATGAAATTGGACTAGGCAACATTGCATTTGTATGAAATGAAAATGACTGGCCTAATCTGATGATCTTCAACGATTGCATACCGCTAAACATAGAAGACATATTCGTTACCTTACTGGTATCGAAACTTGATATATCCAGACTAGAGACTCTATTTAAGCCCTGAAACATTCGATCCATATTCGTTACTTGGCTAGTATCAAAATTGCTTAGATCCATACTGAATGTATCGAGATCACTTCTTCTTAGGTTTGCGAACATCAAAGACATGTCCGTAACATTTCTCGTATCAAAATTGCTTAAATCAAATTTATCGATATTAATCACATTCGCGAACATCAAAGACATATTCGTTACATTTCTTGTATCAAAATTGGAGACGTCCAAACTAGTCAAATCGAACAGTCCATTGAACATCGCATACATATTAGTAACGTTACTTGTATCAAAGTTGGATACATCGAGCTTTGTTAATCCTCGAGTATTATTAAACATGCCAGACATATTCGTTACTCGGCTAGTATCCAGCTTGTCCAAGCCTTCTATTTCAGTAAGGTCAGTCCACGTACCGCCGGAGTTACCAAATAAATAAGAAGAATCCTCACCAGCAATAACATTCCCCTCGAACACAATTTTTTTAACCCTATACCGGGACCAAGGGTTAATCTCAGAAGTAGATCGGAATGTTCCAGATCCGATATGGAGAACTCCGTCATAAGTGATATACCAATCTGAAGTACCATAAGTTCCCGAGGCCATATTTTCAGTAGGATCTTCAGTAGTTTGATTCTCTATTACATCTGTTTCATTTTGACTTCTAACTTCATTCTCACTTGAAGAAGAAGTCGATTCGTTCAGTTCGACAGGTTCTGAACTATCTGATTGACTAAGTTCACTGGGCTCTGTATTCCTTCCATCATTATCTTTCGTTGAATGAATGTGTTCATCCTTACTATCACGAGACATTAAAGTTTCTTCTTGTTCCACAGCGATCGTGCTCTCTACTGTATCCTGTATAGAAACAGTATCTTCAGTCACTGAATCAGCGCTAACAACCATTGTCCATGGCGCTTGATTTAACAACAAGCCTCCCAACAATAGTATCCTGCTACACTTTCCCATACCAAGTCATCCTTTCTCTTTTAGTCTTTCTCTTTAGTATCCATATTCCGATTATCATCAATGGATGTTATTACCTACATGTTTTGTATTGTCTCTGTGCTAAAGGTGTTTTGTTAATCAAACCATGCGCTTTACCTGCTGATTCGCTTTCAAGCTTTCAATAAGGTTCGATCTAAAGAGTTTTCTTTAAAAAGTTGTTCCCAACCCTCAACTTCGACAAATGGATTTTCTGAGGCTTTCTGTATGCATGTACCTTCTTCTAGTGCCAAAAATCTTCGTTTTTGGGACAACACGAAAATAGACATCCGAAAACTTCGAATGTCTTACAAAACTTGAATTATAGATTTTTGTCGAAAAAATGTCTAAATGAGAAACTATTATCTAAAAAACGAAGGTTTTTGAGACAGATAGATTATTTTACATTCTCTGAATATATTACTATTCATCGCAGCTTTCTCTTAATCAACTATTTCTCCAGACAGTGAAATAGTTGATTTGCTTTTTACTCCAACCTTATCTACAGTTCCAAATCAAATCGCTTCGCCTATCCTTGCTTTTTTTGTTAAGATAAAGAAATAATGAGTAAGAATTTAGGTGATGATTTATGCGACTGTTGTTTTTCTTTTTCCTTTTCACATTTTTGATTGGATTTCTCTTCTATTTATTGACCCGTCGCACGATCGCCGAAGTCTATCATGAATTGACCGATAAGAACCGCTTCTTTCGAGGCATCAAAGCTTTCTTCATTGGAATTTATCGCATTTTGACTTCTGTTTAAAAAAAACTGTCCAACAACAGATCTCTTGATCGTTGCTGGACAGTTTTTTGTTTGATTCGTCTTCTATTGATTCTTCATATTGGAGGATGTATCATCCACTGCTCGTTGTATTTATTAAAAGCAATTTTTTGCCTACTGGATCAAAAGTTTCTATCCGAAATGAGTGATACAAAGAATCAGTGAACTGTTTGTTCTTAGTTCAGTGTCATTTCCTCAAAGCAAGATGTAATAATTGATTTGACTGCCTCTTCATCTAAACGTACAAATGGTCCATCTGTGTTTAACTCCCCATGAACCACCGCTTGTTGGCTCATTTCGTCAACCAATTCGGTTGTTTCAATTCCAACTTTTTGTAATGTCATAGGAATTTCTAGTTGATCTTCAAAAAACTCATAGGTGGTTCTTACTGCTTTTCGAGCAATTTCTGCTTGTGAATCGCCAGTTAATCCCCAAACGGCTTCTCCATACTTCGCAAATTTTTCATGGGTCGATGGATCGTGAGTGATACAATACGCCATCCAGCGTGGGGTTAAAATTGCTAGGCCAATGCCATGGGTAATATCATAAAATGCTGACAACTCATGCTCGATTGGATGGCAGGTCCAACCTCCACTGCGACCATTACCTACCAATCCATTTAACGCCAATGTAGATGCCCATAAGAGATTCGCTCTCGCGCCATAATCATCTGGATTTTCGAATGCTACTGGCGCAAAATCAATGACGACTTTCATTAATGCTTCTGCAATATTATCTTGTACTTGAACGGCCTTTGTTCGGTTGAAATATTGTTCAAAAAGATGGCTCAGTATATCTGCTGCTCCGGCAGCAGTTTGCCACTTGGACACACTGAATGTGGTCGTTGGATCAAGAAAAGAAACATGAGGGAGCAATTCAGCCCCGCCAGTACCTAATTTTTCCTTTGTATCTGCATTAGAAATAACTGCATTCCGATTCATTTCCGTTCCAGTTGCAGCTAGGGTCAAAATATCAACAATTGGAAGTGCCTGTTTTATTTTGCTGCTATCTACGACTAGATCCCATGGATCCCCTTCATAAAACACGCCTGCAGCAATGACTTTTGCTGTGTCGATGACTGACCCTCCACCGATTGCCAGAATCACTTCAAGTTGATGCTTGCGAATTAATTTTACGCCGCTTCGAACAGAGTGGATTTTAGGATTTGGTTCAATCCCTGATAATTCGACGACTTCAAACCCGCCCTTCACCAATTGCTGTTGGACTTTGTCATAGAGTCCTGATTTTTTTATTGATCCGCCTCCGTAAACTAGAAGCACTCGTTTTCCAATTGATGAAAGGGCTTCTGGCAGTTCCGACAATCGATCTGTTCCGAAGCGAATATCTGTAGGTACATAAAATCGAAAATTTTGCATGTTTATTTCCTCCATTAACTAACTTCTTTTCGTCGTTTCATTGATAGCATTAGCTTTTCCTTCTGAGAGTGACGTCAAACATCTTTTCCAAAAGCCACTAGTAGCTACTTGCCAATAAATCATTTACTCTCAAAAAACCAAAGAATATTTTCGATGAGGGTTCGCTGATTCATATCTTCCAACATTCCTGCAAGACTATGTGCAGGTGTATAACAAAGAACTTTTCCTTTTCCATAAGAATGCCGCCAAGCAGCCAGAGATTCACCATAGATAGAAAAACTGCGCAAGAAAATTTCAGTCTCTTCTTGTTTGACTTGGGTAAAATAATGTTCATCGTAAAATGAAAATGACGTACCATCTGTTAATTGATAGGTAACTTGCGTTTGCTTAGGATGATGGACAAAGCGACCTTTCAATAATTGATGATAGCGGGAAGTTTCCGGGTAACAAGAAAGACCGGAATGCAGCGCTAAAAGATTGCCGCCTTCAGCAACATAGTTTTCCAACGCATGATCTAGCTCTTTTGTCAGCCACATATTTTTGACAGCGTCACCCAGCGATAACCGGTTTTCTTTAGAAAGAATCACTAGATCAGGCTTGTCTCCCAACTCTTTGCCTAATTCCTCCATTCCACTGTCCTTCCAGTAGGTCTTTTGCGGTAGCTTTTTCAGAATAGTTTGGATAAATTGAACTAACGGCTCGTGGGGATGATAAGGATCACCCAAAATACTCACTACTTTTTTCATAAATGATTCTCCTGTCTCAACAAAGAAAAGAGTGAAAATAAAAGTTTTCTCTTTCTACTATTGAAAGAATTGCTTTTAATTCCACTCTTTTTTTAAATAGCAGATGCCGCTGGCGAATCAGTTGATCGTTTACTTTTTTCTAAACAACGTCTACGCTCTTCGATTGCGGTTATGCAGATAGCACTTGTTTATTTACTAGAATCTTCTACTGTTTCTTCAGTAGAATCTTCTACTGAATCGGTTTTGATTTTTCCTTTTTCTTCACCGTATGACTTCAATTCTGCTGCTGGCACATATTTTACATCGATTGGAATCGTCGCATCGATTTTTTCTCCATCAATCGCTTTTACCAAGTTTTCGATAACTTGATAGCCAATTTGGTAAGCATCTTGATCTACGATTGCAGTGATTCGGCCATCTTCAATACCTTTTAACCATGTATCAGTGTAATCAAATCCATAGTGTAAAATTTTTCCAGATTTTCCTTGAGATTCAATAGCACTCATTACACCCACATCTGGTCCTTCAGAACCTAATGAGAATACTGTTACTAAGTCTTTATTCGCTGAGATATACCCTTCTAATTGTTTTTTAGATTCAGAAGGTTGATCATTATCTTGAATTGTTGCCAAGAATTTGAAGTTTTTAGCATCTGTGCCATACACTTCTTCAAAGCCTTCTTTCAAGCCTTTTTCGCGATCAATCATTGTTGGCTGTGCCACATCCACACAGACAATAGCAATCGAACCTCCAGTAATTCCTTTTTCTTTCATTTCTTCCGCAGCACGTTTTCCAAGTTCTTTTCCGGCAGAAACGTTGTCTGTTCCAACATAAGCCGTACGATCATCTGGATTCTCTAAATCAGCGTCAAATGTGATTACAGGAATGTCTTTATCCATTGCTGCTTTGATTGGATCAACAAAGGCTTTCTTTTCGATTGGCGCAATAGCAATTCCTGCGACATTTTTAGCAGTTGCTTCTTTAATAAACCCAATGTGTTTTTCTTTTTTACTTGGTTCAGCAGAAGGAGATGTTTTTGTAACTAACGTGTACCCAAGTTCTTTGGCAGCATCTTCGGCTCCTTTTTTCATAGGATTCCAGTATGCCCCTGTGTCAACGATAGGAATGAAATACAGTGTTTTGTCATTATCGCTGCTGGCCGCCGAGCTCCCGTTACTACAGCCAGATGCCAATAGGACCATTGTCATCAAAATACCCGTTAAAACAATTTTGCTTTTTTTAAATATTTTTATCCGCTCCCTATTTGTTTTATCTTTTATTATCAATTAATCATTTTACGACTGACGACTTGCGCGCCGTTTCAAATAATCAATTATAATAGCAAAAATGATTACCAAACCTGTCACAGTATCTTGTAAGAATGAGTTTACTCCCATTAGCGTTAAACCGTTCTTGAATATTTGCAAGGTTAAGATACCGGCGACTGCTCCTCCGATTGTTCCGATACCGCCACTAAATGAAGTTCCCCCCATAATTGCTGCTGCCATCGCAAACAAATCTAATCCATTGGCATCCTTAGAGGCGCCTCCATTCAAATTCGATACAATCAACAATCCAGCAATAGCAGCCAGCATGCCTTCAATAGCAAAGATTTTCACGATATGTAAATCAACATTGATTCCAGAAAGTCGTGCGGCTTCTTGATTGGATCCTACTGCATACGTATATTTTCCTAAACGAGTCTTATTCATAATAAAAACAAAAATGATAATCACAATAGCAAAGATCAACGCATTGCTCTTGATCATCTCCGTTCCAATAGGTGTTTTAGCAAGTTTGCTGAACCATTCTGTTTCCGAACCAATAAATTGCTCATCCGTGAAAAAACCTAACATTCCTTTGATGACATAACTTGTCCCTAAAGTTAAAATAAATGCGGGCAAATCAAACTTCTTTATTAAAAGCGCATTCATAATTCCTAATAGAGCACCGACACACAATGAGATAACTATTACAAGCGGAGCCGGCATTCCTAGGTTAGCGGTATATAATCCAACCATACCAGCTGCCATTCCTACATAACCAATTGATAAGTCAACGTATCCACAAATCAGCACCATACCATAAGCGACCGTTAAAATTCCTACTGGCGGAATTTGCTGCAAAAAGTTCTCCACATTATAAGTGCTTAAGAAGTCTCCATTAGCTAATGAGAAATACGCCACTAGAACAATTAACACAATGTATACCGAATAATTCATAAAAAGCGTTTTTAGGTTCCATTTTTGTTTTACATTTTCCATATCTATATCTCCTTCATTCAAACAAAAGATAAGTGAACTCGAGATGAATCCAATAACTATTTTATTGATCCGTCGTTGCGTATTTCATAATTAATTCTTGTGCCTCATCTCTTTTATCTGCATACTCACTGACCTTAACTTCACCGGCGATCGTTCCCTCACAAAACACTTGGATTCGGTCGCAGATACCTAACAATTCTGGTATTTCAGATGAAACGATCAAAACTGTTTTCCCTTGCAGCGCCAGCTTATTAATAATCGAGTAGATTTCGGATTTTGCCCCGACATCAATTCCTTTAGTTGGTTCATCAAAGATGTATAGTTGACTATCTTTGTTTAACCATTTTGCTAAAACAACTTTCTGCTGGTTTCCTCCCGAAAGACTGGCAACAGGATTTTCGATATTACTGACTTTGATATTAATATCTTTGACAAATGTCTGTGCATTCTCTTTTAACTGATTTTGATTTAAAACAAAATTTTCTAAATTGGTGATGTTGATGTTGTCTTTAATCGAAAGATTTAGCAATAAGCCTTGATGTTTACGATCTTCTGTCAATAAACTGATCCCATTGCGAACCGCATCAACGGGGGATTTTATTGAAACTTTTTGTTGGTTGATTTTAATATCGCCGGTCTTTATGCGATCTGCGCCAAAAAGCAAGCGCATCGTCTCTGTTCGGCCACTACCTACCAACCCAGCAAATCCAAGAACTTCACCTTTTCTTGCTTCAAAACTGACATCCTTCACACGTTCCAAATGATCCGATAAATGATTTACCTGTAAAAACGGTTCACCAATGATAGTTGGTTGTTTGGGATATAAGTCTTTAATCTCACGCCCTACTAACATAGATATGATTTGATCTTCGGATAAGTTTTTCACTTCGTCTGTGGCGATGTACTCACCATCACGCATAATCGTGATTCGTTCACCTAGTTCAAAAATTTCTTTCATCCGGTGGGAAATATAGATACTTGAAAACCCTTTTTCTTTTAATCTTCGAATAATAATAAATAATACTTCGACATCCTTGTCGGATAATGAGGTTGTTGGCTCATCAAAAATGATTACTTTTGCATTCAGGCTCAGCGCTTTTGCAATTTCGATTAACTGCTTATTAGCTGTGGATAACCCAGCTACAAGATCAGTCGGTTTCACCTTTGCATCAATAAGATTCAACCAATACTGAGTATCTTCATAAAGTTTCTTGTAGTCGACAATTCCTAATAGCTGATTCTTATAAGGTAACCGGCCTATGAACACATTTTCTGCAACAGATAAATCTTCCGCTAAATTCAGCTCTTGATGCACAAAGCCAATCCCTAACTTAGTTGCTTTTTCTGGGGTCATTTTGTGGATTTCTTTTCCTTCAAAGATGATCTCTCCCTCATCTTTGTCTATTAGACCAGCTAAAATGTTCATCAGTGTTGATTTTCCAGCTCCATTTTCTCCCATGAAAGCATGGATTTCACCTTTTCGAACTTCTAGTCTTGCTTTTTTTAATACATGTACAGGCCCAAAACTTTTTTCAATATTTGTCATTGAAAACAAAAGTTCATTTTCCATGAAAACCTCCTTCTTGTAAAAAACGTCAGCCTATTTTCTACAATAATCGAAAACATTTATTCCCTGAGCAGGAGTGAGACTAAGAATGGCTGATTGCTCCTGCTCAGACTATTTCTATATTACTGACCAAGTAGTTTAGACTAAATAATCATTCAAGCGTGATTTGACATATTCGATGTGGCTAGATTCTAATTGAATATCCTCTAATTTTAGTGCATATTCAGTCAGACTTTCTAAGTCCTCTTGATCGGAAATAATGGATGCACCAATCCCTGTTTGAAAGCTGGCATAGCGTTTTTCTTTCAATTCATCAAAGAAACGGTCTTCTTTCAATTTAACCGCTGCTTTCAAGCCTCTAGCAAATGTATCCATTCCGGCAATGTGGGCTAAAAACAAATCTTCCATTGCAAAGCTCGAGCGCCGAACTTTTGAATCAAAGTTGATTCCGCCAGGAGCAATACCGCCGTTTTCTAAGACACCATACATTGCAAGTGTGACATCGTAAACATTCGTCGGAAATTCATCCGTATCCCAGCCTAGCAAAACATCTCCCTGATTGGCATCCAGTGATCCAAGTGCTTGGTTGATTCTTGCAACTTCGATTTCATGCTCAAATGTATGACCAGCTAATGTTGCGTGGTTGGCTTCTAAGTTTAATTTGAAGTCACTTGCTAACCCATATTTTTGAATGAATTGCAGTGCGGTCGCTGCATCAAAATCATATTGGTGTTTGCTTGGTTCTTTTGGTTTTGGCTCAATCAAGAATTGCGGTTTATGATTGATTTTATTTCCGTAAGCGACTGCCATTTTAAACAGGCGGGCAATGTTGTCTTGCTCAAATGCCATATCTGTATTCAGCAGCGTTTCATATCCTTCACGACCGCCCCAAAACACATAATTTTCTCCACCGAGTTTTTTCGAAATATCCAATCCTTTTTTTACTTGAGCAGCTGCATAAGCAAAAACATCTGCATTATTTGTTGACGCAGCTCCGTTGATATATCTTGGGTTACTGAACATATTTGCCGTATTCCAAAGCAATTTGATTCCTGTCCGGTCCATTTGCTCTTTGATGAGATCGGTGATTTCATCTAGGTTCTTGTAGAACTCTTCTAGGCTATCGCCTTCAGGTGCAATATCGACATCATGGAAGCAGAAATACTCTGCGCCTAATTTTTCTAAAATTTCAAAAAAAGCTACTACACGATTTCGTGCAGTCTCCATCTCTGTTGCGCCAAACCAAGTACGCTGATTCACTGGTAAACCAAATGGATCACTACCGTCTTGTGTCATTGTATGCCAGTAAGCAATAGCAAAACGCAAATGGTCCTTCATAGTTTTTCCAGCGATAACTTCCTCTGGATTATAATGACGAAAAGCAAATGGATTTGTTGTTTGAGGGCCTTCATACTTAATTTTTTCTACATTTGGAAAATAACTCATTCTCTATTCCTCCTAAAAGCAAAATAACAATATTTTATAGTTCGTTTACCTTACGAACTAACTTAACAAGGATATTGTATCCGCTTTCCATAAATTAGTCAAGTGCTATTTATAAATCAAAGTATTCTTCTTCTCTGTCTTCATTTTGAGTTAAAATGTTTATTGTAAAGGATTCCATTTTGTTTCACATACAAAATAACTAGCAAAAAAACGAGAAAACATCTACAATAAAGTAAGTATATTTAATTAATAAATTAACGAGGTGAATTTATTTATGACCAAATCAACTTATATCAGCCGTACAAAAAACGAATCTCTTTGTCTAGAATTGATTATGAACAATCACAATCTTTCCCGGGCAGACCTTTCAACAATGACTGGACTTACCAAAGCCACCACTTCCGCTATCGTCAAAAAATTAATTGAAGATCAGCTAGTCATCGAAATCGGCACTGGCGAATCCAGCAATGTTGGCGGACGCAAACCAATCATTTTGCAATACAACGGAAAATCTGGACTTTCCATTTCCATTGATATTGGCTACAACTATATCAATGGACTATTGGCTTTTCTTGATGGAGAAGAAGTCCAGTCGATTCAAAAAAAGCCGATCCATTTAGATGAGCATACGATCAAAGACCATTTCACTGAGCTTTTTAATCACTTTAAGAAATCCTTGCCAGAAACTTATTATGGAATTATTGGTGTAGTGATCGCTGTTCACGGTCCTGTTCATGAGGGCAATGTCATCTTTACGCCCCACCACGAGCTGGCTCAGATTCCATTTCGGGACATTGCCGAAGAATTAGTCGATTATCCGGTCTACTTGGAAAATGAAGCGAATCTATCTGCTTTAGGGGAGTATACCTTCTCTTCGAAATCTTCTAGTTTGATCTGTATCAATATGCATAGCGGCATCGGTGCGGGAATTGTGCAGAACGGTATTCTACAAACCGGGACAAATGGACTGGCGGGAGAAATCGGGCATCAAATCGTGGTACTTTATGGGATTGAGTGTCCTTGTGGCAATCACGGCTGTCTGGAAATGTATGCTGCAAATAAAGTTTGTTTTGAAAAATTTGCGAACATAAAATCGATGGATTATGTGAATGCCATCATTTTGCGCGAATATTACCAAAATAATGATCCGGATGCGATTCATGTAACTGAGGAAAATGTCCATTACTTAAGTGCTGGCATCAACAATCTGGTTGTACATTATGATCCAGAGGTCATCATCTTGAATAGTTCTTTGTATCATGAAATTCCTGATATGATTGGGCAATTAACAAAATCGCTACATAGTCGTTTCTCTGAAAAAGTGATTGTTAGAAGTAGTCTATTAGATGAAAAAGCTACCTTGCTAGGCGGCCTTGTTTTTAATCTTCAACGTTTCCTAAACATCAAACACTTAAAGCTGACCAATTAACTGTTCCACTATCTGAATGTTTATTATCACTTCGCGCTTCACATTACTCCTAATAAATAGCCCTTAACTAGGTGTTCATTTCCACCTAGTTAAGGGCTTCATTCCTATTTTACGGAATCAGCTTCATCCCCATATTCCTTGTATTCAAAGAAATCGAATTGGGCTTCAGTTTCATATCCAGAATAATCCACTGCGGCCAACCCTACAAAGGCGCCAGTGAAAAAGCCGCCAGATGTTTGCAGTACATAGTCATCTGACAAAACAGCTGCATTTAGCGTCACAGGGATCGTCTGCCAATTGTTTCCATCAAACGAGTATTCATAAGTATAGGTTTGTTTTCTTGCTTTTGTTTTAAACCAGACATACTCGATCCCCTCCGGAACATTGATGGCTGCGTCCTTTAAATAAGAGGTGTAAACACCCCTGTTATTCTCAGCTACCTCAATAACTGTGCCATTTATTTCATTCCACGTCACAAATACAAAGGACCAATGCTTGTCATTATAATAGTTGGTCAATCCTGCCATTTGCTGATACGAAAATGGGGAAAATTTTACTTTTGTCACGGCATCAAAATAGAAGGCTTGCCATCTGCGAGCAATCATGGATAAGTCATGGCAGTTAGCAAGACTACCCCGGCCAATCAATTTCAGTTGTCCGTTTCCAACACGCCCCATCTGACTTGAAAATGGCACGCGCAGTGTATTCCAGTTTATATCCAGTTTTTCATCTTGGAAATCATCGATTTGTGAATGATCGTTTGGTGCTTCCGTCAAAATCGCATCTTTAGGTGCATCAACATAAGTTGTTCCTCCGTGCCCCCCTACTATTCTTGGCCAGCCATCTTGATCCCATTCGACTTTTTGAATCGATGTTTCTCTACCTAATGTTGACCATCCTCTTGGATCAGTAATCGATTCATTTGGATGATGCCATGGCCGTGCAGCGAGTGAAGCATAATACCATTCACCACTTGGCGTATCTACTAAGGCACCATGTCCTTGTTTTTGTAGATAGGAATTTGGGGTATCAAAGTTCGTTAGGAATGGACCATCTGGTTCCGTTTCAAATGAATCTGCCTCCAATGTTTTAGAGCGTGCCACCACTTCTTGGTGGGTAAAAACAGTTCCCCCTTCTGCCGCAAAAAGATAATAATAACCATTGATTTTGTAAAGGTGCGGTCCTTCAACTAATTTGACTGCTGTCCCGCGATAGATGGTTCTAGCAGTATCTGGCTTTAATTTCATCGTCTGTGTATCAAATTCTGTTAACGTGATTCCGTCAAATGGATGATGGTATTCGCGGTGATCCCATGTTTGTTGGACTAAATATTTGCGATTGTCCTCATCATGGAATAAAGAAGCATCGAAACCAACACCATTCAATTTAATCGGATCAGTCCAAGGACCCTTGATATCTGTCGCTGTCGTCAAGTAATTGGTCATATCTTTAAATGCACCATCAACTACTTTGACATCCGTATAGACTAACCAAAATTTTCCATCTGCATAGGAGAGATCTGGTGCCCAAATTCCGCCAGAAGAAGGGTTTCCTTTCATATCCAATAATGTCGTTGTTGATAAAGGAGAAGGCAATAGATTCCAATGAACCAGATCTTTTGACTCATGCAATCTCACTCCTGGAAACCATTCAAATGTCGAATTGGCAATATAATACGTATCTTCGACGCGAATGATCGATGGGTCTGCATTAAAACCAGGTAAAACAGGATTTTTAATTTTCATACTAACTACCTCCGTATATCCATTATTTAATAAAGGGCGGCTTATTTTACATCGTTTTCAAAGCCCTCCTAATTTTTTCTAGCAACAATCAGCCGAATGAAACGCTTTCATATCGGCGTATGTTAGACCCCTTGAAACACCATTTAGTTCTTTCAACTATATTGAAGTCACAATAGGAGTCACGCAATAGCATTGACTAGTTAATTAACATATAGGGAAATCTTTCGGTAATAGAACTCATCTCCCGTTATCATTTCTTCTTTTTTCTGAGCTAGCAATCGCTCTAAGAAACATCCTTTGTCAGTGACCATGGTGACAAACAAGTTAGTTCGTTTTATTTCCAAACCAACTATATTCCTCATAGTACACGCTTACAAGAAAAAAAGCAAGACCTGTTTTTTCCCGTAAAAATCATTTCCTGCGCATTCCCTCTATTTAGCTACTATTTTCATTCGTTCAACTTATATCTAGAAAATTTCTAGACCCTAATTTACTTATAACAGTCTCAGCTTCTTTCCATTTATAGTGTCTGTAAAACAAAAGACCATTTAGATTCTGTTTAAAAAAAACTGTCCAACAACAGATCTCTTGATCGTTGCTGGACAGTTTTTTGTTTGATTCGTCTTCTATTTCAATGGTTTCCATTGCCAATCTTGGACTTCAGCAATGTCATAGCCATTCTCACGGATAAAGTCATGGTGATAGGCAACCGTCTCTGTCATTCGTTGCGCAAAGTCGGCAGCTTGTTCGCCATAGACCCACTCAGCGCCGTCTTTCGCTAAATGGAAGCGATCAAGTTCAGATAAGATCCGCATGTCAAATGGTGTGGTGATATCGCCATTTTCACGATAGCCATGAATATGCAAACGCTGATTCTTGCGGCCGAAGAAAATGTCCCGAATCAGTCCTTCATAGCCATGGAAAGCAAAAATGATTGGCTTGTCCTTAGTAAAGTAAGCCTCAAATTCTTCATCTGTCAATCCACGAGGATCGACATCCGGATGACGTAGTTTCAATAAATCAACAACATTGATAAAGCGGATTTTCAACTCTGGAAACGCCTCATTCAGCAGGCTTACAGCAGCGAGAGCTTCTAAATTTGGCTCTGTCCCTGCTGCAGCGATCACCAAATCAGGTTCTCCTTGGTCTGTTGAAGCCCAATCAATGATCTTTAAGCCGTCTTTTACCAATATCTCCGCTTCTTCTGCCGTATAAAACTGCGGCCGAGGATGTTTCGAAGAAACAATCAGATTGATCTGTTCTTCAGTTTGGAATGTTTCTGCCATTACAGCCATCAAGCTATTGGCATCTGCTGGTAGATAGACCCGTACGAATTCCGCTTTTTTCTCAGCGATATGTGTCATGATCCCTGGGTCTTGATGGGTATACCCATTATGGTCTTGCTGGAATACGGTTGAGGAAGCAATCAAATTCAATGACGGATAGGCATGGCGCCAAGGCAATTCTTTCGATTTACGCGTCCACTTAAAGTGCTGAGTGATCATGGAATCAACCACTCGCAAGAAAGATTCATAGCTAGCAAAAAAGCCATGACGCCCAGTTAAGACGTAGCCTTCTAGGAAGCCTTCTGCTTGATGCTCCGATAATTGGGAATCAATCACCCGTCCGGTAGCACTTAGCCATTCATCATAGTTTGGCTGTTTTGGTTCTAACCATTGGCGATTTGTCACTTCAAAAACATGGTTCAAACGATTGGATTTGGCTTCATCCGGACCAAAGATTCTAAAATTAGTCGGGTTTTCAACAATCAAATCCCGAGCAAACTTTCCGAACTCCATCATGTCTTGAGCAGTGGTTGAGCCAGGAACACCAATATCGATCGCATGCTGTCGCCAATCGGTGATTTTCAACGGTTGAGGATCGATTCCCCCGTTAGTGATGGGATTCATTGCCATCCGTTGCTGTCCTTTCGGCGCGAGTTCTTGAATCTCAGCCTTGATGCGGCCAGATTCATCAAAGAGTTCTTCTGGCTTATACGATTTCAGCCAATCGATTAGTGCATCCACGTGCTCCATCTGATGCGCATTGACTGGGATAGGTACTTGGTGGGCGCGAAAACCGCCTTCAATCGGCTCTCCCTCCCAAATTTTTGGTCCTGTCCATCCTTTAGGTGTGCGCACGATCAGAACAGGCCAGTGGGGCATGACTGCTTCATCAGCTTTTCCTTGACGAGCTTTGGTTTGAATCGCTTTGATCTGCTCAACGGCGCGGTCCAATGCTCTCGCCATTTGCGGATGAACAGTAGCAGGATCATCTCCCTCAACAAAATAAGGTGTCCAACCCATTCCTTCAAAATACTTGGTTAGGTCTTCATCCGATTTGCGAGCCAGAATCGTTGGATTAGAGATTTTAGCACCGTTCAGATGTAAGATCGGCAGAACAGCCCCATCATTTACCGGATTGATAAATGTATTAGAAAACCAGCTGCCCGCTAACGGACCGGTTTCAGCTTCGCCATCTCCAACCACAACAGCAGCGATCACATCAGGATTATCAAGGACAGCTCCTGTTCCATGCGCGATGGAATAACCTAGTTCGCCCCCTTCATGGATCGATCCTGGTGTTTCTGGTGCCGCATGGGAAGCAATTCCTCCTGGGAAGGAAAAAATTTTGAAAAGATGCTGCATCCCGGCCTCATCTTGGGTTACTTCTGGATAGATTTCCGTATAACTTCCATCTAGATAGGCATTCGAAACCATCACCTGACCTCCATGACCAGGTCCTTCAATGTAGAACATATTCAAATCATATTTATTGATGACACGATTCAAGTGGGTGTAGATAAAATTCTGACCAGCAATGGTGCCCCAGTGACCAATCGGATTGACTTTCAGATCTTTTTCTTCAATGGGCCGCCGTAACAGTGGATTGTCTTTCAAATAGATTTGTCCGACAGAAAGATAGTTGGCTGCCCGCCACCAAGCATTCATTTTGTCAAAATACTCTTGGGTATCAAATGTTGTCTCCATACTACTCCTCCTTGCTTTCTCTTAATTAAAAGTCTATGCGTCTCGATTTTAAAAGTCAATTTTGCTGATTGTACACCTTGCATCTCTCTTATGATTTGTCTGCTTCAGCACAAGAAAAAACAAGACCAGAGTTCCTCCCAACATGTTTCAGTATGAGAGGGTTTGGTCTTGTCAGTGTTGGCTCTTTTCTGTTGTCTTGTCTACTTTTTTAATAGCTACTTGATCGTCACATAGTCCAAACCAACGAGTTTTGCCCACGTCTCGATTTGATCTGACGTCAACGCTAATGAAACAACCGTATGATGTCCGCCTCCCGTTTCGATCCATTGTTTGACTCCTTGATGAAAGTCGGGACGAGGCGTCCACATCACGCGAGCCACCGGCAATTTAGGTGCGGCTTCTGTTGGCTCAAAAGCATCGACTTCATTGATCAATAATTTATAGTGAGTGCCAAAGTCGGCCATAGATACAACTACTCCTGCGCCACCTTGTCCGTCAAAGACTAATCGTGCTGGGTCTTCTCGATCCCCCATTGATAGCGGCGAAACGACGATTTTTGGTTTATTGACAGCCAATACTGGATCCACTTCCATCATATGCGACTGCAAGATGGCTTCTTTGCCTTCGGTCAACTCATAGGTATAGTCTTCCATAAAACCGGTTGCTTTATTATGTGCCATGATCTTCATAAGACGATCGATGGCTGCTGTTTTCCAGTCACCTTCACCAGCAAATCCGTATCCTTCCGCCATGAGTCGCTGTACAGCTAATCCTGGTAGCTGTTGCATGCCATAAAGATCTTCAAAGTTGGTCGTAAACGCACTATAGCCTCCTGCTTCTAAGAAACGGCGGATGCCGATTTCTTGTTTGGCCTGTACTTTCACATGTGCTTCCCAGATTGCGGCTTCATAATCTCCCTGATCAAACTCATACAAATTACGGTATTCTTCAAACAAGTCATTGATCTCTTCATCGGTCACAGCATCGATTACTTGAACAAGATCACCAATGCCAAAGTAATCCACGGTCCAACCAAATTGGATTTGTGCTTCGACTTTGTCCCCTTCTGTTACCCCAACATTGCGCATGTTGTCGCCGAAACGAGCGACTTTGATAGCAAAACTTTCATTGTAAGCAACCGCCACATCCATCCAAGCTGCGATTTCTTTTTGGACCGTCTCTTTTTTCCAATAACCGACAACGATTTTGTTTTGTTTCTGCAAACGCGCATTGATAAAACCATATTCGCGATCCCCATGGGCTGCCTGATTCAAATTCATAAAGTCCATATCGATGGTCTCCCAAGGAATGCGTTCATTGTATTGAGTCGCCAAGTGAAGCAATGGTTTTTGCAGCAGTTTCGTTCCCCGGATCCACATTTTTGCTGGTGAGAAGGTATGCATCCAAGTAATGACACCAGCTACTTCATCCCGATAATTGACTTCCTTCATGATCTTTGTAATCGTGTCCGCAGTGACTGCCAATTCTTGTAAAACGACTGGATAAGGCAGATTTCCACTGTCATTCAAGCGTTTGACCATTTCAGCTGTATGATCGCGGACTTCTTGCAAGGCTTCTTCCCCATATAAGTGCTGAGATCCTACAACGAACCAAAATTCTTTTTTACTGATTGCTAACATATTGTCTGCTCCTTCTTGATTATTTTTGCCCATAGTAGGCATCTTTGCCATGTTTTCGTAGATAATGCTTGTCAAGGATGCGCTGCGGCAGTTCCGGTGCATAACTATTGATCTGACGCGTCACAACGTTCATCTTTGCTACTTCTTCTAAAACGACTGCGTTCATGACTGCACTTTGAGCATCTTTGCCCCAAGTGAATGGACCATGTCCCTGCA
>Ga0137302_10282_pt1 | contig 30783 bp, 32 predicted proteins | sample Ramsor2O_GlcNAcB_FD_97184 | JGI IMG/M metagenome (GOLD analysis project Ga0137302, IMG submission 97184) | Mouse cecal microbial communities from Vienna, Austria - N-Acetylglucosamine amended with D2O_GlcNAcB | ecosystem: Host-associated > Mammals > Digestive system > Large intestine > Cecum... | reverse complement strand
GCTTTTCAATAGCTGGTGGCTGACTACGACAACCTCATTCGTGAAATCAATGTCTGCCATTGTCAGCCCACATAATTCAGAAATACGAAGTCCCGTTTTCAACAGTATCAGTACTTCATCATAATACTTATGATACACATTGTCTGTCTTGATGAATGACAGTAAGGCTTGTTCTTCTTCCTCTGTCAATGCGACTTTCTCTTTCGTATCATTTTCTATGACTTCACTTAGTTTGAAATCAAAGGGGTTCTTCCTCACATAATCATCTTGTATGGCTATGTAGAATGACGCTTTTAACGAGCGTTTATGGTTGTTAATGGTATTATAGGAAAACCCTTTCTCTTTCATGCGTAATGCCCATTCCTTAGCGTCAGAGGGCTTAATGGTGTCAATGCTCCTTGCACCTAATTTATCCTCTTTTAATAACCGCATAAGCTGTTCCCTCTGTTTCTGTGTGCTTTTCTTCACATTTGCCCTCTGTGTGTTCTGTTTGGCGTAGAGTTGGCAAAGCGTCATTTTCTTCCCCTTGCTGTCGATACCGTCCTCAATGTCACGGCGTATCTGCTGTTCCATTTCACGAAGTGAGGGCTTTTCCCGTTTTCCCTTTGGTGTCGGGTCTGCTGGTGTCAATCTCCAAGCATACACATATCTTGTGTTTCCAAATGCGTCTACATATTTATATAAGTATTTTCCGTCTGTTCGTTGGCTCTCTCCAGTATGCAAGATACGTCCTTTATTATCCCGCCTTTTTTCTTTCATGGTGTCTGCTCCTTTCCTTGTTGGAAAGAGCCCTGATATGACTTGTGTTCATCATAACACATACAAGGCTCATTTGCATTAGATTGCGTCCAGTTTGTCAATGACACGCTCAAACTGTCGGCGTTTAATCTGTATGCGGTTGCCATTCATAATGAGCCAGCCAGCGTCCTTATTTTCCTCTGCTAATCTTCTCAATTTATTTTCTCCAATGCGGAAATACTTTGACGCTTCCTCAATGGTAAGGGTGTATTTCTCCCATACGGGAATATCCTTGCTATTCATCAGATACCCCCTTTCCCGTGTTTCGTGTCAAACTGAATATAGGGGATAAGGTCGGTGCGGTCTATCCTCTGTAAATGGGCGGTCAGTTTGCTGGAAAGAGAATTGCTGTATCTTGCCTTATCCAGCATGGTTCCCACCCGTTCCAATCCGCCTAATGCGTCATGTTTTTCCAAGAAATAAAAACTTTTCACTGCCGAAATCACGCCACCCTCTGTGAGCCACTGCTGTGTTTCTTCAAGGGAATTGTGTGGTTTTGGCATACACAGTTTCAAGACTTCCACAGCCCCTAAAAACCTTTCCCAAAACCGACACGTTTTCCACCTACTCTTATTGCTTTCATTTTTATTTGGCACAACAAAGCGTAGATTATCCGCCAGCAAACCGAAAGCCAATGCTCCAAGTTCCAGCGGTCTGTCCTTAAATGTCATGGCAAAGGCATGAGCCTTATCATCACGCAGTTGCATTTCTGTGCGTTTCCAACTGCCGACTTCCTCAAGCGTCTTGTTGTATTTGGAACAGACTTCCTTGTCTTTGTCATAAAAGCGGTAGGACAATCCCGACTTTCCAGCACCGATATAAACGGTCTTTGCGGTATCAAAATCATCAAACTTGCTTTCGTCAAAGTGATAGCCCTCACTGTTTGCGATAAATTCCTCTTTTTCGCATTTCTTCTTTATCTGCTCTACGGTAAAGAATGGTATTTCGTTCTTATCATCTATGGCAACATCAAGCCTTGTGAAATGGAAATTATCCAGCCCGTATCTTAGTTCACAGCGTCGGAACATATCTCCAAAGGTTGAATTTCTGCTGTCGAGGATTTGAAAAATATCATCACACCCTCTGCCCGTCATCACAAGATAACAGCCAAGTCCTTTCAGGTTGTCCTCTGTCTTTTTTGCGTCGCCCGATACATAAATATCTCCAATCTCCCAGCGTGTCTGATATGTCTTGAATTTTACGGTTGCTGGATAAACATTGAAAATGTCAGGCGGTAAATCTAAAATGTGTGTGATTACATCTTCAGCGGTTGCAGTTTCAAATACAATGCTGATGTAATCAATCTTAACGGATAAATTTTCGTGTGTTGCGATACTGCATGACTCCTTTCGTACTTCCCGATTTTTTGCGGGGTATAAATTGCAAATTTTCCTTTATTCATCACAGTTTCTAGGTACTATGACATGTATACGCAGGGCGGTGTTACATATACGCCCTATGCGTTCGCCGAAAGGCGTTCCTTGCGACTGTTCCAGCCTTATCCTTTGCCTTACGCCGTTGGCACGGCACGGAGCGGCTGGACAGTCACAACCACGATTTCAGTCTGACAGTCCATACTTATTCATGCTGTCAAAGTGAAAATATCTTCTCTAAATGCTTACTCAAGCGTGTGATTGACCCTAGTGTGCTTAATCACTCTATCTGTTATGATAATAACGCCATTAGAATTACTTGTCAAGAATTTTTTCTTGACTTTTTCAAAAATAATAAGTATGATAGGCTTATAAAGTGATTGAAAGGAGAAGATATTCCATGAATTATAAGCATTTGGGACAAAATATACAGACAGTCAGAAAACTAAAGGCAATGAAACAGCAAGAACTTGCTGACGCTATCGGTATCAACTTACAAAGTCTTTCCAAGATTGAAAGAGGTGTGAATTATCCTACTTTTGAAACGCTGGAAAAGATAATGGCAGTGTTAGAAGTTGCACCGAATGAAATGCTGTCAGGCACATGGAAATTTGCTTCTCACATAGAGAAAGAAGTCTGTCAGTTTGTCAGAAGGGAAGAACGATTAAACGCTGAATTGAAACACGGGCATTATGATAATTTCTTTGACAGCGAGGAAGAATGGCTGGAATATGAGTTAGAGCAGTTGCGGGAGTATATCACGGAATATATCAATGGCAAAGACATACAAGCGTCCGACCTTTACCCAATCAAAGAGTTTGTCCAACATTTGAAATTTCAGAAGATTTTAGACCGCTATGATGAATTTTACAGCCTTGATATGTTCGGGGAGAGCACAGAGGGACACAAGCACATGAACCCTTATGTTCCATTCGGCAAAGGCAAGGTTATCGTGAATATGAATTTTGATGATGAAGATGAATAGCCTTTATCCTCTCATGGAAGATACAGCAAACAAAAAGTCCGATCAAGAGTGCAAGCACCACCTACGGTGGCAAGGCTCTTGACAGGACTTTTTCTTTACTGTTTTGAGGTAATCAAGAGGAATAAAGAATACGAATATATCAAAATAATTTGATATGATGTATTGACAAGTTGTGCCGGGAGTTTTATAATTTATATATCAAAATAATTTGATGTGAGGAGTGATAACAATGACTGATTTTTCTAAAGACGCAAAAATTTTTAAGGCTCTTTGTGATACAAAAAGACTTACGATTTTAGATTATTTAAAGAGTGGGGAAAAATGTGCGTGTGTTCTGATTGAAAACATGAACATAGGGCAATCGGCTTTGTCATACCACATGAAAATACTTTGCGATTCTGGTATTGTTAATGCAAGACAAGAGGGAAAATGGACGCATTATAGCCTAAGTAAAAACGGAAGTGAATATGCGTCAAAACGATTGTTAGAATTAACGACACCAAATACTGAAAATCAATCAAATTGTTGCAAATAAAGGTCATCGAAAGGTGGCTTTTATAAAACTTTATCACATCAAAAAAAATTGATATGACAAAAAGAACGGAGTGTGATGCTATGAATTTTTTTAACTCTATTTGGTTATTCTTTCAAGACCAAATACTCGGAATGAAGTGGCTAAACAATCTCATAGGAAGTTTATTATCTTCAATAGGGATTGATACAAATAGCCAGTTAGGTGGAAGTTTACAGTTTTTTGTTTATGATGTAATTAAAATTGTAATCTTGCTTTGTTTGCTTATATTTATGATTTCGTATATACAGAGCTATTTTCCACCAGAAAGAAGCAAAAAGATATTGGGACGTTTTCATGGAATTGGAGCAAGCATAATCTCTGCTTTATTAGGAACAGTAACACCTTTCTGCTCATGTTCATCAATACCTATTTTTATAGGATTTACAAGTGCTGGCTTACCATTGGGGGTTACATTCTCTTTCTTGATTTCGTCCCCTATGGTCGATTTGGGAAGCCTTGTATTATTGATGAGCATATTTGGAGCGAAAATTGCAGTTGCCTATGTTATCTTAGGATTAGTGATTGCAGTTGTTGGCGGAACATTGATAGAAAAACTTCACATGGAAAAATATGTAGAAGAATTTGTGACTAATGCAGGAAGTGTTGATATTAACTCCCCTACATTGACCAAAAAGGATAGGGTACATTTTGCTAAAGAGCAAGTAATAGAAACATTCAAAAAGGTATTTCCATATATCTTAGTAGGTGTTGGAATTGGTGCAATTATTCATAACTGGCTACCACAAACTTGGATAGAAGGAGTATTAGGCAGTGAAAATCCATTCGGTGTAATATTAGCTACGATTGTTGGTATTCCTATGTATGCTGATATATTCGGGACAATACCTGTTGCCGAAGCCTTATTAGCAAAAGGGGCACAGTTGGGTACAATTCTATCATTTATGATGGCTGTTACAACCCTAAGTTTACCGTCTTTAATTATGCTAAAAAAAGCAGTAAAGCCTAAATTGTTGATATTGTTTATTGCCATTTGTACGTTTGGCATTATTATTGTAGGTTATCTCTTTAATATTTTTAGCACGATATTTATTTAAAAGGAGCGAATAAAAAATGAAATTATTTGGAAAAAAGAAAGAAGAAAAATCAGTTTGCAGTTGTGGTGGAAATTGTACCCCAGAGAATACAGAAAATGCTAAAACATCAAGAGATGATATAGGCGTTAAGATACTAGGTTCTGGTTGTGCAAAATGCAAGGAATTAGAAAGGTCTACACGTATTGCTTTATCTGAATTAAATCTTAATTTGGATATAGAGCATATTACCGATTTTGGAAAAATTGCAAGTTACGGTGTTATGTCTACACCAGCTTTAGTCTTTAAAGGTCAAGTTATATCTTACGGAAAAGTTCTTTCCGTAAATGAGATTAAAGAACTTTTAAAGAAAGTAATATAATTACAATGTTTTGATAAATAAACATGGCATAATAATAAAGCACAATATTTGCAAATGAATATATTATTTTAACTGCCCGTACAAATCAAATACTTTGTGCGGGCTTTTTATACGCCTTCTTTCTGCATTTTCCAAAAGTTATAAACGGTATTTCTGTTATGAAATATTTCGTTTATATAGTTTTGCTTTGGCAGAAAGGAGGTGAAATTATGAGGACATCTTCTTTCGAGCATATCGTCAGATTACAGTTTAATTCTTTGATGATGATTGTTATTAAAGGCACATTATCAAGTCATAGAAGACAGATTGCCAGACGTTCTAAGCATGAAGCATTGTTTTGTGAATTGCCTGAAATGAAACAGATAGAGCATAGTGTGAATGATAATTATTCACATGAATTTGTATCATTTCAAGTGCTGGATTTTGTAATTCGTATATCTGATGAAAAATTAAGTATAACGTTGAAAGAATTAACAGAGAAACAGCGTAGTGCTGTCTTGTTGCATTTCTTTCAAAACATGAGCGACAGAGAAATTTCAGAACTTTATCATGTATCACGTTCCGCTATCAACAGTAGACGGGATAGAGGACTAAAGAAATTACAGAAGTTATTAAACGAAAGGAAATAGGACAAATGAAAAAAGATTATGGTTATCCCTCTTATGACCTCATTTGCAGAGCGACCATCGGAGATGAAAAGGCAGTCAGAGAAATATTAGATTTTTATAACGCCTATATCTCCAAAGTATGCTTACGACCATGTTATCACGCAAATGATACTGTACATATGCAAGTTGATGAAGAACTAAAGGGAGAAATTCATACGGAAATGATGAAAGCTATTTTGAAGTTTGAAATCAGAGTAAAGTAGTCATTTGGCATGAAAAAAGGGAGATAGCACATAAAAGCTGTGTATCTCCCTTATCGGTTTTATTGTCATATCAAGGCTCATTCAATCGTGGTAAATTCGTGGTAAAATGAATGTTTTTGCAATTATGAAATTGCTTATAGATATAGTGTTTATGCGGATAATTTAAAAACTCATATAAAATTTCATAGAAATTTTTTATATCCCAAAGCAAGGCATTCTTAATCAGCAGCCCTTCTTTACATCTCTGGATTGCTGTATATAAATGATCGCTTAAAGTAACGATCATACTATCATGAAAGCTTTTCGCGAATTCCATTTTAGCCATTTCTGCTATATCATAAGCTAACCTGATATACTCAATCGGTACATCTTTTAAAAGTTGTTCAAATTTTATGACATTAGAATCATTTTGTAAAATAAATACTTGATTTATCAATGAAGGATCGATTTCATCACCGCTTCTTTTTTTAAAAGCAATCCCTTTCCCACAAACAATCTTATCCTTGCCATCATCTCCAATAGTAATGACTGCATTATTTGTTAAAACTCGTTTTATTAGCATTGAAACTACTCCTTTGAAATAAAAAAACCTGCCCCCATAAATTTTTAATACAAAAAATTTATGTAGACAGGTTAAGCTTGACAAAATCAATTACCATCCTATTTACAAATTTTATTGTAGCATAGCATTTTCATTAATTCAATGCTTTTTAAAAAAAGTATGGACCTAGGAGAAAAAAGGTCCATACTTTTGTAATGCAGATATTACACAATAACAATTCATTTTTGAGCCAGGTATTGGAGGGTTTGGCCCGGGGTATTCTTATTGTTTTTATTTTTAGGAGTTTCAGTGGCATAAATCTGCATTGATCTATATTTAAGTACGTTAAACGCACGTACTTACTACATTGTGATTACCACAGATTGCGGTAAATTTCTTTGACATCTTCCGCTGTGATGGCTTTTCTTGTGTTGGACGGGCTTCCGCTGTCCATGGCATCGTTGGCCATTTTGTCGATCACACCGAAGAATTCTTCTTTATTGATTCCATATTCCTCTAAGGAAGGAGTTTCAAGCTCATCGCAGATATCCACAACTGCCTGAAGGAATTTCTCACTGGCTGCCTGGTCTGTGTCAGTCTCAGCCGCCACGTTGATCGCTTTGCCAAGCTCGCCAAAACGGTCATAAGCCCCGTCCAGCGCATAGATAAAGCATTCTTTCAGCAGCATGGCATTGGAAAGTCCATGTGCCACATGGAACATAGCACCGATTGGACGGCTCATTCCGTGGACTAAGGTCACGGATGCATTGTTAAATGCAATTCCTGCTTCCAGTGCTGCTATTGACATCTGTTCTCTGGCTTCAACGTTCTTTCCGTCTTTGAATGCAACCGGAAGATATTTGAAAATCCTTTTGATGGCAGAAAGTGCAAATGTATCAGATAATGGCTGTGCCAGCTTTGATGTATAAGCCTCTGCCGCATGAGTCAGGGCGTCAAGTCCTGTAGCCGCAGTGATCTTAGGAGGTGCAGTCATTGTAAACTGAGGATCGATGATGGCAAGATCCGGCATTAAAACAGCGCCTTTGAGCAGCATCTTGATATCGTTTTTTGTATCTGTGATGATGGTGAACTGAGTTGCCTCAGAACCTGTACCCGCTGTGGTAGGAATTGCAACAAGTGTCGGTGTTTCCTCTGTGATAATCTTTCCCATGTAATCTGAAATCTGTCCGCCGCTGGTTACCAGTGCACCGATTGCTTTCATAGAGTCAATCGGGCTGCCGCCTCCGAGAGCGACAATAAAGTCACATCCTTCCTCTTTGTAAAGATTCAGTCCACCTTCGATCATTGTGTCGGTCGGCTCACCGTTGATCTCGCTGTAGATCACATATTCAATGTTCTGGTTTTTTAAAACAGTTTCTACCTTTGCTGCGTTTCCAAGCTCGACCATCACCTTATCTGTGACGATCAGCGCTTTTTTGCCGAGAGTTCCTAACTTTCCTTCTGCCATATCCAGTGCACCCTCACCAGTATAAATCTGGCCCGGCGCGATAAATTCTCTTGCCATGTTCTTATCCTCCTATACTTTCTTATGATTTTCTATCTTAGAATTCTGCGTCATGAAGCCAAACGTAGCGTTCATCTTCATTTCTGTCTGTCTGAAGCCATGGGTTCCCTTCCAGATGACGGATCATCCAGCAAGTATACATCTGGTATCCCGGAGCCACTGCCTGAGGATGAAGTTCTCCCCCTGGAATCGCTGAAAAGCTTCCGTCTGTACTCTTAAATACCTGGTCTCCCACAAAGCTTGCCCCGAATCCTTCCGGATGGTCAAACAGGAAGTAATAAGTTTCCGGCTGCGGATGTCTGTGAGGAAGATATCCTGACCAGTTTCCGCGGTCATTTAAGACTTCACCTAATACCATGTTGGAGTATGGTGCAATGTCATGGTCAAAGATGGTATTGACACGGCGTTTCGCCACATTTCCGAACTTTCCTACACAGGAGTATCCCCAAGGAGCATCTTCCGGCGCATACAATTTACTCTCAAATGTCTGGTCATTCATTGTGGACTGTACCAAGATTTCAGAGTCTGCCTTTGCTTCCACTGTGACCTTGGCTCCTGTACAGATATGTACTGCCCAGGGTCCTTCTGTAAATACATCTTTTCTTGTGACTTCCCTGGAAGTTTCATCAAATGAGAATACTACATCCCCTTTTAACAAGAGAACCGCCGTCTCCTCTTTGTCTTTGCAGAAAGTCTTCACATCTCCCGCTTTTAAGCGGAAGACGCGGATGTCCATCAGCATTTCTTTATAATCATTGTCGTATGTTGTTAAAATCTTTTCCCCGTTTGCATCAAACTCAGGATAGCCGAATACTTTACCCATTGTCATACCTCTTTTCTAATACTGTCTTGCGTTCCTGCGGCCTTCCAATACTCCTTCACATGCTTTTTGCACGCTTTCTTTCACAGAAGTTGTCGCAATCCCTACGTTCCACCATGATTTATAACCGTCTGTCATTGTCTTAGGAATGACCTTCAGGTCGATCAATGTGGCAACGTCCTGTTTCTTAGCATCGATCAGCGCTTCCTCCAGCTCTTTGATCGTTCTTACACTGTATGTCTTGAGTCCGTATCCTTCTCCGACTTTTGCATAGTCAACCGGGATCAGATCACCCTTGATCTCATTGTTTTCATCACGATATCTGAATTCTGTGGCAAGGCTTCCCACTCCGTGGTTCATCTGAAGGTTGTTGATGCAGCCGAATCCACAGTTGTCAAATACGAGGATGTTGATCTTCTGTTTTTCCTGCATTGCTGTCATGATCTCACTGTGGAGCATCTGGAAGCTGGCATCCCCCACAACCACATAGGATTCATGCTCAGGCTCTGCCATCTTTACGCCGAGCGCTCCCGCCACTTCATATCCCATGCAGGAATATCCGTATTCTGCGTGATATCCGCCTCGTTTGTCTGTAGTCCAGATTCTCTGCATACAGCTTGGAAGACTTCCCCCTGCTGTCACAATATTAGCGTCTTCATCAATGACCTCACGGATCTTGCACAGTGCTGCAGTCTGAGTGATAAGTCCCCCTGTAAGTTTTACGAATTCAGGGATTGTGCGCGGATCTCTCGCTTTGATCTCCGGCTCAAAATCATCACCTGTATATTCAATGTTTGCAAGGCGGTCCATCTCTTTATCCCAGGCTGCCTTTGCGTCCTTGATCTCTGTTGTGTAAGCAGATTTGTATCCTTCTTCTTTCAGTCGCTCAGAGAGAGCTTCCACAGTCACTTTCGCATCTCCGACTGCTTTCACTGCATCCATTTTATATGCGTGATATTTGTTGTTGTTGATGGTCACCATTTTTACATCAGGGTTTTTGAACTGTCCTTTGGAGCCTGTTGTAAAGTCTGAAAGTCTGGTTCCCACTGCAATGACTACATCGGCCTGCTCAGCGATCGTATTTGCAGCCAGGGTTCCTGTTACACCGATTCCTCCTAAGCAGTAAGGGTGGCTTGACTTGCAGGCACTTTTTCCTGCCTGGCTCTCTCCGAACGGGATGTTAAAGTCTTCGCAGAACTTTTCTACAGTTTCTCCTGCCTCTGAATACTTCACACCTCCACCCACGATCACTAACGGATTTTTCGCTTCTTTAATAACTTTTACTATATCCTCAATCTCTTCTTTTACCGCGCAAGGTCTGGTGATCCTGTGTACGCGTTTTTCAAACAGGTAATCAGGGAAATCATAAGATTCTCCTTCTACATCCTGAGAAAGTGCGATGCACACAGCGCCTGTCTCTGCCGGATCTGTGAGAACACGCATAGCGTTGACCATCGCTGTCATCAGCTGTTCCGGGCGGATGATCCTGTCCCAATATTTACAAACCGGTTTGAATGCATCATTTGTTGTTGTTGAAAGACTATCACTCTTTTCTAACTGCTGGAGTACCGGATCCGGCTGTCTTGTGGCAAATGTGTCAGAAGGCACTACCAAAAGCGGGATATTGTTCACTGTGGCTGTAGCCGCTGCTGTCACCATGTTTGCCGCTCCAGGTCCTACAGAAGATGCGCAAGGGATGATCTTTCTTCTTCTGTTCTGTTTTGCGTAAGCTGTCGCCACATGGCACATTCCCTGCTCATTTCTTCCCTGAAGAACCTTTAAGCTCCCAGGATTGCTGTCCAGCGCCTCTCCGAGACCAACGGCGATCCCGTGTCCGAAGATTGTGAAGAAGCCTTCTACAAATTTTGTCTCTTCCCCGTCAAATTCCACATACTGATTGTCAAGGAATTTTACAAGGGCCTGCGCTACTGTCATTCTGGTTGTACTCATTTTCATATCCTCCTATACTCTCGCAATCATTTCGCCATATTTGTCTTTTGTCTCGCGGATAAAGTCTTTGACTTCCTGAGGGTTTGGAAGTTCCTCAGAACAGGAATGGCTTCTCACCATCATGGCCGCTTCCGCACTTCCGAATTCCAGACACTCGATCATATCCCATCCTTCAAATATTCCATATAAGAAGCCGGATGCATATCCGTCTCCGCCTCCGAAGCCTTTTAATGCCTCAACCGGGAACGGTTTGATTGAATAGTCATTTCCGTCATTGGTATATGCCGTAGATCCTTTTTTGCCATGTTTGATGACAACGATCTTTGCATTTTCATTGTTCCAGGCCTGTGCAGATTCTTTGTCTGTTCTGCCCGGTTTTATCAGTTTTTCTGTCAGGTCAAATTCTTCTCTTGATCCCATGATGATATCTGCTTCTCTGGCTACTAAAGAATAGTAGATTGAAATCTCATCGGAATTTTTCCAATTATATTCTCTATAATCGATGTCAAAGATGATCTTTGTATCATTTTTCTTGGCAAGCATCACTGCTTTTAACACTGCTTCCCTGGATGGGCTCTGCGCCAATGCAGTTCCGGAAACCAGGATCGCCTTTGTGTTCTTTATGTATTCTTCGTCGATGTCATCCACAGATAACTGTAAGTCTGCGATGCAGTTGCGGTACATTAAGATGCTGCTTTCTTCTCTGGAAAGAATTTCTGTAAAGGTGAGTCCAAGTTTTTCTCCGTTCGTACATTTTGTAATATGGGATGTATCGATTCCCTCTTTATTGAAGAATTCTACTACATACTCTCCGAACTGGTCGTCGGAAACTTTGCCGATGAATCCTGCTTTCTTTCCGTGTCTCGTGATCCCCACCGCGATGTTTGCAGGTGATCCTCCCACATACTTCTTAAATGTAGTGCACTCGGATAACGGGTGGAAATAATCTACAGGATTAAAGTCGATGGCTACCCTTCCGATGAGTACTAAATCCATTGGTCTTGTCTGGTCAAATTCAACATACTTCATAACTTTCACCTCAGTTTTGTTTTCCACGCACATTGCGTGTTATTTGCGTGTTTTATTATTTGCTTTGCTTTTTTTCAAATGCGTTTTATGTGCTTTGCTTATGTGCTTATAGTATCACGCACGCCATTTATGTGCAAGCACTTTTTATAAAAAAGATTGTTTTTGCTACATTACACAAATGTATACGGACTTCTTAGTCATTATTGCACAATCCTTTGACACGCATATGCACGCAAAAAAAAGAAGAGCAAGACACTATATTTGTGTTTCACTCTTCTATCAAACTGACAGTATACCTTATCGTGCGTAGCACGCCTATCCGGAGGATATAAAATACGGTGTGCCCTGCGGGTATATTTTTTAATATTGTTTATGGATCCTGTAATTGGTGTAGGAAGCGGCAATCTGCGCCAAAGGCTTTTTGTGCTGTACCTGTTTGATGATTTGATACCTCACAAGGTCATAAACTTCAAACCGTTTTCTGGTGTCCTCCGGGTTTCCGTAAACCTTCCAATACCCTGAAAACAGATAGCTGTGCCCCTGATGTCGGATAAATCCTTTTACATCACACAGCGGGTATCCAAGAATCAGACCCAGTTCATGGGGAAATCCTTTTCTACCGTTTTTGTACTCCCAGTAGTTTTTACAAAAAACCGTAAACATGTCATTTAGCTGAACAGAATCATATCCACAATCCCTCATAAATATTTGATGTTCTCTTTTCATCAGATATTGTTCAAGGTCTTGTTCCCTGTACAACAGCCAGACGCACCGTTTCGCATCGGCATATAACAGTCTGTATTGAATTCCAGTGTCTTTCAGCGCCTGCGTCAGGGAAATTGTTTCTTCCCTGTCCAGAGTCACCGCATTTGAAGGTTTAACTCCGGCAAACACCTGCGCACAGTGAGCCGCAATCTTCATCTGCACATCATTTTTATATGTGATCCTGCCAAGCTCTAATCGGCAATTCATCCGGCCGCTCCTTCCTTTGGTTATTAGTATAACCTTAGGATGGACACTTCCGAAACTTATTATGTATGAGTTTTTCTTCATTATCTCCAGTCATCTCTGGAAAGGTCTCCTTCCGGCAATGAAGAAAAACTCTCGTAGGATAGCACCTTTTGGCTTGCGGTAACCTAATCCGGCAGATACTACGTCCATGTTCTACATGATTGGAGTGAGGCATTCTAAGAGCCGAACGGAAATCATGTGGAACATGTCACACATTGTATTTGTTCTTGATCTTTATATCGGTATAGATATGGTCCTTCTCCGGCATTTCCTCTTTTTGGATCATGTTATAAAGCAGGTTCGGAGGCCTGTAGCCCTGTTCGTAGCCTTCCTGGTCGATCAGGAAATCATACCGGTCTTCTTTGAGGGCTTTTGCATTCTTAGGCGTGGCGTCATAGACTATGACATATGGCCTCTTTTCAAGCTTCAGCTTCTCAAAAGCCAGGCATACTCCGGCCTGTCCGCCGGATGCCACAAAGACTCCGGCCAGATCCGGTGCAATGGCCATTGTATTTTCGATAATCTTTTCCACTTCCTTTGTCTCATCGAAGCTGCTCTGGACGCCCAGCAGTTCCATTTCCGGATAGGAATTCTTGATCTCCTGCACGAAACCTTCCACACGCAGACTGTTTACACTGTTTGTAAAGAATCCGGTGATCACGAGGACTTTGCCCTTTCCCCGTGTCAGCATTCCCATGAGCCCTGCGGCGGTACGCCCGCTTTTCTTGTTATCCAGTCCCACAAAACATGCACGCTTTGTGCCCACGATATCGGAGTTAAATGTGACCACTGGAATCTCCTTTTCCTCCATCAAGCGGTTCAGCCGTTCCCTGACACACTCTGACTGCACCGGCATGATGGCAAGGCCGTGGATCCCCTCCGCTTCCAGTTCGTCAATGGCTTTTATCTGGGCTTCTTCATCTACGGATTCAATATCCTTTAATAAAAGCTCCACTCCCAGATACTCAAGCTCCCGCTCTGCATCACGGATCCCCGCTTTGACAGGGGTCATAAAGGAGGCTTCTGAGAGCTGGGTGATGACCCCTATCTTTATATTTTTGTCCGCTTTCTGCGTGTTCTTTTTTGTCTTCCTGTTAGAATGATAGTCTAATTCTTTGGCGATGGCCATGATCCGCTCCGCCACTTCCGGCTTGATTCTGCCCCGGTTATTAAGCGCCCGGTCCACGGTTCCCCGGGAGACCCCGGCACGCTCTGCAATTTCTTTGATTGTTCCTGCCATGTGCTTTCCTCGCTTTTTCTTTTTATTTGACACATTGCACGCATTTGTTTTATTATAACCGCGCATTTCTCAAAAGTAAAGCAATATCCCCATTCGGGCATTGCAAATGTGTCATAAAGGGATTATAATTTGAGTATATTGACAATAATAATCAAGTATAGAAAGGGGTTTTTATATGAATCAAGCAGCAATGTTTCAACTGAGCTACGGTTTGTTTGTACTGTCAGCAAAAGACGGAGACAAGGACAACGGCTGTATCGTCAACACAGTCCAGCAGGTCACGACCACACCGAACCGCATTTCCGTAGCAGTCAATAAAGGCAATTACACTCATGATATGATCCGGGACACCGGTTCCTTTAATATATCCATCCTGTCCGAGGAGGTTCCCTTTGATATTTTTAAGCATTTCGGATTCCAGAGCGGCAGGGATGTTGACAAGCTGAAGGATTTCTCCGGCTATGACCGTTCATCAGGCGGCATCATTTATTTAAGCCAATATGCAAACGCGTTTCTCAGCGCTTCTGTGGCAGAGACGGTTGATCTGGGCACACACACAATGTTTATCGCCGATGTCACAGACGGAGAAGTCTTATCAAATGTACCTTCTGTTACTTACGCATATTATCATAAGAATATCAAACCCCAGCCGCAGGAAACAAAGAAAACCGGCTGGCGCTGTAAAATCTGCGGATATATCTATGAGGGCGAAGAACTCCCCGCCAATTTTATATGTCCGATCTGCAAACACGGCGCTTCTGATTTTGAACGAATCTAGCTGGAATAGGGTTTCTCTCACAATAAAATACCTCTAAAGCGGACACGGCAGACAGCCAAAACTACTTTAGAGGTATTTTTATATCTTAATACAGTGTACACGAATATATTCTCGACTGCCGGAATGATTATAACCGGCTCATTCATTAGCATGAAACGCACTTCAATTATTCAAAACCAAGACTTCAATTGCCTTGGCCACTCCGTCACTGTTGTGATCGTCAGTTATATAATCGGCAATCTCTTTCATCTCATCACTGCCGTTTTCCATGACAACCCCGATCCCTGCCGCCTCGATCATCTGATAATCATTTTCCGCATCGCCGCAGGCCATAATATTTTCTTTCTTTAAGTCCAGGTGCTCCATCAGATGGGCCAGCGCATCACCCTTATTGCAGGAATGAAGGGAAATCTCCAAGTTATTCTTCAGGGAAGCCACAACAGCATATAAACCACATTCTGTCAGCTCCTTCCTCGCCTTTGCCCGTTCTTCCTGGTCTTCAAAAAACAGCGTCATTTTTTCTGAAGTTCCGCCTTCCTTTTGGATAAATTCTTTTAAATCCTCTACCGGCGTCCTGGAGGCACGGATCATCTCCTCGGAATACTCTCCCAGGTGAAATGATTCCAGCCTGTCCAGCTCTTCTTTATAACAGTATACCTTTCCATCCTTTGCTATGCTCCGGAAAGCATGGTACGGTTTGACCGCTTCCAAAAGCTTGAGGATCTGATCTGTGTCAAACTGGTTTTTGTAAATCGATCTCTGTTCGTGTAAATCATAAACCCTGGCCCCATTGCTCAGAATGCAGTATCTTAATCTCTTAAGATCCGTCAGCTCCTTCGGAAGCCCATTCACTGACCGTCCGGTTGCCGGGACGATCTGGATCCCTCGGTCCATTGCTGCTTCTAATACTTTTACTGTCTTTTGTGTCACTTCCTTCCGGCTGGTCAGAAGTGTCCCGTCCATATCCATGGCGATCAGTTTAATTTCTTGTTCTTTCATCCCGTCCCCCACTGTTCCTTTCAGCATGTTTTATACCCTTACATTCTTGTACTTCACGCGTTAAGGTTGCTTGTTTCTGCTTTATTATACCTCAGAAAAAATGTCAGGAAAAGACCTCCTTGATGATAAAAGTATGGACTAAAGTTATTAGCATTAAACTTTATCACAACTTACCACTTGCTTCTTTTCAATTTACTCATAATATACTATAATAAAACAAAGCTTTTATTTTTATGGCCAGACTGGGCCTAAATTTGAATAAACGAGAGGGAGTTTTCATATGCGTACAAAACGAATCGATGAAATAGAACAGTATATCACAAAAGAAAAGTCGGTTTCCTTGGATACCTTATGCGAGGTTTTCCAGGTCTCCAAAAATACGATCCGAAGAGACATTGACACGCTTGCAAAAGCAGGAAAAATAAAAAAAGTGTACGGAGGAGTCACATTAAATGACACTCTTCCGTCGAAAAAGCTGCTTCCTTTTGCAGAACGCCACGAAAAGTTCGTAGAAGAAAAGAAGGCCATCTGCCGCCTTGCAGCCGATCATATTGAAGATGATGACATTATCTATATCGACACTGGTACAACCTGCCACAATATTGTGGATTATATTTCAGAGAAACGCTGCACCATCATCACCAACAGCCTGCAGGTTTCCCTGAAAGCCCTTCCTTATAAGAATCTGACCGTTATTTCCCTTCCAGGCTATTTAAAAAGGGAAACCCTCTCCTTTGTGGATACAAAGATTTCTGAGTATCTTAAGGCTTTTAATATCGGCAAAGCCTTTATGGCATGCACCGGCCTTTCCATTGAAAACGGCCTGACAAACGCGTCTGAGGAGGAATACCGGGTAAAGGAAGCCGTCGTCTCCAACAGCATGCAGCGATATGTGCTGGCAGACCACTCAAAATTCGGCATCTTTTCTCTGATGACTTACTGCCCGCTGGAAAAGATCAATTATATCCTTACGGACCAGCTTCCCCAGGAAGAGTATACAGATTTCTGCCGTTCCAATTCCATTACAGTGGAAACCATTGATTAAAGGTCCTGTATCAAGTAGTCAAGGACAGCGCCGGACAAAACCGGCTCTGTCCTTTTTTATCATAGTTAGAAATAATTTCTCCTATCAACAACCAAATAAAAATAGTCTGGAAGAGATCATAAACCGCGTTGTAGATCATCTTATACCTTATCGCGCAAAGCGCGTTCACCCGAAGGATATAAAATGCGGGATGCCCTTTTGGGTATACCTTATCGCGCAAAGCGCGCCTACCCGAAGGGTATAAAATTCGGGATGCCCTTTTGGGTATACCTTCCCAGTCATTACCATAATATTGATATGTCAGAAAAAGAGCAGGGCTAATGACCATATTCCCTGCTCTTCGCTCGTCAATTTAACTAAATACTGTCTTCATAATAGACATCACTTATAATTATCTGTGTTTTTCAATATATGACAAAATAACATCTGCCGCTTCTTCAAAACTGATCTTCCCCATGTTCAAAGCAAGGTCATAGTTTGTCACATCGCCCCACTTCTGTCCCGTGTAATAATTGTAGTAGGATTCTCTAGTCTTATCTTCCTTTTTGATGTCAGCCATAGGTACTTCCCGTTCCTCGGCTTCTGAAAGACGCTTCTGTCTGAATTCATCATCTGCATATAGATAAACAGATGTGACATTATCAAAATCTTTTAGGATGTAGTCAGCGCATCTTCCGAGGAAGACGCCGGATCCATAGCCTGCCAGCTTCTGTATGATCTTTCCCTGTTCTTTGTACATCTGGTTATACACTGGAATATGACCGGGAGTTCCCATCATGACACTCAGGCCTTCCATATACTTAGAGCTCTTCTTGTAGTTCAGCTCCTCCATGGCCTGCTCATCCAGGGAGTCAAATCCAATCTTGTCTGCCGCAATGTATAAAATCTCTCTATTGTAATACCATACCCCAAGTCTGTCTGCCAAAATCCGCGCTACTTCGGTTCCGCCGCTTCCATGCTGACGGCTGATCGTGATCAATGTTTTTTTCATTTTTCGATTCCTTTCTGATTTACTTTTGCGGGTATACCCGAAAGGGCATACCATAAGATACCCAGCTTATTTATGACTTATCACTATTATTGCTCTTGATTTTCTGTTTTCGCTCTCATTATACTCAATTAGTCCCCAGAATACTATAGTAAATTTTATTTTTAGTGAATTGATCATTCTTTATGTAAAAATCAGTCCGGCTCTTGTCAGGTTTATACAATACTTTATTTTTCAAACGAAATAAAACCGCAGTTGGTTGGGTGATCCAGGATCAGCCCATTTTTATGCTTCAGAAGATAACATCCGATGGTAAGGTCCCCGCCTGCAGACAGCATATTCAGGACTGCAAGCAAAAAAACCGTATTATTGGGAACGATCATGGAAACTGCAAAAAGGCCCAGACCTAATACACAGAAAGGCAGATATAAGCCCACCGAATAACTGCCGAACTTCAACGGCTCTCTGCAGTGGCAGTATGGAGTCAGCGAACTCTCCATCACACCAAATGCAATACTTTTCCATCCATCTTTACAATTCAGACTCCACCCCAAACCATGAAGCAGTTCATGGACAAATATGGCTGCAAAAAATAGTGCAAAAAAGAAGATCAGATTTCTTCCATTCATGGTCCACCCACTTTCTCCCCAGCGAATGAAATATAGTATATAAGCTGCAATACAGATTGGTCCGGCAGTAGCAAACGCCAAAACATTGGCCCTCAGCACGGAAATGATCCCGGAGGATTCCTTGTACCCTGCCTTTTTCATTTTTTCTCTCTGACTTTCAAAATTTTCAATCCGTTCCTGCTTTTTGTCTCTTTTTTTATCCAACATTTGCGATATCTCCTGTCCAATGTTCCTTTTTCTAAATAATTTTTTGTATTCTCCTTTTAATCTACCATAATGATTAAATATTTTCTATAATACTTGTAATCTATGAGTCGATAGCTTATAATAAAAACAATGATAATATTACGATAAATTATTGATAAGGAGTGATGATTTGATACAGATCAAACCTGTTTCTGACTTAAGAAATAAGTTTCCCGATATAGAAAAATTGGTCAACAAAGGGGAGCCTGTGTATCTTACAAAAAATGGTTACGGTTCTATGGTAGTTCTTAGTCTGGAGGCATATTCCAATCTAACAGACGGTTTAGAGACTGCTCTGGATAAGGCTGATGCTGCCGCCCAAAATAACAGTAGGCGTTATTCACATGAAGAAGTTTTTGAAGGGCTAAGAAGGAAAATAAATGACTGATAGCAAATATAGTTTGCGGTATCTCCCATTATTTTATGAGGATCTGAAAGAAAAGCTGACTTATATTTCTTCAACATTAGAAAATCCTCAAGCTGCTAACAACTTACTTGATGAGGTGGAAAAAAAGATAATAGAAAGACTTCCAAATGCAGAATCTTTTGAAGTCTATCATTCTTTAAAGGAAAGAAGATACCCTTATTATCGAATATATGTTAAAAATTTTGTGATTTACTATGTTGTAATAGACGATGAAAGCCCAAATAAAATTATGGAGGTAAGACGTTTTTTGTATCATAAACAAAACCGTGACTCTTATATATGACAGCACCAGAGAAATTCAAACACATCCTCAGAGTTAAATACAAACTCTGAGGATGCCTTTTTATTATTCTTATTTTCTTCTCTTTTCAATGTACTCAAGAATTAACTCCGCACAGTTTTCAGGACTGATCTTCGTCATATTAACAGCCAGATCATAATTCTGTACATCGCCCCATTTCTGTCCAGTGTAGTAGTTATAGTATGATTCTCTTGTCTTATCTTCCTTCTTCAGTTCAGATTTTGTGACCTCGCGGCCTTCCGCCTCAGATAGATGACCTATACGGAATTCATCATCTGCATAGAGATATATTGTATAAACATTATCCATATCTTTCAGCACGTAATCTGCACATCTTCCAAGAAAGACTCCAGAGCCGTATCCGGCAAGCTTGCGGATGATCTTGGACTGTTCCTTAAACATCTGATTGTAGACCGGAATGTGTCCCGGTGTTCCCATCATGACACTCAGTCCCTCCACATATCGGGAGCTTTTTCTGTAATTCAGCTCTTCCAGCGATTTCTCATCCAGATCATCCACGCCGATCTTCTCAGCAGCCATATACAGGATATCTCTGTTATAGTACCAGACATCCAGCTTGTCCGCCAAAACCTGCGCAACCTTCGTTCCATCGCTTCCGTACTGGCGGCTGATGGTGATCAATGTTTTTTCCATAGTTTCTCCTTTCCAATCTCGGTTTCAGAAAATTATCATAATATATTCATAATTCGCAACAGTTCCCTAACAATATTCAAGTATATTATAAATATATATTCTAATTATACTCATTTCATTACCAAAAGTCTATCTCTTTTCCAAATTCCCGACTTTGTATACAGATAACCGATGGGAAAAACGTTTTCTATAAAAGAAACAAAAGCAAGCTTGCTTTTGTTTTATGTCTGTCCCTTTCTCTCACTGCGGACTTCCCTCGGTGTGCTCCCATAGATTTCCCGGAACATTTTGATGAACAGTTTATAATTTTTAAATCCATGCTTCTCGATAAGATCCATGATCCCCTCTTCTGTGTTGCAGATATCATAGTATATATGCAGCAGACGGACCTGGTTGACATATCTTGAGAAGGACACTCCCATATTCTTTTTAAAAAAGCGGCTGAAATACTCACGGTTCAGATAAAAATGGGAAGCGATCTCCTCCAGCGGAATCGGATCTCTGTAATGTTCTTCAATATAGTCCGTGATCTCCCCCAGACGCTTTAAAGCCCCTTCCTTCTCTGCGGTCCTCCCGGTATCTTCTTCCCCAAAATGATTCAGCAGCTCATACAGGATCTCCATAGCGACTGCCTGGCTTTTTAGCTCATATCCCACGGGCTGCCTCACATACAAAAGGGGAAGCTTACGCAAAAGCCCGCAGACCGACTGGTATTCCTTTTCTTTTCCATGCTCCGCGCTCTCCCGGCTGCAGGACAGGCGGAAGCTGTCAATGTCCTTGACGTAGTTCTTCATTCTTTTCCTGGAAAACTGGATTATGATCATCATGGAGACTTCCGCACACTTCATCTCATGGATTTTATTGGAGTCAATGACCAGAAGATCCCCCGCTTTTGTGAGATGCTCTTGCCCGTCAAAGATCACGGATCCCGTGCCGTTCAGCACATAGATCAGCTCGATGGCCGTATGCCAATGGGGAGGGGTATACTGTCCCTTGTTAGTCCAATATTTGATATCTATACCTGTCTTTTCAAGTCTGTAGAGTGTTTCATACATATGTCAGCGCTTTCCTTTCCTATCACCCAGCCTCCATGTCAATATTGCCCTAAAAACTGGTCAAAAAATCATCTAATCAATCCTTGTATACAATGATATCATAGGAACCGTAAAAGAAAAACATCATTTAAGAAAGGAGGAACCGATATGACAAATACAAAAGCAGTACAGATGAATGCAGCAAAACTGTCCTTGAAGGAGAAAGTGAAAAAATATTTTATTGATAACTGTGATATCATCAGCGCCGGGATCACAGCAATGAACGGCGGTCATTACTATATCCCGCCGAAGAAAAGAATGTGAGGTACACGTGCAGAACGATGAAACAACCAATGAACCAATGAAAGAGTAAAACAGCAGGTATGATCCATAGGATACCTGCTGTTTTGCTGTCTATGTATTTTATTTTCTAATAGGGTCTCCCACCATCAGTTTTCTGATCACCCCGAGAAGGCTTTCGTATCCTCCCAGGAACTGGTTGATGGTCTTTACAAAGGCTCCGTAATGTACAAATTCTTCTGGTTTCAGGCCGTCTTCCTCATATGCCATGATAAAATCAGGAATCTTCTTCAGTTCATTTAGATATTTTTCGGGAACCGGGCGGCTCATACGCTCTTTTACTTCCACGTCGCTTCCGTTGATCTTCTCCTGCCAAGGCTGTGTGATGGTGAGCACCACGTCTCCGCCGATAAACTCTGACCAGTGGAAATAATTCCTGTACGCGGCAGCCAGAAGTCTTGTCTTATATCCGCGTTCCTGATAGATCTTATATGCATTCTTGAATGCTGCAACTCCCGCATACTCTAATGCGCATGGATCCAGACACAGATTGTCCCGTTTCACAGCTTCTTTTATCCAGTCATCGGTGCGTCCCACCATGATGGTGCACACCGGTGTTATATTCTCATTGGAAAGTCCCGCTTCTTCTCTCCGTTTTAATCCGCGCTCTACTGCCTCTGCCACTGCTACGGCCTGTGCCACAGTGAAGGATACAGTGGCGTTGATGCTGATACCGGCGAAGGTAGCTTCCTCAAATGCCTTGATTCCCGCTGCGGAAGTCGGCATTTTAACCATGATATTCGGTGCCAGGTCCCCGAATCCGATTGCCTGTTCTGCCATTGCGTCTGCGTTTCTGTATAATTTTGCGTTGGTCTGGATGGAGATTTTCCCTTTTTTATGATTTGTCTTTTCATAGACCGGATTAAGAAGTTTTGCTCCGCGCACTGCCATCTGTTCGATCAGGCGCCATGCAACCTCCTCCTCTGTTGCGTCCGGCATTTCATCGATCCACTTTACAAGAGTATCTTCCCAGAGATCCATCTCCTGATTTAATACATTTCCTACGATCACAGGATTGGTGGTAGCCCCGGTTGCTCCACGGTCGATGGCATACTCCAGTTCTTTTACCGCACAAGAATCGTTCCAATATTCGGTCTGTGGGAATTTTTCATTAGTTTCAAACAGTTTTCCTTTTGCATCTGACATAAAGAAGACTCCTTTCATGAGAAAGTCGTTGGTTACATAATGATTATATATTAGTATATTTAGATAATATTTTCAATATTTATTCCGAATTTTAACCAAAATATTATCAGCTCATTCACATGAACCTTTTTTTCTCCAGAAACACAAGAATTCTACACCCGAAGGGTATAGAATACGGGGTGCCCTCTGGGTATAAGATTTGTTTATATTTCATTTAGAATTGTTTATTTTCTATCCATTGTTTCCTACGGTAATCCTGCTATACTAAAAACATACCTCATAAGACATGAAACACAGCATGTCCCTGAGGCAATCGTTTTTCATATATATTTTTAATCCTCTCTTTTCATTAAAATATAAGAACCCCGCAGAGTACACTGCGGGGTTCTTATTATGATACCGGGATCTGATTATTTAAAATAGTTCACTCCTGAAAGGAAAATCTTCTGGTTTTTGTTTCCTGCAATGTTATTGGAAACAAAACGTCCCATACGTTCTGAATGGCCCATCTTTCCCAAAACCCTTCCGTCCGGGCTTGTGATACCCTCGATGGCATAATAGGAACCATTCGGATTAAAGTCCTCATTCATAGTAGGATCTCCATTCAAGTCCACATACTGGGTTGCCACCTGGCCGTTTTCAAACAGCTTTTTGATCACATCGTCATTTGCCACAAAACGTCCTTCTCCGTGTGAAACAGGGATACTGAAAATGTCTCCCGCATTGACTTCATGGAACCATGGTGACAGGTTTGAAGTCACTTTGGTATAGGCTACTTTTGAAATATGACGTCCAATCCGGTTCATCGTCAGCGTCGGAGACTGCTCTGTCTGCTCCACAATCTTTCCTTCCGGTACCAGTCCAAGTTTGATCAGTGCCTGGAACCCGTTACAGATTCCCAGCACGAGACCATCCCGATTGTTCAGCAGGTCCATGACAGACTCTTTGAGCTTTTCATTTCGGAAGGCTGTTGCAAAGAATTTGGCAGAACCTTCCGGCTCATCACCTGCACTGAAGCCTCCCGGGAACATGATCATCTGTGACTCTTTGATTGCTTTTTCAAACTCATCTACAGAGTCACGGATTCCCTGTGCGTCCAGGTTCTTAAATACCTTAGTAATGACCTCTGCCCCTGCGTCTTCAAACGCCCTTGCAGAATCATATTCGCAGTTTGTACCCGGGAATACCGGAATAAATACTTTTGGTTTCGCTATTTTATTCTTGGCAAAATGCGCCTTGCCTTTGGTGTAGTTTCTTGTCTCTACTACATCCTGGCTTCCTTCAGAGCGGGTCGGGAAGACTTCTTCCAAAGGCTTGGTCCACGCATCTGCGGCCTCTTTCAGCGGAACCACTTCATTTCCTAATACAAGTTCCGGTGTTGTGGTGATCTCACCGAGGAGAAGGCTTGGGATCGCAAGTTTTCTGATATCCCTCGTATCCATTTCCACCACGAAAGATCCGTAATGGTTCTCAACAAGATCTTTGATTTCAACTTCCTGGTCAAAAATAACTCCAAGGCCATTTCCGAAGGCCATCTTGGCAACCGCTTCAATGGTTCCTCCGAATCCGATGGCATAGCAGGATTTGATCGCACCTTCTTCTATGAGCCTGTGGATACGTTTGTAAACCTTTTTCGCCTCACTGTAAACCGGAAGGTTATAGACATCCCTCGGAATACAGATCCGCACGAGACGGTTGCCTGCGCGTTTCAGTTCCGGAGTGATCACGTGTTTTCCGTCTGCCACATCTACAGCAAAGGATACGAGCGTCGGAGGCACATCAATGTCGTTGAAGGTTCCGGACATACTGTCCTTTCCTCCGATAGATGCAAGTCCAAATCCGATCTGTGCGTGGTATGCACCGAGCAGTGCCGCGAATGGCTGTCCCCAGCGCTCCGGATCTTCTCCAAGGCGTTTGAAGTACTCCTGGAAGGTCAGACGGATCTTCTTGTAGTCACCGCCAGCTGCCACGATTTTTGCGATGGAATGAGTGATCGCATAAACTGCTCCGTGGAATGGACTCCATTTGGACAAGTATGGGTCAAATCCATAACTCATCATGGTCACGGTATCTGTCTTTCCGTGAAGCACCGGAAGCTTGGCTACCATCGTCTGGACCGGTGTCATCTGATATTTTCCGCCGTAAGGCAGAGTGACGCTGCCTGCACCAATGGTGCTGTCAAACATCTCTACAAGTCCTTTCTTGGAGCATACATTCAGATCTTTCAGTGTATTAATACATGCTTCCGTAAAACTCTTTGGAATCTCCTTATCAAAGAAGCTGCTGACGCGGTGCGGAATCTCTACATATACATCATTTTCCTGATGGGCTCCGTTCGTGTCCAAAAATGCACGGGACAGATTTACGATCTCTTTTCCTCTCCAGGAGAGAACTAATCTTGGCTCCTCGGTTACAACGGCAACCGCCACTGCTTCCAGGTTTTCTTCCTCGGAAAAGGCTAAGAACTGATCCACATCTTTTGGGTCCAGGACAACCGCCATACGTTCCTGGGATTCAGAGATGGCAAGCTCTGTTCCATCAAGTCCCGCATACTTTTTCGGCACCTTGTCAAGATCGATCGTAAGTCCGTCTGCGAGTTCTCCGATCGCCACAGAAACACCGCCTGCACCGAAATCATTGCACTTTTTGATCAGCCTGCTGACTTCTTTCCTTCTAAACAGTCTCTGGATCTTTCTCTCTGTCGGAGGATTACCTTTCTGTACTTCCGCGCCGCATGTCTCGATGGACTCTTCTGTGTGGACCTTAGAAGATCCGGTAGCTCCTCCGCAGCCGTCACGTCCGGTTCTTCCGCCGAGCAGAACGATGATATCTCCGGGATCTGAGCTTTCCCTTACGACGTTCTTTCTCGGCGCAGCACCCATGACAGCCCCGATCTCCATACGTTTTGCCACATAATCCGGATGATAGATCTCATCTACAAATCCAGTGGCCAATCCGATCTGGTTGCCGTAAGAACTATATCCATGAGCAGCTCCGGTCACGATCTTCCTCTGCGGAAGTTTTCCTTTTAAAGTATCTTTTAATGGTACAGTAGGATCGCCGGCTCCGGTCACACGCATAGCCTGATACACATAAGAACGCCCGGAAAGCGGATCTCTGATCGCTCCGCCGAGGCAGGTAGCCGCACCACCGAACGGCTCGATCTCAGTAGGATGGTTATGCGTCTCATTCTTAAAGCTTACGAGCCACTCCTCCTCTTCTCCGTCTATGGAGACAGGCACTACGATACTGCACGCGTTGATCTCTTCACTCTCTTCCATGTCATTTAAGGCACCTTCCCGTTTGAGCCGGCGCATAGCCATCAGCGCAAGGTCCATCAGGCAGACAAATTTGTCTTTCCTTCCCTGGAAAATGCTCTTGTGATCCAGCATATACTGCTCATAGGTCGCCTCCAAAGGCGCACGGTAAAAGCCTTCCTGGAACTTAATATTTTTAAGTTCCGTTGAAAAGGTCGTGTGACGGCAGTGATCAGACCAATATGTGTCCAGAACACGGATCTCGGTCATGGACGGGTCTCTCTGTTCCTCTTCTTTAAAATGCTTCTGGATGTGCAGGAAATCCTTAAAGGTCATAGCCAGGTTCAGGGAATCATAAAGTTCCTTAAACGGCTGTTCGTCCATATCCCTGAATCCTTCCACAATCTTTACATCTTCCGGCTCTTCAAACTCCATCACAAGGGTATCCGGTTTTTCTTCAGAGGACTCTCTGGAATCCACCGGATTGATGCAGTAATCTTTGATCTGACCCATCTCATCCTCAGATAATGCTCCCTTTACTACATATGTAGTGGCGCTCCGGATGACCGGTTCTTCACTTTCATTTAACAGCTTCAGACACTGCTGGGCAGAGTCTGCCCTCTGGTCAAACTGCCCCGGGAGGAATTCCACGCTGAAAGCCGTTTCCCCTTCTTCCGCAGGGAACGCTTCCTCATAAACTTCATCCACAGGAGGCTCACTGAACACGGTGCCCAGCGCCTTTTGATAGCTTTCCTCAGAAACATTTTCCACATCATAGCGGATCAGTACGCGGATGTTTTCCACATCCAATCCCAAGTACTGCCTCACTTCCTCCAGCAGTTCCTTTGCTTTGATGGCATAGTCCTGTTTCTTTTCCACATAAACTCTCTTTACTTGTCCCATATGGTCCTCCTCTATTCGTGCAGCTTCTTTATGATTTGAAACGCAGAAGCATTCTCCAAGATCATTGGATCTTTCTTCGCGTAAAAAACGATTCCATCCACGGTGGAATGCACCGCAGAAATAATATCTCCCTCGTAAGGGTCCAGGATCTCTCCTAAGAGCTGTCCCCGGTGCACTTCCTCTCCGACATTGACAAGACGCCGGAAAAATCCCGGTGCCTCCGTCTTAACTTCCGCCATGTCCTCTTCTTCTATAATACTTGCAATATAGCCGTTATGGCAATTATATTTTAAAATTCCCATTCTGGTTAAAAACCGCAAAACAGCAGATACAGCCTGTTTCGCCGAAAACTCATTGATATGTCCCGTATCACCGGAATAGACTGAAAATGCATCTGTCCCGTTGATCTGCCAGTTATAATTTAACGTCTTCACATCAAAGCTTCTCGGCTTGCTTGTGATCACATAAGGCAGTCCGAATAAATTTGCCAGACTTGCACTTTCCTTTCCCGTAGTCTGCATCCGCACATGGGGTATAAAATCTCCCTTCCGGTAAAATGAAGGAAACTGGATTCCATAGCGGTAGCCCTTTACTTTCTCAAATATATTGGCCGCCAGACGGCTGGTTGGCTCTCCCTGCGGATTCCCCGGAAACTCCCGGTTGATGTCACTGTTGTCCGATACCCAATACCGCATCCCTACATTCATTGATGAATTATTCATTGAAGGGATGACCAGGATCTCATGATTTCCCACAATCGAGCCGGATGCTTCCAGCTCCTTCAGTCTTTTTACCAGCAGAGAGCAGATAAAAAGCTGCTGAAATTCATTGCCTCTCATGGAGCCGACAATGCAGGCAGACGGTTCTGAGTCTTCGCCTGTACTGCCGAACCGAAATCCTTTTATTTTAAATTCTTCCCTGAGGTAAGAATCTGTCGTATACAATGTCTCTTTGATCATACCAGGGCACCTCCCACGACTCTGGCGATCAGAGACCCCTCCGTCACGCCCGGGTGTTCTCTGACAGTCATTAAGATACCGTCCACCGGCGCAATGATTTCTTCCTCCACCGCTCCCAGGATGGGACTGGTGATGCTGCCGATGATCTCACCCTTTTTCACATAATCTTTCACCTTCTTGTGAGTGACAAACAGACCGTTCGTCTCGCAGTTCAGATAATGAATCCCGTCATCATGGACAACCGGGGCCCTTTTCGGTTCTGCACACGTTCCCTTCCAGATGCCCAGTTCCTTCATGATGGCAAACACTCCCTCTATGATCTGTCTGCAGAAGTCATATTTAATCCTGAATGCAGCCCCTGATTCTGTGACCATACAAGGCACTCCCCGTTCATTCAGGGCATAGGAAAGGCTTCCCTCATTCACTGTCGTAGACGGATGTATCCAAATCAGATCAGTATTCATATATCCTGCGAGGCGGAGCAGGCCCTCGCCCGCATCGCTGTTTAATCTCACCTGGGGGATCTCCTGAAGGAAAATATTGCTGGAATGAATGTCGATTACACAGTCTGCACTCTCCATATCCTCCAGCAGCTTGGCCGCTGTATATTCCCCGAGTTCCCCTTTTAAGTCTCCCGGAAAAACCGCGCTGTAATCCTCCTGTGTAACTGGGATGCTCCGGCTCCTGGCATCCAGCCCCAAAGGGTTGACCGACGGATATACGTCCACGATTCCTGACAGGGAATCATAGTCCTCTTTGATCCTCTTTATGATTTCTCCGCATATATACTGCCCTCCAAGCTCATCTCCATATAAACCTGAAACGAGGCATATTCTCTTTTCTCTTCCCGTCATCACGTCCGGATGCAGGGAATTCTTCTTAATCCTTAATGTCTCCCGCACCGGGAGCTTTACTGATACTACTGTCTCAATCATCCTGTTATCTCTTTCCTGTCCTGTACGTCAATCCGCTGAACCACTCTGAAAAAAACAGCTTGAGAAGAATCGGCGCCAAAAGGGTTGTCACCAACACCATAATGACCATAGGTGCAAACATCTCTTCCCTGAGCAGCCCGACATGGATTCCTTTTTGTGCAACGATCAGTGCTACCTCTCCCCTGCAAACCATGCCGGCTCCGATCTTTAGGGACTCCTTATAGGAATACCTGCAGACCTTGGCCCCGATGCCGCAGCCGATGATCTTCGTCAGGACAGCGGCAATACTGATAAGTACAGTGAAGATGATCATCGTCTGAGTCATTCCCGCCACTTCGACTTTGAGGCCGATGCTGGCAAAGAAGATCGGGGTGATCAGCATGTATGAGATACACTCCACCTTCCGGTGAATATAGTAAGTCTCCGGTATTCTGCACAGGATGATCCCCGCCAGATATGCCCCGGTGATGTCTGCAATTCCAAATAATTCGGCCAAAAATGCCAGAAACAGGCAGAATGCCAGTGCAAGCACCGGAACCCGTCTTCTGTGGACCTGTTCGTTGTTTACTTTCATCGTGGACATCCTGCGGAAAAACTTGTACACAACAATTCCGCCGGCACCTGAGAGCACAAAAAACAGAGCCATCTTGCCGATTATCATAAGAACTCCTGTGACCTCAACCGTTCCGGCCCTGCCGATGCTTGTCATCACAGAAAGCAGTATAATACCCAGGATATCGTCAATGATGGCCGCACCGAGTATTGCCGTTCCGACACGGCCCTTAAGCTTTCCCATATCCTGAAGAGTTTCTACCGTTATACTAACAGACGTGGCAGTCAGAATAACCCCCACAAAAATATTTTCCATTAAATTCTTTTCAAACATAAAAGAGATGACCGCTCCGACCGCCAGGGGCACGACAACTCCGCACAGCGCGATCACCATGGCTGCTTTTCCGCTCCGTTTCAGTTCCCTGATGTCGGTCTCCAGCCCTGCCTGAAACATCAGGACAATAACACCGATCTCTGCCAGACTCAGGATAGTATCAGACGGTTTGATCACGTTCAGCATCACCGGTCCCAGTATAATGCCCGCAATCAACGCTCCGACTACAGGAGGCATGTTTACTTTTCTCGAGAACAGGCTGAAAGACTTTGTCAAAACCAGTATCACCGCTATATCCAATAAATATCTGTATTCTTCCATAATAATAGCCTCCGCTGCCAATATTCGATGGTATCGTATCACACAGGAAAACACTTGTCAAACCTGTAACAATCTCTTTGTCCCCTTGCTTTTTCCTTTATTATTTAGTATATTAAGAACAGCCCAAAAATGCAAATAAAATTAGTAGAATTTCTGTGCTCACAAAGCCGGATTCTAAGAAAAGAGGTAGTCTTATGAGTGAAGATATCAACGTAGAAGCCGACGTATTTGAAGAAGAAAATCCAATCATCCATCTGGAAATGGAGGATGGTGTCCAGCTCGACTGCGCCGTGATCTGTATCTTCGGCATCGAAGAACAGGATTATATCGCCCTGGTTCCCGTAAAAGACCTTGAGAACGATGAGGAAGAAAGTGAACTGCTTCTTTACCGCTATAAAGAATTGCCGGATGATGAGGTTCAGCTGGACAATATTGAGGATGACGAGGAATATGAGATGGTTTCTGCTGCTTTTGATGCTATTTTAGACGACGAGGATGATGAAGAAGAATAAAACATTCCTGTTCCTCTGCCAAGCTTTGGCCCATTCCGCATAAACAATATAAAAACCTTCGGAAACAGCTTTTTCTCTGCCGCAGCCGAAGGTTTTTTACTATTCAATTCATATACTTCTTAACTCTGCAGATCCAAAAGCCATTTCTTCTTCTGTTCATCAATGCTTCGATCAGATGATTCAGTTCTTCTTTATTCTGCAGCAAATATGCATTCTGGAAATAGCTTTCTTTGTCGAATTCTCCGTATCTGCCTTTTCCCCTTTTCCTCCGGA
>Ga0137302_10280_pt1 | contig 30886 bp, 32 predicted proteins | sample Ramsor2O_GlcNAcB_FD_97184 | JGI IMG/M metagenome (GOLD analysis project Ga0137302, IMG submission 97184) | Mouse cecal microbial communities from Vienna, Austria - N-Acetylglucosamine amended with D2O_GlcNAcB | ecosystem: Host-associated > Mammals > Digestive system > Large intestine > Cecum... | reverse complement strand
ACGTGACGGATATCACTGTCATGGCCAGAGCGGCAGAGGCCGGCGGGGCAGATGCCATTTCCCTGATTAATACTCTTACAGGCATGAAGATTGATATTCACAAAAGAGCCTTTGCACTGGCCAACAGGACAGGCGGACTGTCCGGTCCTGCTGTAAAGCCGGTGGCTGTGCGCATGGTATACCAGGCTGCCCGGGCCGTGAAGGTTCCCATCATCGGCATGGGAGGAATCAGGAATGCAGATGACGCCCTGGAGTTCATACTGGCGGGCGCCACGGCTGTTGCCATTGGCACGGCCAATTTCCATAACCCCTATGCTACGGTGGAGACCGTGGATGGAATCCGGGCGTATATGGAGAAGTACGGAATCGGGGATATCCGGGAACTTATAGGGGCTGTGAGGTAGGACCGGCCAGGTAAGACAGGAAAAAAGCACGTAAGAGGTTAAATGACCCGTAAATACAGGAGGTTTAAGGAAGATGGAAAACTACAAGCAGGAATTTATAGATTTTATGGTGGAAAGCAGTGTGCTTAAATTTGGCGACTTCACATTAAAAAGCGGACGCAAGTCCCCGTTTTTCATGAATGCGGGAAGCTATGTCACAGGAACCCAGCTGAGGAAATTAGGAGAGTACTACGCAAAGGCTATCCACGACAATTTCGGACTGGATTTCGACGTGCTCTTTGGGCCGGCTTATAAGGGAATTCCCTTAAGCGTTGCGACCACCATGGCGATCAGCGAGCTGTACGGAAAAGATATCCGTTACTGCTCCAACCGCAAGGAGGTCAAGGACCACGGAGATACAGGCATCCTTTTGGGAAGCCCTATCAAAGACGGGGACAAGGTAGTTATCATCGAGGATGTGACCACATCCGGCAAGTCCATTGAGGAGACATTCCCCATCATCAAGGCCCAGGGAGATGTGGAAATCAAGGGACTCCTGGTATCCTTAAACCGTATGGAGCGCGGCAAAGGCGCCAAGAGCGCCCTGGATGAGATTAAGGATTTATATGGTTTCCCCACAGCAGCTATCGTATCCATGGCAGATGTGGTGGAGCACCTCTATAATAAAGAAATAATTGGCAAGGTAGTCATCGACGATCAGATAAAGGCCGCCATCGACGCATACTATGAGCAGTATGGAGCCCAGGCATAATGATGTTTCCAGGAAGAAAGGCGATGAATATGGAGAGAGTGTATAAAACCATGCGTAACACAGGGGCTGGCTGCATAGCGTTAGGAGTCATCATAGCCGTGACCGGCCTTACGGTTGGAATCATTTCTATTGTAAATGGAGCGCTGCTGCTGAAACGAAAATCCGAAATTGAATTTTAGTAAGCGGGGCTGACAATGATAAGAAATACAACAAAGCGTCAAAAGCTGGGATGGGTATTGTTCATACTGTATCTTTGTTTCCTGGCGTATTTCATGTTTTTTTCAGAATCCTTTGGGCGCACGGACACAGACAGGGGGTACCAGTATAATCTGGTGCCCTTTAAGGAAATCACGCGGTATTTCCGTCATTATGACGTGCTGGGGCCCACATTGTTCATGATTAACATGATAGGAAATGTGGCGGCCTTCATGCCTTTTGGGTTCTTTCTCCCCATAATCAGCAGACGCAGCAAAAAGTGGTACAACACGGTTATGTTCGGCTTTGTTTTCAGTCTGATGCTGGAGACTCTGCAGCTGGTGTTCAAGGTAGGGAGCTTTGATGTGGATGATATGTTCCTCAACACCCTGGGGGCAGCCGCAGGCTATCTGTGTTACCGCCTGGTGCAGTGGATCCGGTGCAAATTGAGAAAAAGGAGGCTTTCACGTTGAGGCAGATTGGCGATAAGGTATCGTATGTTAGAAATCCTTTTGCGAGAAACAGCTACTGCTGTCTGATACTTGCGGCGCTGGGACTGGCTTTGGGAATAGCCAGCATGTATCTGTCTGTGACAAGGGCAGGCCAGGGAGGCCTGAATACAGGGGCTTATGGCTTTTCCAGCCTTGCCGCGGCCCTTATGGGGCTGTGGTACGGGGCGCGCTCATTTATGGAAAAGGACCGCAATTACATACTGGCGAAGATAGGAATCAGTATCAGCGTGGTGCTGGTCATCGTGTGGGCTGTGATTATCATAACCGGTATTGTAAGATAGATGGGAGTAGATGCAGATGGATTACAGAATATTATTACAGGAAGAGAATGATGCCGTAAGGGAGCGTTACGAATTGTCCATGGAGCGTATCAGGTCCATGGACACAGAGGAGATGCAGCTGCCTTACGGCTGTTATTTTAAGAAGGTTTCGGCATTTATCCGCCGGATAGAGAGACTGGCAAAGCGGGTGGAAGAAACCGGCTTAAGCCGGGAGGCCGGGCTGGATGGGGCTCTTTTAACCCTGGAGGAACTGCGGGAGGAGAATCATGCCCTGTACCAGGATATTCTGCCTGAGAATTACGGGGAGAGCTTCGCCAATCCGGATTACGCGGTGGAGGTTTTGGGGGACGGCTACGGCCAGCTTTTATCCTTTCTTTATACGGAAATCCGGGCTGACATCGTATATGCATTTGAAATGCGGCTTATGAATATCACTATCCTGAACGAGCTGTTCCTGGAAGTATATAACCTATTTGTCCAGGCATGGGAGGAGGGAAGGAAAGCGCCCCAGGAGCAGCTGATTAAGGATTCCCTGTACTGGTTTGTCAGCGACTATGCGGAGGTCACAGTGGACTGGCGGATTCGTGAGGGACTGGACCCGGCCCTTTCCTTTGGGACAGACATTGTGATGGAGCAGGATTTGACTGACTTGCGGTATCTCTATGCCTACGGGGAATATGTTTCGGAGACAGAGATAAAGCTTGCCTCTTTCATGAACAGCCTTCCCCAGGAGACCATTGATCAGATGGCGTCCACTTATACGGAAGGATTCAGGAAGGGTTTCCAGGTCATGGGCAGGGACCTGAAGAAGAAACGGACCGTTGTGGTGGAATTTCAGCTGGGATTTGAGCGCATGATTCGCAGGGCGGTGGAGTACTTTCGGGAGATGGGACTTGAACCCATCTGTTACAGGGCGGCGGTGGAGTCCGTGAACCGCAGGGCCAATGGACGCAGAGGATATTACGGCACATCCCCCAACAAGCAGTATGATTATGACCATCGTTATGACAGCGCCCTTTATATGGGCAATGCTTTTAAGGAGAGGAAGCTGGCCGTCCTGCGGTCTGCCTATGAGACCCGCAGGAAGGAAGCCGCCTGGTGCGCGGGCCCTGCCCTGGTGGAGACATTTGGTGAGGAAGGCTTCACGCCTGTAAATAAAAAGACGGCTCTGGCCCTCAACGCCCATCAGGAGGCGCTGACTCTGGCTTATGCCAATGAATCCAGGCGGATTGTGAACCAGTATATGCCGGGAGACGAGACCAGCTTTACCATTATTGCCTTTCCCAAACCTGAGATTGGGCCGGAGTTTGAAGAAGTCTTCAGGGAAACCATCCGAATCAATACACTGGATTATGAGAAGTACCAGAAAATACAGCAGCGTATCATCCGGGCGCTGGATGAGGCCAGCCATGTGCTCATAACGGGCCGAGGCGGCAATGAGACATCCATGAAGGTATCCCTCCACCCCTTAAAAGACAGGGAAAAGGAGACCAATTTTGAGAACTGTGTGTCCGATGTGAACATTCCGTTGGGAGAGGTTTTTACATCCCCTATTTTGAAGGGGACAGAAGGACTGCTGCACGTAAAGAATGTTTATGTGGAGGATTATCAGTTCAGGAATCTGCGCATGGTGTTTAAGGACGGTAAGGTGACGGAGTATTCCTGTGGGAATTTTGAGGAGGATGGGAGCACCAGGGAGGCCGGAAATGGTGAGGCCGCTGGGGCTGCCGGGAGCGTCGGAAACCCCGGAAATGGTGAGACTGCCGGAACTGCCGGAGAGGCCCGCAGACAGGGCCAGGCTCTTGTAAAGCAGGTCATTATGCGGAATCATGACTGGCTGCCTTTGGGCGAGTTCGCCATCGGTACCAACACTACGGCCTACGCCATGGCCAGAAGGTTTTCCATTGGCGACAAGCTGCCTATCCTTATTGCCGAGAAGATGGGGCCTCATTTTGCAGTAGGCGATACTTGCTACAGCTTTGCTGAGGATTCGCCCATGTATAACCCTGACGGCCGGGAGGTCATTGCCAGGGATAATGAAATATCCCTTCTCAGAAAGACGGATATGTCCAAGGCGTATTTCAGCTGCCACACGGATATCACCATTCCTTATTCGGAATTAGGGGATATAAAGGCTGTGAGGGCAGACGGAAGCGGTATTGATATCATCCGTCAGGGCAGGTTCGTGCTGGATGGGACAGAGGAACTGAATGAGGCTTTGGACGAGGCGTCTGACTGAGTAAGCGGGTTAGAGCATGTTTGAAAATAACAGAATGTTTGTTTGATAGATAGATGAGGGAGACACTGTTCCGGATGAGGGGAGGGTGTGCTCATTGTTGAAAAATCACTTGGACAATCCAATTTACGGATAGAACAAGTGATTTTTTCTGTTATACTAGGTAAAAGAGAAACAATTTAGACTATATCAGGAAGGAGGGACGCCGCAGACTTCCCATTGCGGAGCTGGCTGTAGCTGCCTGCCTGTGCCTGGCCGGCAGAGAGACTGGCGGCTACAGGAGTCAGTGGGTTTCAGGAGAATACATTATAAAAAACATTCAAAAATGCGGGAGACCTTTTCAAGTACTTTTTTCAAGTTTTGTATTGACGGCATAAGCATTTCCTAGTATTATGATTATAAGTAGAATTGAGCTATATAAAGATACTTATAAGATAAACTAATAATAATTATCTACATGGATAATGAGCTTTAGAAAAGGAGAATAAATAATGGCAAAAGTAGGAATTGTAATGGGAAGCGACTCTGATATGCCTATTATGGCAAAGGCGGCTGAGATTCTGGACAAGCTGGGCATTGATTACGAGATGACAATTATTTCCGCGCACAGAGAGCCTGATGTATTCTTTGACTGGGCAAAGTCAGCAGAGGATAAGGGCTTTAAGGTAATCATCGCAGGCGCGGGCAAGGCTGCACATCTTCCCGGTATGTGCGCGGCTATTTTCCCTATGCCGGTCATTGGAATTCCTATGAAGACATCTGACCTGGGCGGTGTGGATTCACTGTATTCCATCGTGCAGATGCCAAGCGGTATTCCGGTGGCAACAGTGGCCATCAACGGCGGTGCCAATGCCGGAATCCTGGCGGCAAAGATACTGGCCGTCTCCGATGCAGAGCTGCTGGCAAAGCTGAAAGAGTATTCTGAAAGCCTGAAGAACGATGTGGTGAAAAAGGCCGGAAAGCTGGAGCAGGTGGGCTACAAGGAATATCTTGCACAGATGAAATAGGGCGGATTAAAGGAAATTGGCAAAGGAAATATCAGATAAGAGAGGATAAAAACCATGATGGATTACAAGAAGGCCGGAGTTGATATTGAGGCAGGCTATAAATCGGTGGAACTGATGAAGGAATATGTAAAGGGAACCATGCGCCCTGAGGTATTAGGCGGTCTGGGTGGATTTTCAGGAGCATTTTCCATGTCCGCGTTCAAGGGGATGGAGGAGCCTGCTCTGCTGTCCGGTACTGACGGCGTGGGAACCAAGCTGAAACTGGCATTTCTGATGGATAAGCATGACACAGTGGGAATCGACTGTGTGGCTATGTGTGTCAACGACGTGGCCTGCGCTGGTGGTGAGCCTCTGTTCTTCCTGGATTATATTGCCTGCGGCAAGAATGTTCCGGAGAAAATTGCCACGATTGTAAAGGGTGTGGCTGAGGGATGCAGGCAGTCAGGTTCTGCCCTGATTGGCGGAGAGACAGCAGAGATGCCGGGCTTTTATCCGGAGGATGAGTACGACCTGGCAGGATTCTCTGTGGGTATTGTAGATAAGAAGGACCTGATTACAGGTGAGAACCTGTGTGCGGGGGATGTCCTGATTGGAATGGCTTCTTCCGGTGTACACAGCAATGGCTTTTCGCTGGTGCGCAAGGTATTTGAGAAGGAGCTGACAAAGGAAGGCCTGAACACATATTATGATGAGCTGGGGGCCACTCTGGGCGAGGCATTGCTCGCCCCCACCAAGATTTACGTGAAGGCTCTGAGAAATGTAAAGGAAGCAGGCGTTACCGTAAAGGCATGCAGCCATATCACTGGCGGCGGCTTCTATGAGAATATTCCGCGCATGTTAAAAGACGGCGTGAAGGCTGTCATCAGGAAGGACAGCTACCCCATTCCTCCTGTATTCAGGCTGCTGGCTGATAAAGGGCAGATTGAAGAGCGGATGATGTATAATACCTATAATATGGGATTGGGTATGATAGTTGCCGTTAACCCTGCTGATGTGGAGAAAACCATGGAAGCCATGAGGGCAGCAGGCGAAGCTCCTTATGCAGTGGGCTCCATTGAAGAAGGAGAGAAGGGTGTGTCCTTATGCTAAGAGTAGGCGTACTGGTATCCGGCGGCGGAACCAATCTCCAGGCTATTTTGGACGCCGTGGATCATGGTGATATTACCAATGCAGAGGTATCCGTTGTCATCAGTAATAATCCGGGGGCCTATGCTCTGGAGAGAGCCAGAAAGCATGGGATCCGGGCTGTCTGCATTTCTCCAAAACAGTTTCCGGCCAGGGATGCGTTCAACCAGGCATTTCTCGCCAAAATAGATGAATATGATTTGGATTTGATTGTACTGGCCGGATTCCTGGTGATGATTCCGGCGGCCATGACTGAGAAGTATAAGGGACGCATCATCAATATCCATCCATCCCTGATTCCCTCTTTCTGCGGTGTGGGTTACTATGGGCTTAAGGTCCACGAGGCGGCCCTGGCTCGCGGCGTGAAGGTGACAGGGGCAACGGTCCACTATGTGGACGGAGGTATGGATACCGGCCCCATTATCCTCCAAAAGGCAGTGGAGGTGGAGGAGGGGGATACCCCTGAGATTCTGCAGAGAAGGGTCATGGAGCAGGCAGAGTGGGTAATCCTTCCCAGGGCAATCAACATGATTGCAAATGGGCAGTAGCATCTCTTTGACAGTAGCGCGCACCATATGTGCCATGTTTTCATTATAGGGAGGAACGTCATGAAAGTATTGATAGTAGGAGGCGGCGGACGTGAGCATGCAATCGCATGGAAGATATCCCAGAGCCCGAAGGTGGAGAAGCTTTACTGCGCTCCCGGCAACGCGGGTATTGCCAAGGTGGCTGAATGCGTTGACATCGGCGTCATGGACTTTGAGAAGCTGGTCGCATTTGCCGGAGAGCAGGCCATTGATTTGGTGGTGGTAGGACCGGATGACCCGCTGGCGGCCGGCGCAGTGGATGCATTTGAAGATGCAGGCATCCGCGTGTTCGGCCCCGGGAAAAACGCTGCCATACTGGAAGCTTCCAAAGCATTTTCCAAGGATTTGATGAAGAAGTACAACATTCCTTCTGCCGCTTATGAGACATTTGATTCCCCGGAAGCAGCCCTTACATACCTGGAGACAGCTCCCATGCCTATCGTGCTGAAAGCGGACGGCCTGGCGCTGGGAAAGGGCGTGCTTATCTGCAACACCAGGGAGGAGGCAAAGGAAGGCGTTAAGACCCTGATGCTGGATAAACAGTTTGGCTCCGCGGGTGACAGGATTGTGATTGAGGAGTTCATGACAGGGCGGGAGGTTTCCGTGCTCTCCTTTGTGGATGGCCACACTATCAAAATCATGACCTCGGCCCAGGACCACAAGAGAGCCAAGGACGGGGACCAGGGACTGAATACAGGGGGGATGGGAACATTTTCACCCAGCCCATTCTATACGGACGAGGTGGATGCATTCTGCAGAAAGTATGTGTACCAGCCAACCGTGGACGCCATGAAGGCAGAGGGCAGGGAGTTCAAAGGAATTATCTTCTTTGGCCTGATGCTGACGGAAAACGGCCCCAAGGTGCTGGAGTACAATGCCAGGTTCGGAGATCCGGAGACTCAGGTAGTTCTGCCAAGGATGAAGAATGACATTGTGGATGTGTTTGAAGCCTGCGTGGACGGAACCCTGGACCAGATAGAGCTGGAGTTTGAGGACAATGCAGCCGTATGCGTGGTTCTGGCATCGGACGGATACCCGGAGCATTATGAAAAGGGATATAAGATAGACGGCCTGGACCGGTTTGACGGTCAGGACGGGTATTATGTATTCCATGCCGGAAGCAAGTTCGATAAGGACGGGAATGTAGTGACCAACGGCGGAAGGGTGCTGGGGGTTACGGCAAAAGGTAATACACTGAAGGAAGCCAGGGAGAATGCTTATAAGGCTGCGGAGTGGGTGGAATTTGGGAATAAGTATATGAGGCATGATATTGGGAAGGCGATTGATGAGGCCTAAGTTGTGATATAGATGATACTTGTGGTTTTTTAGAATAAGACGCATATATAACCGCAATATATTGCGGCTTACGACCGAAAGGTTGGCAAAATTGGGGCGTTTTTCGATTGTGAATTTAAGGGCAAAAACGGCAAGAGTGTAGATGACATCCCCTGGTTTGAGTAATAAACCAGGGGATTTTCTGTTGTGCGCCTGGCGGCGCACGTTTCTAACGGGTGAAAGTCCTGAATCCACCTGGTAGCGGGAAGGATATAGCCGAAGGCAAGGGTGTTGCAGGTGACTGCAAATCTGAAGGAAGCCGGATGTGGGGAACGAACCCATGGGCAAACCTCTGGTCTGACGGACAGAAACCGTATAGAAGGCTGTACATGAGGGTAAGTCTGCAACACAAGATGAAGCCCGATAGCTACACGGAATCGTGTACAGTAAATGCGGCAGATAGATGTCTAAAGGGACAAACTTTGATACAAAATAAGCCTTCCATTTCGGAGGGCTATTTTTCTGCAAGTCTTGAAAAAGCCTTATTCTGTAGGCTTTCTTGGATTTCATTTCTTTCTACGATTTGTGTTGACTTCTAAAATTTCCATAGAATAAGGAATCTTTAAATCACGGGAATTGTATTGTACTGGTAGATGCACACCCCTCTGAGGGCAGCAGAGCCAAAAATCCATATCCGCTAAAAAGTATGATTCCGGCATTAAGCCGTGAGAACATTTTAGCGGATAATTTTATATACGGAATTGCTTTGAGAAATTCGTATGCACCAAAAACCCCGCCGAAGCGGGGCTGGTATTTTTTTCTTATGCTGCGGTGAAACCCTGGGCTGCAAGCGCCTCTGTCAATTCTTCGTTCTTCTCGCCGCTGAGTTTGCCGTTCCGGTCGATGATGTAGCTGCCGATGGCGAAAGCGTATGTGGGGGCTTTCTGGTATACCGGAGCTGTTCCGATGAAGTTGCCTACTGCGGTTGCCAGCTCTTTGCGGCGGGGGCCGGTTACATTGTAGCTGATCTCCATGGTGCTGGCTTCCTGATTGGCTTCGGCTTCCTCTGCCGGTTCAGGGCTTTTGGCTGTCTGCTCTGCCGTATCCTCTGCGGTTTCCGGTTCTGCCGTGGCTTCTTCGGGCTCTGCCGCCTGCATGATTGGCGGTTCTTCCGGGATGATGGCCAATGCCGTTTCCTCCGGTGCCGGGGTTTCGGCTGCTTCTTCCTGCCGGGCTTTCTTCTGCGCTTTGGCGGCTGCCTTTTCTGCGCGGGTTACTTTCGCCCTCGGCTCAGGGAATGTCTCCGGAAGTACGCCGGATGCGTAATGGATTTCAAAAGTGATTTTGCCGTCTGTAGGTACGTTGAAATGGAAGTCGAGAAGTTCAACCTCTTTGATGCTGTCCGGAAGTTCGATATTCTTGTACCGTTTTACTTCCCTGCCCTCTACCATGAGGCATACCGGAACCGCGTCCCTCAATTTTGCTGTGATTCTACCTGTCTTCATACTGTTGTCCGCCTTTCTTATTTTGATATTTTTTGTATTGGCTGCTCGCCTTGTGAGTGACAGCTTACGCATTTTTGGTGTGAAAGCAAGCCTTTTTTCAAAGAATTTTTCTTTTTTCTAAAATGCAATAAAGATAGAACCGGCCAGCCGTGGGGATATTGGCTGGCCGGTTCTATCTGGGTATCATGCTTTTTCAAAGGGTTCTCCGCAGTCTGCGCAGGTTACATTGACCTCGCGGGTTGCCCGTATGATGGTGCCGCAGCAGGGGCAGATATATTTGATGCTTCGGTTGATGGATTTTTTGCGCCCGCCTTTGGAGCTTCCGGCTGCCTGCAGGCGGCTGGCATGGATGCCGGTATCTCCCAGGGCGGATATGATCCATGCTTCGGCCTCCGGAGCCAGGGTCGTAACCGTCCAGCCGTATTTGGGATGTTTCTCAATATGCAGGCCGTGGGCTTCGGCGGTGGCTTTGAATTTCATATTGTGGTAGTAGCCGTTGTTGCTTACGTCCTGGATATCATGCTGCAGATTATATAAGTGGCTCATTTCATGAAGAAGCGTGGCGGCTATCTCCGTAATGGGGCGGTCAAGGTACTCGGCGCAGAGGTTGATCTCCCGGTAAAGTTCATTATCTGCATTCCAGATTTCATGGATGCTGCACCAGCCGTATGCGCCGCGCCCGCCATCCGGGGATACGGTGATGGCCGGACGGGTAAGCTCTCCATGGTAGAAATGCTCGTTAAATAGGTCAAACATTTCCTCGGTTTTCTTTACAATTTCGGATATATTGAGCATTTGGTGTCCTCCCTAAAATTATGTTTTAATTCTGTGAGTGACAGCTTACATATTTTGGATAGAAAAGCAAGCGGAAACCACATTAAAACAAAATTTTAAGGTGGGATAGGAAAAGCCCCGCCGGAGCGGGGCTGGGATAGTTTCTTACAGCATATGACTCACGCTGCCATTTGAAGCGCGTTTGCATTGATGCCGTCAATAACCGTCATGATTTTTTGGAGTGCTATGATATTGTCGGTAAAGACCTCAACAAAGTTTATTCCCGGAGCAAAATCATCATCGGCCAGTTCTTTCCTTTCGAGGGTACCATTTTCAATGATCCATTCCTTGATGCATTTTATAAAATAAATCTGTGCCTCTGTAAACATGCCTTCGTCCAAAAATTCTGAAAAGGCTTCGTTTGCCGCTGCTTCGGATAGGCCGGTAAGGCTTCTGACAAATTTTCCGAGCGGGATATCTGCGGGCATTGCTTTTTTGTATTCATCTGCGGTGCCGATATCATGCCAGAAGATGTTTTCCAGTTCGTCCCAGTCTTCTTTTGTGAGAGGGATGTTGTTGCGCAGCTTGCTTAATACGGGCTTGTCTTCGTTTTCGGTTACATATCGGGAGGCACGGGCGTAATAGTCTTCTAGGTCGCTTTCGGAAGTAAAACGCTCGCCTTCCCGTTCGAATAGGACGGCATCCGTTATATTGATAACTTTATGCTTTATTTCTTTTTTTAAAAACCGCATGAGGCCGCGCAGTTCTTCCCGGATTTTATCAATATCCGTCAGACTTGCGGTCTCCCAATAAGCCTCAGTTTTAATTTGCGAAAGCATTTCCTTCGCTTCGCGCACTTCTGGAATCGTTCCTTTCTGTTCCAGGCTGGCGGCAATACGCTGGACTTTGCGGGAGACGGAATGGTATGTGCCCTCGTCGTCTTCAGCTTTTGCAAGGATCATACGGTACATTAAAATATCTAAACGTCTTGCTGCTTCATCATCATTAAGGGCGGGAACCAGCCTTGCGAGGCGGGAAATGATGGCCTCCGCCTCAACGATATCCAGATACTGGAAAGCGTTTGGGTCTGAATATTTTTCTACAAATTCAAGCTGCTGCCGTACTTGGAATTGTTCGGTGTTCAAGGCGGCAATGGAAGATGAAATATCCTGCACCAGCATATTGCGGAAGGGGATCAGTTCATCGGTCTGGTATTTCATATCCTGCAGTTCCCGGATAATATGCACTTTTAAGGAAAATGCTTTCTCAGCCAGGGAGCCGCTATCCTCGGCATCTTTTCCTTTTGGGTTCTGCTCGAAAAACGCAAAATTCCCTAAATAGTCAAAAATGTAGAACTGCGTCTTATCTTCGCCGGGGCCAAATAGGTCTTCACAAAGCCGGGTTCCACGGCCAAACATCTGCCAGAATTTTGATTTTGAAAATACCTGCTTATAAAATACCAGATTCAATATTTCAGGGACATCTATGCCGGTATCCAGCATATCAACAGATATTGCAATCTGCGGGTATTTGTTTTTGTCCTTGAATGCGGTCAGGAGGTTTTCATGGTATTTTTCCTCATTGTCGATGACTGCGGCAAACTGCCCAGCGTACTGCGGATAAAGGATATCAAATTGTTCCTTGATGAATAGGGCGTGTTTATGCCGCCGGGCAAAAATGATGGTCTTGCCCAGTTTATCGCCGCCTTCTACTTTCAGTCCTTTTTCCATAAGCTCCGTTAAAATACGGCGGGTGGTGTCTATGTTGAAATACTGCTGGTCGATGGATGAGCCGCTGATGAAATCCGGCATCTCATCGTCTTCCTCGAATGCGTCTTCATAGGCCTGCTTCTGTTCCGGTGTCAGGTCTTCATAGTGGAGACCGTGGGTCGGGATCTGATACAGCTTCTCGATGCAGTGATAGTCTACGAGATGGTGTTCGTCCAGGGCTTCATCGTATTCATAGGCATAGGTCGGCATATTGTCTTCAAGGTCAAAAAATTCATAGGTGTTATGGCCAACGTCGCTTTTGGGGGTTGCGGTGAGGCCGACGAGCAGCGCATCAAAATAGTCGAAAATAGCGCGGTATTTTTTGAATATGCTCCTATGGGCTTCGTCTACAATGATCAGGTCAAAATGTCCGGGTGTGAAAAGCAGCTGGCCGTCTTCCGTTTTTTCTTCATTGATGGCATTCATGATGGTAGGGTAGGTTGAAAAAATGGCCCGGTCTGTGGGCTTATCTTCGCCGCGCTCCAATAGGTTGCAGGTTGATAAGTTTGGCATATGCTTGGTAAATGCCTGCTTTGCCTGCTTTACTAATTCTTTGCGGTCTGCCAGGAACAATATATTTGTTATCCATCTGTGGGAGGACAGAACGTCAACAAGGGAGACAGCTGTCCTAGTTTTCCCGGTTCCGGTTGCCATGACGAGCAATGCCTTTCTGCGTTTCTTTGTATATTCTTCACATACCCGCTGGATGGCAATTTTCTGGTAGTCGCGATCTGTGATGGCGGGATTGATGTTCAGCTGGTGAAATTCTTTTGCCAGGGTGCGCCGATCAATGATCCGCTGTAAATCCTGCTTGGAAAAAACGGAGTATGCTTTTCTTTCCGGGTAGTTCATATCATCCCAGAACCATGTGGTATAGCCGTTTGTATAGAAAATAAGGGGGCGTTGGCCGGTCATTTTTTCTAAGCAGTTGGCATAGAGGAAAGCCTGATGTTGTCCGATTTTGGGATCGGCAGTTGTCTTCTTGGCTTCTACAACGGCCAAGGGCTTTCCATCGTCTCCGTACAGTACATAATCAACTTTGCCGATACCGGAGTCATTAGGCATACCAATTACGGGGAGTTCTTCTATACAGTCCTTGCCAAAAGTCCATCCCATGGATTTAATATTTATGTCAATGATACTGCTCCGGGTTTCCGCCTCGCTTCTATGGTCAGGAGTGAATGCTCTCCTTTGCTGGTTCTCCTGCCGCATGGCCGCCATTTCCGCCCGGAGTCTTTTCATCTCTTCGGCCATTTTTTCTCGGTCTTTTGAGCGGGCATCCAGTTCCTTTTGGAGCTTTGCTAATTCATCTGGAGAAACGCTCTGGTTTTTATTTGCCGCAAGCAGCGATTCATCAAAGGTGCGTTCCGTAAATTCAGAACCATAGCAGTAGTCGATGAACATGATGAAATCAAAAAGATTGGAGAGGGCCAGTACAGCTTCCTTATAGGTGACCTGTTTGCTGGTGTGCGCAGCAAAATTGCCCAGCTTGATGATAAAGCGGAGACGGTTTAGGATATCCTCGTCAACCGAATCGGTAAAGGTCGGGTTGAATACCAGCGCGGAAAAATTGTCCTTATAGGGCATCTGTAATGAAGGGTCAATGGAATAGAGCCATTTTACGGCAAGTTCCGCGCTTTTACGCACGCCAAGGGCGCAAAGGGCAGGGCTTGCGGAGATGGAATTTTCGGCCTCTATGCAGGCATCTGAAAATGCTTTGAATTGACTGTCTTTTTGTAAAAAGTCAAAGTTTGTCATAAAATTCTCTCCTTTCTCAGTAAGATTTCTATGTAAAGCACTATGTGCGAACATACCAATTTCGATTTGTCGATGTCTTGGACGAAAGCGGCAAAAGATTGTTGTAGATCAAGTGGTGGCAGTTTAAATCGTAAATGCTTTATTATTGTTAAATTTAAACCATCCATAATCGCACCTTTTGAGTTCATGTGCATTTGAGCAATTATCTCTGGATGGATTTGAAAAGCATTAGCGAGAAAATATGGATCAGCCAATTCATCGTTCAATGTCAAACATGCTAAATGCTTAGTATTTATAGCTAAAGGCATATCTTTAGGAATAACCGCCGAGCGTCCAACTGTTCCCATAATGGTAATTATTACATCTAAAGGTTTTACAGTATATCTTTTTAATTTCTGATACTTTTCCTCTGTAATGTATCGCATTCTATTATATGAAAATTTGTTTTCTACAGCATTGTCAATGCCTAAAACAAAAATTCCATTATCGACAAATTCATCGTGATGTAAAGCACTTCCAAAAGGTCCGGTTCTCATATCACTACAAATATCTTCGATGTTGACAGTAACCCAATCGTTATTATTATCAAACATCTCCACAAACCGTGATTTGAAATCAGCTTATATACTTGCGATGGGACAGCTTTACATTGTTCTGGTCAACCATAGCGTATTGCATTGTGGTATCGATTTTGGTGTGACCAAGCAACTTTTGAACTTGCTCAATGGGCATTCCTTTATCAATGGCTTTTGTGGCCAGCGTTCGCCGGAACTTATGCGGGTGAACTTTTGGAATATCCAGTTTTTTGCCCAGCTTACGAAGCATAATTTCAACTCCACTAATCTGCAAACGGTCATGCGGCTTTAATAATGATACGAATAGAGCCGGATTATCATCATCCCTACTGTTGAGATAATTTTGTAAATGTATTTTGGTGCGGGCATCAAAATAAACGGGACGTTCCTTGCTTCCTTTGCCGAATACGATACATTCTCTATTATCAAAATCTATGTCGGCAATGTTCAAGCCTACTAATTCTCCCACGCGCATTCCAGTGGAAGCCAATAAGTCAATAATCGCAAGATCACGCAGGCAGTCACAATTATCCCGCATGGATTCCAGAGACTCATCACTATAGGTTTCCTTTACGGTTTTGCAGTTTTTATCTTATGTATACGGCGGACGGGGCTTTTTAAAATATAGTCTTCGTCTTCCAGCCATGCAAAAAAGCTGGATAAGATACGCCGGATATTATCTATATTTCCTTTGCTGCATTCATTTGTTTCTTGATAAGTAGATAAGTATTTGCGTAAATCATCAGTAGTTACATGAGTAACATGCTTATCAAAGTTCTCCAACATACGGCTGATGGTTGCCTTGTAATACCGCAATGTCTTTTCACTGCAGCCTTCTACTTTTTTGGCAGATACAAACATTTCCAATAAATCTGCATTGGAAATGTTGTCTTCCTTTTTCTCGCAGTCAGAAACGGGAGAAATTTCTACATTCCAAAGGCAGTGCAGGAGAGTATTCTGGAGCTGTGCCATTTGGGCATTATCCAAATAAGGGAGCATTTTTTGTAAAATTTCATTCATTAGCTGTTCTTTCATGTTGATACACCTCGTATTTTCGTATAGTTGTACCAACATCCTGCGCCAACTTAATTCAGCCAAAGTATTCCTGCATAAGTGCTGATTTCAAATATTCTGCTTTTTCCAGGCATTCTTTCACTGCCAATTTCGATTTGTCGATTTCATCTATGAAAGAAACAAAATTTTCCTGTAACTTAATTGGAGGAGCAAGTAATCGTAACGATTTTATGGAATCAAAGTTTAAACCAGCCTTTACAGCACTTTGATTTTTGGTGAAAAATTGCATTTTTCCGGCAGGGCTTTCCATAAAATACGCAACATATAATGGAAGCAACTTTCCTTTCTTTAATCTAATACAGGAAAGGTGTTGATTGATATATGCGCCGTGGTTTGCTATCTCTTTTGAAACCACACCGGTACGTCCCAGATCAGCAGTTATGCTTATGAGCAGATCCCCTTCCTGCACCCGTGTCCTTTGTGCCTCTGCGTTTTTAGGTGCATGAACAGATTGCATATTTTCTGTAGTTATTCTGCAATTTTTAACATTTTTAATTGTTATGAACCATTCATCGCCATCGTCAACGCAGTATTTTGCCCATCCGCGAGAACCGGAAGTGAGGAAGTCTATATATTCCGATAATGATACCAAGGGGTATCCATGCTGGTTTTTAACCGGATCTCCAAACATTTCTATAAACCGTGACTTGACAAGTACATCCATTTTTTCCACTATAGAATTACATAATCCTATCATGGCATCAATTTTCTCAAGATTTCTAGCTATTTCCAGCTGTTTTTCCATTGGTGGCAGAGGCAGTAATTCCTTCTGGTAGTCCTTAAAGTAAATATGGGGAATCGTTGCCCCGGTTCATAATATAAGTACTTAACTGATATTGAATCATTTGGAATCAAATACTGCAACGTGCCTATTACGGAGGTTTTTTCGGGCAGTAGCATTGTTCTTCCAATACCAGCACCATCTTTAACAACGGCAATATATGGCTTGTCCTGATGATAGAAATTTACATCTTTAATATATCCGTTTGCGCCATAAATTGCATAAGTGCCGTTGCTGTTTTCAATATCTTTTTGCGCTATATTTGAACTTCCTTTTTTGCAAACATCCCCAAGAGCTACATATTTTCTCATGCGGCCACCTCCCTAGAGGTAGTCAGCATCTCCCCGACTTCCCGTGATTTGATAAGCTGGTCAAGGGTATCTTCTATTTGGCGGCATCTGGATATAGCTTCATCCGCAAGGTTCAATTTATATGAAATTTTCTGCTGCTCAGTTTTTGAAGGAAATGAAATATCCCTTTTTTCCAATACAGACTTATTTAGGGTGCTGCCTTTTACGGCCTTGTTTGAACCGACAGACCAATCTTGTGCTTTCAAATAATGATATAAGTAGTCGTTGTCGATATCGTATATACCTTTATTTATGAAAGCCATTATAGCTTCATTTGTATAAGTATCCTCAGCGGTAATAGAAACCTTTCCTATTGACAGCTTAAAACTCATGATAACCGTTCCTTTTGGAACAAGTTTTATACCGGTTTCAGATATGGCTGCATCGGAAATTTGCTCCCGCGTCTTAGATATATACTTATCATTCATATCTGAAATAGATATCCAGTTTTGCGTCCCGCCCCAATAGGCTGGATTATTGCGGGCGGGTGTTTTTCCCATTTGAAGGCTGAATACATCGCTAAAACGCAAACTCATAATTTGCCCTCCAATTCCGAAAGTACATCGCCCAAAGCCTCATATAAACTGTTCAGTTCGGCAAGGATATCTGAGGAAGGCGGGTATTCCTGCGCTACATACTCAATTTTCTTGTATTTATTGATAGACAAATCATAGTTCTTTTCCCGGATTTCGTCTACAGGAACCATAAAGCTCTGTTCCGTGCGCTCCCGTTTCATTTCTGCGTCAAGGTGGTGGAACCGCTCTACAATATCATCTATGTCGCCGCAATTTCCCAGATCATCGCGCTTATCATCCAGGCTGAACCCATCGGACTTCATATCATAGAACCATACATTTTTCGTCCCGCCGGAACCAGTTTTTGTAAAAATAAGTACGGCGGTGGAAACGCCTGCATAGGGCTTGAATACGCCGGAGGGCATGGATACGACTGCCTGGAGCATATTGTTGTCAATGATTTCTTTACGGATGGACTGGTGCGCTTTGGACGATCCGAAAAGCACACCGTCCGGCACAATGCAGGCGCACCGGCCACCGGCATCCAGCATACGCAGGAAAAGAGCCAGGAACAGAAGCTCTGTTTTAGTGGTCTTGACGACATTCGTCAGGCTCGGGGCGACAGCATCGCTGTCTAAGGAGCCTTTAAATGGGGGATTCGCAAGTACCAGCGTATATTTGTCTTCATCGGTATTGTTTTTTGACAATGAGTCATTAAAACGGATATCCGCGTTATCCATCCCATGGAGGATGGTGTTCATGGCTGTGATACGGAGCATGGTCTGGTCGGTATCGTATCCGGTGAACATTTTGTTCTGGTAATGCTCCAATGCCTTTTTATCCAGGCGGAGAGTGCGCTCATTTTCCTCACGGACATACTGCCCGGAAACAACCAAAAAGCCGCCCGTGCCGCAGGCCGGGTCTGCGATGGTATCTGTGATTTTCGGCTGCATCATCCTGACCATCATTTTGATAATATGGCGCGGGGTTCTGAACTGGCCAATGCGGCCAGCGGTCTGCAGCTTGGAAATCATATATTCATACAGGTCGCCTTTGAGGTCTCTGTCTTCCAGGGGAAGATCTGAGATAGCCGTTACTACTTTCTCTGTGATCAGGGCATTTGGCAGGGCGAAGGAAGCGTCTTTCATATAGCGGGCATAGGAGCTTTTTTTCCCGGTTTTCAGCTTTTTGATAAATGGGAACACTTTCGTCCCCAAAATGGAATAGATTTCTTCCGCTTTGAGATTTTGGAACCGGCTCCATCTGAGGCTCTGGCCGTTCTCGTCCTGCGGAAAAATCCGCTCGCTTTCAATGCCGAGCAGGGCATCCTTCTTTTCATTCGCGAGTTCTACATCGTCAAGGGATTTAATGAAAAACAAATATGTAAGTTGCTCGATCACTACCAGGGGGTTAGCAATCCCATAGGAATACATATCATCCCATATTTTATCGATTTGGTTCTTTAATTCTCCCGTAATCATCGCCTTCTTTCCTCCAAACGTCTATAATTTTCTCTGATGAGATACCGTTACTCAGATTTCACATTCCTCAAAATAATATCCCTGCCGGATACGGAATACTGCGTTTCCACAGCATTCACAAAAGGCGGCATCGGCGGGCTGTGTATTCCCGCAGGGTTCATTCGTGCGCGTCTGCCCTTTCTTTAGCGCGGTTCCGCAATGGGAGCAATAATTTGCATCTGGACTATAAGAGCCGCCGCAGTAAGGGCAGCTTCCGGCAACCCTTAAAAAGGGGGCTTTCGGTTTGGCAAATTTCTTTTTCGGAGGATTGATCTTTGCGAATTTCGCCAGCTCGATATCCTCTTTGTGGCAGCATACCGTTATTTCTTTTAAGTACTCCCCAAACTGGTGCAATGTGAATGTCACGTTTGCCGGGGTGAACTGGTAATCCTCCGTGGCTTTTTTATACCTTATAAGTGCGGCTTCGTCTGAAATGCCGCAGATAAAGGTAATGTCCCTTTCATCGTAAATATCCAGGCTCCGCATCAGCCATTTTGATGCGAGGACTTCCCCGGCAAACATATCTGCCTCAAATTCCATCTGCGCATACAATTCCGGGGAAAGGGCTTCCTTTTTTATTTCTGTTAGATGGTTGTTTGCCAGGTGGCCTAAATAAATATGGCCGATCTCATGGAGCTTTGTCCATAGGACACGTCCCGGCGGGATATTGTCCGCAGCATTGATGATGATATCATAGATGCCTTTTTTGACATCGTACATGGACAGCCCGTCCTGGCTTCGCATTACATGGTCTAAAACATACTGCTCAGATTTCCCGATTTCATATGCAAGCTGCGGCACATATTTTAAACGCCAATTTGGGTTTTGGTCAATGATATCTTCGGGATTGATTGGGAGCCAGTGTATCCCGTAGTCATGGATAAAGCTGTGCGCCTTGTAAAATACCTTCAAGGCGCTTTCGGAGTTATCCCTCAAAGGCATCGGGGTATAATGACTCCATTACTTTTCTCAGCTTATCCAGATCCTCGTCGCTTAGGGTGGCTCCGGCCCTAAAGATGGCTTTCAGGTCTGGGTTTTCAATAAAGTCCGCCAGCTGCTTATCGTCATGGGCAACGCGGAAGGCTTCCTGCGTCTGTGCCAATGCTCTCTCGTCAAGGGTAAGTCCGCTGTCGGCTGTCCTTGCAACGGCACGGAACTCTTCCTCGCTGACAGTGACGCCATCTACAGCAAGTTTTGTGAGGGCGGCTTCAAGCTGCTCTTTCTTTTGGATATTGATCATGGTTTCGAGCGGGGTCTGTAAAACGACCGCTATTTTGGCGAGCATTTCAACCTGCGGTTCCCTTGCGCCGGATTCAATATAATCAAGGTATGATTTGGAGATGCCGGCCTGGGAGCTTAATGCCTTTACAGAAATTTTCTTTTCACGCCTTATGTTTTTGATGTATTTTCCCAGTTTTTGCCCCATTGTGATCCTCCTTACATTGTTTTTGTGGGTAAACTATTGACAATGCCCACAAATAGTGGTAATGTTATAGCCGCAAGGTCAATGAGTTAAAAGTGGCTCGTACCTTTTTAGGGGTACGGGTTTTTGTTTAACCTCATATTACCACTAATAGTTGGCATTGTCAACAAAAGAACCACAATTTTTATGATTTAGAGAGGAGGAAATTTATGGTAGAGGTCAGGGATGGAAAAAAGCGTCTTGCCTGCAAATACGATGCAGAGACGGGGCTTATTGAGGCACTTTATAGGGGGTATAAGGCCAGCACCCGTCTGGCGGTGGGCGACTCGTTTACGGTTGAGCGTGATACGACTGTGACGGTTGTCACAAGGGATACGGTTACTACTTTTTTGATTGAGCACAGCAAGGTAAAGGCTTAAATCATATATATAAAAACAAAAATCCGCAGAGCTGCATGACGGCCAGGATGAGTTCCCAATTTGGGGAGTCATTCTGGCCGTCTTTTTGTCCTATTTTGGATGTGGCGGCTTCTGCGGAAATTCAAAAATCCAAAGGAGCAACGCTATGAAAATAAGAATTTATCATGAACGTAAAGATGAGGCTATTGTGCTTGAAGTGCCGGATGAGGAATGTGAGATCATGGTTGAAAATGATTACAGGCAGCGTCTTGGCTCGGCGGAGGACAAGTCTTCCGTGCAGAGGCGGACGGCGCAGGAAATTATGGATGAGGATTTTAATAAGCCCACTTTTAATAAGAATCAGGCAGAGACGCGCCGCCATGTACTTTTGTCGGCACTTGATCCGGAGGAACGCTATTTTGCGGATGGGATGGATGTCCTTTCAGAAATTATCCGGGAAGAACGCTATGAGGAGCTTCGCAGGGCGGTGGAAAAATTGGAACCTCAGCAGAAGGAGCTTATCCGCCGTATCTTTTGGGAGGATGAAAGGCAGGTGGATATTGCCCGTGAGCAGAATGTTTCAAAGCCCGCCTTGGCGGGGCGTATGAAACGGATTTATGCCGCTTTGAAAAAAATTTTATAAGAGGCCATTAACTTTCCGCTTTCCCGTGAGGTATAGGTGAAAGGCATCAAACGATACGGCCTTTCAGAAAGGATGATGTGCGATGGGGCATACATTGAAGATTCATGTTGCAAAGGGGCATAGGAATGGCGGTGTAGTCACATGCCGCCAGATAACTGTGCGGGAGCGTCTGGTTCGCTTCCTTCTCGGGACTCCCATGAAACTTACTGTGATTGTGCCGGGATATTCCGTTGAGGAGGTGGCGATTAAGGAGGTGGACGGAAGTTATGCAGAGCCTGTCTGATGGGCTGGAAATGCCCATTCATGCTGTGCCATACCAGCATCAGAGGGAAGCGTTCGAATTTGTTATGGAATTGTTCGGGTTGCTTCCTTCAAAAAGGAGAAGTTCCGGGGCGGCATTATTGATGGAAATGGGAACCGGGAAAACCCTTACCACGATTGGGATCACTGGGGCTTTATTTAACGCCGGGAAAATCCGGCGGGTGCTGATAGTTGCCCCGCTCTCAATCCTTGGGGTATGGGAGGAGGAGTTCCGGAAATTTGCGGATTTCCCCTACTGCCTTGTGGTGCTTTCGGGGAACGGCAGCAGGAAGCGGGATACCCTGCGGCATATGGCCGGGGCTTCCCTGCAGGTGGCGGTGGTGAATTACGAGAGCGCATGGCGGATGGAGAAAGACCTCGCGGCATGGCGGCCAGACCTGATCGTTGCGGACGAGGGGCATAAGATCAAGACCCACAACATTTCCGCCAGCAGGGCGATGCACCGGCTGGGGGCGAAGGCCGGATACCGGCTGCTGCTCACGGGTACGGTGATCACCAACAAGGCGGTGGACGTATTCAGCCAGTACAAGTTCGTGAATCCGGCTATTTTCGGGCAGAGCTTCTATACGTTCCGGGGGCGGTACTTTGACATGGTGGGGTATGGGAACCATACGCCGGTATTGAAGAAGTCCATGGAGGCGGAACTGATGGAGCGGATGCACAGCATCGCGTTCCGGGCGACCAAGGCGGAGTGCCTCGACCTGCCGGAGATGACGGATATCCTGCGGCAGGTGGAGCTGGAACCAGCAGCCCTGCAGATTTACCGGGGGCTGGTGAAGGAAAGCTATGCGGAATTGTCCGGCGGGGAAGTGACGGCAACGAACATCCTTACGAGGCTCCTTAGGCTGTCCCAGCTTACGGGCGGTTTTATCGGGAATGATGAGACCTCTGCCGTGGAGCAGGTGAGCTGCGCGAAGCTGTCGGCTTTGGAGGACATTCTGGACGGTATCATGGCGGAGGGGAAGAAGCTGGTCATCATTGCCCGGTTTATCCCGGAGATCAAAGCCATATGCAGGCTTCTGGAAAAGCGGAAACTCAAATATTCCTGCATCGCCGGGGGCGTGAAAGACCGGGAGGCGCAGGTGGCGGCGTTCCAGGAGGAGCCGGAGGTGATGGCCTTTGTGGGGCAGATCGCTACGGCGGGGCTTGGCATCACGCTGACGGCGGCCTCTACCATGGTGTTCTATTCGCTGGACTATTCCATGAGCAATTTCGAGCAGGCGAAGGCCCGGATACACCGGGTCGGCCAGCGGATGCCCTGCACCTACCTGTATCTGGTGGCGCGGGGGACGGTGGATGAAAAGGTGCTGGCGGCTCTGGGCGATAAGGCCGACCTTGCCCGGACGCTGGTGGATGATTACCGCAGCGGGAGGAACCCGTTTGCGTGAGAAGGAGGATGTTATGGATTCTGAAAAAATGTTTGAGATGGCCGACCGGCTCCGTGGGCTTAGGGATGAAAAGGCGGAGATGGAGAAGCGGCTGAAGGAGATCAATGGGGAGATTGACGAGACGGATTTCCGGCTGTCGGAGCTGATGGCGGAAACGGAGACGCAGAACTTTACCCGTGCGGGGATGATGTTCTGCCTGACCAGCAAGACCCGCGCTTCGGCCATGGCGGGGCGCAAGGAGGAACTGTTTGCCGCCCTGCGGGGCGAGGGCTTTGGCGACCTTGTGTATGAGACGGTGAACGCCAACAGCCTTTCCGCTTTTGTGAAGGAGCAGATCGAGGAGAATGGGGACGTGCTGCCGGAGTGGCTGGACGGCCTTGTGAATGTGTTTGAGAAGACCAGCGTGAGCCTGCGGAAAGCGGCGAAATAAAAAACGATGATAGGAGGATTTTGATAATGGCGAAAAAGAATACAGCGAAAGAAGAAGTTGCAGTGGTGCGTCCGGGGTTCCTTGCCCTGGCGGATTTCAACATGGATCAGACCATGGCGGAGGAGCTGGAAGGTTTGGAGGGCGGCTTCGACCGGGTGAAGATCCCGGCGGGCGGCACCACCATGTTCGAGCTGCCCGGCGATGAGGCGGACGAGCCGGAGGGCGTGAAGGAGTTCTCGGCGGTGATCTTATACCACCATCCCCTGCAGCAGTATTATGCCACGAAATATACTGGCGGGAGTAACCCGCCGGACTGCGGCAGCTTTGACGGGATCATGGGGGAGGGCGAGCCGGGCGGAGTATGCGCAAACTGCCCGCTGAACCAGTTCGGCTCCGGGGAGAACAACAGTAAGGCGTGCAAGAACCGGCGCAGGGTGTTCCTCTTGCGGGAGGGCGAACTGTTCCCGCTGATCCTTTCCCTGCCTACCGGCTCCATGAAGGAGTTCTCCCGGTATATCAAGCGTCTGCTCTCCAAGGGGAGGAAAAGCAATTCGGTGGTGACGCGGTTCTCGTTGAAAAAGGCCACCAACAGCAGCGGCATTGCCTACTCCCAGGCGCAGTTTTCCATTGACCGCCCGCTGACCTCGGAGGAGCAGATTTTGATCACGAAGCTGTCCGAGCAGGTGAAGGGGTACAGCCGGACGGTGGGCTTCGATATGGAGGAGGCCGCAGAGGCGGACGTGCCGTTTGTAGACCCGGAGACCGGGGAGGTTATCCCGCCGCTGCAGTGAGCGGAAATGGCAGCAGGGGATTTGTACGGCGGCAGGGATATTTGTTTGTAGATATGTAATTTTGAGAAATAAAAAAGTCCATGCGGATGCGGGGCGGGGGAATATCTGCCTGCCCCGCCCATGGGCGGTCAGGAGGATTTTATGGGATATGAGTGTGTGACGGCACTTGGGAAGATAAAGGAATATCTGGCGGGGGCGGCGATTGTGGCCTTTGATTTTGAGACCTCGCCTTTGGAGAAATACCGGATGGAGGAGCGGGCGGCTCTGGATGCCCATAAGGCGGAGATCACGGGGGTGAGCTTTTCCGTATCGGAGGGGAGCGGCATCTATGTGCCTTTCCGGCACCGGGCGGGGCGGAACATCCGTAAGCCGGAGGCGGTCATGGAATACCTGCAGGCGGCTCTGTTCGGGAATGTGGAGGTTATCAAGATTGCGCATAATCTCTCTTTTGAGTCCATGTTCCTGTATGCGCTGGGCGTGGTGGTGCAGGCTCCGGTCTATGATACCATCGCGGCGGCGCAGCTTACCCTAAAGAGCGGCACGGCATTCCGGGGCTTGTCGGACAGCGGGTTGAAGACCCTTGTGCCGCTGCTGTTCGGTGTGGAGCTTCCGGATTTCCGTACAGTGACAGATGGAAGGTTTTTTGACGAACTGTCCCCGCAGGACGGGGAGACGGTGCGCTATGCCTGCGCCGACAGCGACTATGCCCTGCGGCTGTATCATCTGTTCAATGGCTAGTTTGACCGGTATCTGCCGAGGCACCGGTTTCTGGTGGAGCAGGTGGAAAGCCCCACCGCCGTATTCTGCGGGATCATGCGCTATAACGGGCTGGTGCTGGATCAGGCGGCCATGGAGGAGCGGCAGCGGGAGGCCGATGGGCGGATCGTGGAGATCCGGGAGGAGATCGTGTTCCTGATCGGGGACGTGAATATCGGGGCGAATGCCTCTACCTCGGCGTTCAAAAATTATCTCTATAAAGACCTTGGGCTGCCGGTGCTTAAGACCACGGCGAAATACCAGGAGGCGGCGGATGACGAGGCCATGATCCTGCTGGCGGACTGGTGCCGGGAGAACCGCCCGGAGCTGGTGCGGCTGTTCGAGCTGGTGCAGGAATACCGGCGGATCGGGAAGATACGCAGCACCTATCTGGACGGGTATCTGCGCCATGTGAACCAGGCAACGGGGCGCATCCACCCGGATCTGATGCCGCTGGGGACGGAGACGGGGCGGTTCTCCGCCAGGAACCCGAACCTGCAGAACATGCCCCGGAAGGGCAGCGACCCGGTGGGCATCCGGCGGCTGTTCGTTGCACCCCCTGGGTGTGCAGTGATGGAGCTGGACTATTCGCAGGTGGAGCTTAGGGTCGGGGCGTTCTACTGCCGGGATGAAAAGATGCTGGAAACGTACCGGGGCGGCGGGGATATCCATGCGCAGACCACTTCGGTTATCTATCATATCCCGGTGGAGCAGGCGGCGGATAAGAACGGGGCGGATTACAAGGAGCGGAGAACCATTGCGAAGAACTGTAACTTCGGCGTGTTCTATGGGCTGTTCCCCCGTGGGCTGCAGAAGACGCTGAAATTCAAGGCGGGGCTGGATACGCCGCTTAGTGACTGTGAAAATATCATAGCGAACTTAAAGGCCGGGTATCCGCAGCTTTCCCGCTGGCAGGAGGCGACAAAGAGGCAGGCTGCCGCCCGCAGGTACAGTGAGACCTGGCTGGGGCGGAGGCGGTACTTGCCGGGTATCGTATCCGAGGACTGGGGCAAGAAGAGCTTTGCGGAGCGGTGCGCCATGAATACGCCGATCCAGGGGACGGCGGCGGATATCATCAAGCTGGCCATGGGGCGGATCGTGGCGGTGCTGCCGGAGTACCCGTGGATTCAGCCGGTGCTTACGGTGCATGACAGCCTGGTATTCTATGTGCCGGAGGAAAAGGTGGAGGAAGCCGGGCGGCTGATCAAGGGTTTGATGGAAAAGCAGCCTTTTGCGGAGTTTGACGTGCCGCTGGTGGCCGAGGTGGCAGCAGGCGTGAATTATGGGGAGATGGACGAATGGTAGGAAAGATTTTGTTGCCGGGGAGGCTCTGCGCCAAGGCGTGGACTGGCCGGTATTTTGGAGGAAAATGGATATGGCAATGAAAAGGAATGCGGAAGGGTATCATGGCCCCACCGCCTGCGATGCCCTCTCAAACGTGATCCGGGAGGAAAAGAGAAAGGCATACCGGGCGCTGGTGTTCATCTGCTCGCCCTATGCCGGGGATATGGAGGGGAACGCAAGGCGGGCGCGGGAATACTGCCGGTTTGCGGTGGCGCAGAACTGTATCCCCCTTGCCCCACACTTATATTTCCCGCAGTTCATGGAGGAACGCGACCCGGAGCAGAGGAGCCTTGGGATTGCCTTTGGGCTGGTTCTGCAGGGCAGGTGCCGGGAGGTCTGGGTGTTCGGGCGGCGGATTTCTAAGGGTATGGCGATAGAGATTGAAAAAGCAAGGGAGAGGAACCTGCGGCTTCGGTACTTTACGGAGGAATGCGAGGAGGTGGGGATGGAATGAAAAAGGCGCTCAATGTCCCGCTGGAGGAGTTCCTGCGCCCGTTCTTCGGGCCGTCGGAGCGGATCTGCCTGCGGGTGTTTGACGATAAGAAGGCCGGGACGTTCAAGGGAGCGAAGCTGGAAACGACGCTTTCCGGCCTCCCCGGCCTGATGGATACCCTAAAGAAGCATAACGGGCAGAACCGGGGCATCTATTTTGTGGTGAATTACGGCGGCCATGAGGACGCGGAGATCAGCCGGATCAATGCCCAGTTCATGGAATGTGACGAGCTTTCGTTGGAGGAGCAACTCAAACAGATTGAAGCGTTCCCGCTGGAACCCTCGTTCATTGTGAAGACCCGGAAATCCCTGCATACCTACTGGCTTGTGCGGGACGCGAAGGTGGAGGATTTCTGGCGGGTGCAGAAGGGGCTGGCGGCGAAGTTCGGCGGGGACAAGACCTGCGTAAACGAGAGCCGGGTGCTGCGGCTTCCGGGCTTCTATCACTGCAAGCAGGAGCCGGTGATGGTGGAATGTATCCATTTCCGCCCGGAGCTTAAGTACACGCAGGAGGAACTGGAGCGGCATCTGCCGAAGGTGGAGGAGGAACCCTCCCCGCCGGGCATAGTCCCGGCCAAAGGGACGAGGCAGGGGCTTTCGCTGGTGCTTGGGCGGTGCGCGTTCCTGCAACACTGCCGGGAGCAGGCGGCAACGCTCCCGGAGCATGACTGGTATGCCATGATCACGAACCTTGCGGTGTTCGAGGGCGGCGAGCGGGCGATCCATGAGCTGTCCGCCCCGTATCCGGGATATAAGGCGGCTGGTCCCCCAAACGCTCTACCACATCAATATATTCTTCCGTGGTCTTTCCGCAGACATTGACAACGATTTTCGTGTCATACTGTTTTAAGAAGGGAATATCCCTCTTTGTAAACACTTCAACGCCCGGGTTCTGGAGGCCGATGGCATTGAGCATGCCGCCGTATACTTCCGCTATCCTGGGAGTGGGATTGCCCGGCCACGGCGCACTTGCCACACCCTTGGTAACCACTGCGCCCAGACGGTTTAAATCCACAAATTCACTGTATTCCATGCCGGAACCAAATGTGCCCGACGCTTCCATTACCGGATTCTTAAATTCCACACCGGCAATATTTACACTCATATTCATCTAAACGGTACCTCGCTATCTTTCACCTATACATGCCTACAGCTCAATCTCATCTGACCGGAACACAGGACCGTCCTTGCATATGCGCTTATTGTGCACCTGTAAGTGGCCGTCCACCTCTTTGGACCGGCACACGCAGGCCAGACAGGCGCCTACTCCGCAGGCCATCTTCTCTTCCAGGGAAAGCCAGCACTCCAGCCCCATTTCGGCCGCATATGCCTTCAGCGCGCGGAGCATGGGAGTGGGACCGCAGGCGTAAATGACATCCGCCGTAAGGCCCTGCTCACGGATGGCGTCCAGCACATTGCCGCTGGTGCCAAAGCTGCCGTCCTCTGTTGCAGCGTATACCGGCCCGTATGCCTCAAATTCATCCTTTAAGAACATCTGGCTGTCCCTGTATCCCAGTACGGACTGGACCAGGCTGTCCTCCCCGGACCTGTTAAGTCCATGAAGGACCTTGGCCAATTCCAGCATGGGAGGAACACCGATGCCCCCGCCTATCAGAAACGCCCTTTTTCCGGCCTGCAGGGGAAATCCATTGCCCAGAGGTCCCAGGACATCAATGGTATCGCCTGCCGCGAGTCCGGAGAACTCCTTTGTGCCTTCCCCCGCGATGCGGTACACCAGCCTGAGTTCTCCCTTTTCCTTATCAATGCCGCACAAACTGATGGGACGCGGAAGAATCCTGGCCCCGTCCTTTGAATACAGGGATACGAATTGGCCCGGAACCGCTGATTCCGCTATCTCAGGCGCTTTTATCCTCATATCGTATATATCGGCAGCCAGCTGCTCCTGAAGCGTGACGGCTGCTGTCATTTTCACTTTTGCCATAACATGCATCTCCTGTCTCTTACAGTACGCTGCTGATATCAGCAGCCATGTCAATCACTGCCTGTCTGGATGCCTCACCGAAGTGCTCCGGCCCGAATTTCTTGTACTTCTCCTGTTTGTAGGCCGCGATGATTCCTCTGGAGGAATTGACCACAGCGCCAAGCCCGTCCTGGTTAAAACAATGCTTCAGGTCAGCGGCTGTTCCTCCCTGCGCCCCGTATCCGGGTACCAGGAAATAGGTGTGGGGCATGAGCTTTCTCAGAATCCCGCTCATCTCAGGATAGGTGGCGCCTACCACCGCGCCCACATTGCTGTACTCATCGTCCATGCAGTCGGAGCCCCACTCCTCCACCTTGGCGGCCACCCACTCATAGAGGGGCTTTCCATCAATCAGGCGGTCCTGGAATTCACCGCTGGACGGATTGGAGGTCTTGACCAGGACGAAAAGGCCCTTGTCCTCACTCTTACATACATCCACAAAGGGCTTCACGCCGTCTGTTCCCAGATATGGGTTTACGGTAAGCATATCCACATTAAATCCGCTTAAGGATTTGCTTCCCACCTGCACACTGCCAAGATGGCCTGCTGCATAGGCAGCGGATGTGGAGCCGATATCGCCCCTCTTGGCGTCTCCAATTACAATCAGCCCCTTTTCATGGCAGTAGTCCACGGTCCTCTTATATACGGTCAGTCCTTCAATGCCGAACTGTTCATACATGGCAATCTGCGGCTTTACAGCCGGAATCAGGTCAAATGTGTGGTCGATGATTTCCTTATTAAACTGCCAGATGGCATCAGCAGCTCCTTCCAGTGTCTCCCCGCAGGAATCCAGGGATTTCTTTACCACATGCTCCGGTACATAGGACAGCATGGGATCCAGTCCTACGCAGATTGGGGCATTGGTTTTCTTTATTTTTTCAATTAACTGGCTTATCATAATGTTCTCCTTTGTTGAGAGTTTTTTCACTTTGCATGAATTCTTTCCCCATTTTATCATATAAAGTACCTTGTTTCAAGGAATGATATTCCAGTATTGCAATTATTTTAACGGACCCGTGAAAGGCAAAAAACAGCCGGGCAGGAAAACCTGATATGATATCAGTTTCTGTCCGGCGGTAATTTTCTGCTGCCTCAACGCTACCTTACTGCTGCTTCACTGCCAATCCAGCGCTGGCAAATCCGTTTTCTATCTCCATGGTATTATCTATTATATCGTCAATCCGGTCAAAGGATTCCCTCCACGCCTCCACCCCTCCTTACTATACAAACACGGGGAATCAGAGTACTCCTATTACGGTAATAAATACAAGAACGGGGGATACGCTGTACCGGGGAAATTTTTATTTTTCCAATCAATCCGCTTACACCGTGTCAATTGTTGATAATGGCTCCCGCATTACCCTGCAGGTTCTGCAGGATATGGACGCATCTTCCAGCGTATCAATTAGTTTTCCTATACGGGATTTCGCCTAATCAACCAAGGCACATACCGCGCAGCCGTCTCCGAGTCCTTGCCTTGTATGAACAACAATTCGATTATAATGACCGATGACTATGTGGAATGCAATAATACACGCATTGCAATTATGGATACAGCCACATTTAATGTCCAGAATGGTGTAACCTATACCCTGTATATTATAGGTCTTGCTTACCAATTTCCTTCTCTGCGGATGTACCTTTAGAAAGCGATCTGATATATTAAATGAAAGGGAGCAGCTGGAAAATATTATTTATTGAACTTAATGGCGGCGGACAATTTCAAAATTGTTCGCCGCCGTCAAGTCTGTACTGGCTAAAGCCATAAATAAAAGGCACCATCTGCACGTTCCAAATACATTCTAGTGGATTGCATCCTCAAAGAATTCGTATGCTTCTTTATCCGTAAATCCTTCATGCACAATCTTTCCGATTGCTGCCGCCATCTCCAGCGAGTGAACACTCTGAAAAATATTTCTTCCCAT
>Ga0137302_10278_pt1 | contig 30934 bp, 22 predicted proteins | sample Ramsor2O_GlcNAcB_FD_97184 | JGI IMG/M metagenome (GOLD analysis project Ga0137302, IMG submission 97184) | Mouse cecal microbial communities from Vienna, Austria - N-Acetylglucosamine amended with D2O_GlcNAcB | ecosystem: Host-associated > Mammals > Digestive system > Large intestine > Cecum... | reverse complement strand
CATCACCGACCGCAATGGCTTCATCCTTGCGAGGAAAGTCTGTAACGCCGGTATTCACGATTCAAAAATGGCTCATGAGCTATGCGGACTGGCGGATGATGTATGGGAAGACCTGCGCAAGGTATTGTGCGACCGAGGGTATCGGGGAGACGTGGACAAAGACATTGAAAAAGACTTCGGCATCGAGCTTGAGGTATCCAATACCCCCAATGGAGTTAAGGGATTCCTGCCAAAGCCGCTCAGATGGGTGGTTGAGAGGACTTTCGCATGGCTTGATTCTTGCCGCAGACTCGCTAGAAATTATGAAATATCAAATGAATCAGCAGAAGAAATGATTGATTTCGCTGCTATAAAATTTTTAATCAATAAAATTTAGACAAGCTCTGAGTATCTCGTTGAGGAGAGAAATCAGAAATCCTTTGGTCTCTTCTCGTCCGAAAAGATACTTGAAACCGAAGTCGGTGTGTGGGTTGATGAATCTCGCTGATATCATAGACAGTTTTTTAATTTGGTTTTCAAAGATAATAATTTATTATGATTATACAAAATTTGTACTTGCGTGGTTTTCAAACTTTTATTTTGCCGCCGACCGTTTGACGATTAATAAAATCACGAATAAATCGGCATCCGGGTTAATTACTTATCTCTAAATTCAATACTTCGGTTATTTTTTGTTAATTACAGACAAAACAATAGTCAGAGCAATGTATGAATAAAACATTGATATAAATTGAGTTATGCAAGTCATTCCCATGTTTGGCAAAACCAGCTCATATACAAAATCATTATTAAACCATGACATTTGTATCAAGTGGTTGTCTGTAGTTGTAAGAGATTGGAGTATTTTAACCTCCAACCACTTATAACCACTGGAAAACCACTTCTTTATCCCTCAAAAAAAGAAAAGGTTGACAATCCTATAATATGGTTGTTCCTTGTTGTTTGTGGTTGGAAAACAAAACTCATTCCAAATCTTTGGCTATCTTTTTTATAACCGACAATTCCACTGCGGAGAAATCAGACTTGTCATAGACATTCATCAAATACACCCTGCCTTTCATCTCGGCTGTTACAATGGTATAGGTTATTACCCTTGCTCCTCCTGATTTCCCTCGTCCTTTTGATGTAATCGCCATACGTATCTTGCGTATGCCGGGACTGAGTTCCACGCCTTGAAAGGGATTTTCTTTCAGAGAAAGAACCAGATCCTTCAAATCGCTTTTGAACGATCTGTACCGTTTTTGCAGAGCCTTTGCCTGACTCTCAAATTCAGATGTTGTGGAAATTTCAAAGCTCATCTATAAACGCCATTGCCGATTTAGTCGGTATTTCTCCAGACTCCATCTGTTTTACCTGCATCCAACTACGCCTGATACTTTCAGCCATCTCGTCCACCTGTCGCTGTTGCTGTGGCGAAAGGGATAAATCCTCACTTCCTACGCTAACAAGGGCGTAGAGTGCATTTTTTCGGCGAATAAGTACGCACTCACCCTCGGCTGCCCGGTCAAAAGATGCAGACAGATTATTCCGATAATCTCTTACTGATAACACTTCCATATCTCAATTTATTTAATTCTATACAAATATACCTACTTTTCAACAATATAACAAATTTGTGTACAAAAAAGTGTACACAAATCTAATCAATCCTATAAAGTGGTTGTTACTGGTTATTTGTGGTTAGAGAAAGAACAGAGTAGATTTTAATCTCCAACCACTTATAACCACTGGAAAACCACTTCTTTTCCCAAAGAAATGGTTGACAACCCTATAATGTGGTTGTTACTGGTTGTTTGTGGTTGGAGAAAGAACAGAGTAGATTTTAACTTCTAACCACTTATAACCACTGGAAAACCACTTCTTTATTTCCCAAAGAAATGGTTGACAACCCTATAATGTGGTTGTTTCTGGTTGTTTGTGGTTGGAGAAAGAACAGAGTAGATTTTAACTTCTAACCACTTATAACCACTGGAAAACCACTTATTTATTTCCCAAAGAAATGGTTGACAACCCTATAATGTGGTTGTTTCTGGTTGTTTGTGGTTGGAGAAAACCGGTTTGTCAGATGAATAGTGATTCTGGATTGCCGGAACCATTCAGAAACATACAGAAGTAAATAGGTAGGTAAAGTATCTTACCTACAGACTCTATCTTGCCATCATTGGAAAGGACAATGCCTTCCTTTATATTGTAATCGGGAATATTGACAAAGCGATCTAATGCAGCATGACGTTTATAATCCTTGCCCGATTTTACTTCGATAGGTAACACATCAAGATTCTGAAAATCGTCAATGAGAAAATCTACTTCTCCTTTGCTTTTATTATCATAATAAAATAATCTTTTTCCAAGTGAAGCCAATTCGCATGCCACCGCGCATTCATATAATGAACCGAGATTTATGCTTGGAATGTCGTCTAAAACAGGTTTGATATTATTCTGATACAGTATCCCTGATAATATCCCCGGATCATTAAGATAAAGTTTCAAGAGGTTTTTAGCTTCCGTCTCTATCAATGGGAATTTCGGATTGGAAATAGCTTTTACCTCTATTGTAATACCGGAACTTACGAGATAGTCTATTTCCTCAACGTAATCAGAAGCTCTTTTCCCCTTTTTATGCTCTATCTCGTTAAACACCAACCTTTTTTTCTTTTTTTCCATATTGGAAGGGACAAGATCATAAATCCGTTTTATCTTCAGACGGTTCTCTTCGTCATATTTAGAAGCATCAATACCATATAGGGTATGTATATTATCCTGTACCTTTCTTATCTCCATTATATTATGGGTTTCAAGATAGGTATTGACAGCATCGGGCATTCCTCCGACAAAAAGGTATCTCTTAAAAAGGCTCAGAAGCTTTTCATGCATGGAAGAGGAAAGGGATTTCCGTTCATTGAAATGACATCTCAGACTATTGATTGCCTCAATGCCGAAACCGTTGGCAATGAGAAACTCCTCAAAATCTATAGGATACATTTGATGTATCTCTATACTTCCGAGAGGTATTGAGGTTGTTGCCTTTAATGTAACCCCCAGAAGCGAACCGCTTATGGCATATCTAAAACGATTTTCCGCCTTGAGAAATTTAATGAGGGTGAGCAGATGAGGATATTGCTGGATTTCATCCAGAAAAACCAAGGTGTCTTTATTGTTGCCCATTCTGTCACCGGCGATAGAACTTAGCGAGAGATAGAAATCATCAGTGGTACGGACATTTTGAAAAATTCGTGGACCTTCGAAATCTTCTATCAAATTTATTTCAATAAGGTTCTTGAACAGTCGGGAGGCTGTATGACGGACGATATATGATTTCCTATCTGGCGCGCTCCACTGACCACAAGCACCTTACTGTCCGGATTCTCCAAGTTCCTCCTGATCGCTGATTCTATTTTTCTATATAACATTACACAACATCAATTATATCATATATGCAAAAATACACTTTTTCTTTAAAATAAACAATTCAAAACAACACTTTTCCTAAAATTAAATCGAATAAAAACACACTTTTTCCAATTTATGAGATATTAAAAAATACACTTTTTCAAACTGTGGTAATGATTTATCTCTAAATTATTACGTATGAGAAAATTGTTTTTAATCTTGATGACGCTGATAGTCAGCGGTCTTGCCGTTTCGGCACAGACGCGCACCTATCACGGCACGGTTGTCGACGCGACAACGTCCGAGCCTCTGATCGGCGCCACTGTCCTGCCCATCGGCGGCGGCCAGGGCGTAGCAACCGACGTGGACGGCAAGTTCACACTCAATGTTCCTGCAAGTGTTAAGCAGGTTAAAGTGAGCTACGTGGGCTATGCAGCCAAGACAGTGACACTGCAAAACGATATGGTAGTAAAGCTGTCAAGTTCTGATTCTGATCTTGATGAGCTCGTGGTTCTCGGTTACGGTTCTGCCAAGAAACTTGGTTCGGTAGTAGGTTCCGTTGCCGTAGTCGGCGAGAAGCAGCTTGAAAATATACCCACCGCAACGTTCGTTGACGCTCTCCAGGGTCAGGTTGCCGGTCTTAGCATCCTCTCCGGAACGGGAGATCCCGGTGCTCCGAGCAATGCGATCCGTATCCGTGGTGTGAACTCACTTAACGCGGGCAACACTCCGCTGTTCATCCTTGATGGCGCGCCGGTGTCGTCAACAGTCTTCACTACTCTCAACCCGAACGACATTCAGAATATAACCGTGTTGAAAGATGCAGCTTCTGTTGCCGTTTACGGTTCGCGAGCAGCGAACGGTGTTATCGTGATCACTTCCAAGCGCGGTGCCATGGGCGAGCGTCCCAAGGTGACGGTGCGTGCCAATTACGGATGGTCACAGATGGTTGAAGACAATGTGGAGATGATGGATTCCAAACAGTATATCGAATTCCGTGACCGTATCGGATCTCCTGTCAGCGATAATATCCGCGATCTCGTAAATAAGTATGGTATCTCTACCAACTGGCGTGACGAACTGTTTAACTCCAGTGCCCCGACTTATTCTATTGATGCATCTGTTCGCGGAGGTAGCGAGAATTTGAACTATTATGTTTCGCTCAACCACTTCAACGAGGATGGTATCTCGAAGTATTCCAACATGCGTCGCGAGACATTGCGCGCAGCCCTCAACGTGAAGGTTAACAACTGGTTCCGTGTAGGTCTTCAGTCAAACCTCGGTTATACCAAATATCGTTCAACATCGGCGGCTGCTACACCAGACGGTATTGACCTCAATAATCCGATGGTGCTTGCCCGTTTAGCTCTTCCGTATGATTCTCCATATTATTATCATTTCGATGAAAACGGTAATATAATTTATGGTGACAAGGCACAAGCACTTCATTATTCGGTCAATAATCCCTATACTCCCGAATTCAATAAATCTATATGGAACAGGTATCGGTCAAGAGTAACGGCTAACGTTAATATGTTTGAACAGATTACTCCTATTGATGGACTGATAATCCGTGCACAGCAGGCGGTTGACGGTTATGACGAGCGTATCAATTGGGAGACCTATCCCTATGAATCATTCGTGACTCCTATGGGAGACCTTATTGGTAATCCTACAAAGCCTGTTGGCTTTATGAATACGGGTGCAAACCAACAGATTTTTTCAAGGTATTATTCATTTACATATACGAACACAGCTGAGTATAATTTCAATATCAACGATCAGCACAATTTCACGGTTCTTGCCGGTCAGGAATCAATAATTTCCAGAGAGAACGGTTTCGGTGCTATTGTTCGTGGGTATACTGACAAGCGCACAATGCTTCTAACACAGGGTGTAACGGTTACTCCTTCAGATTTAACACAGACAATAGTGAACGAAACATTCAATTCACTTTTCTTCAAGCTGAACTATGACTTCAGCGACAGATATTTCTTCGAGGCTACCTACCGTCGTGACGGCAGTTCCAAGTTCGCTCCCGGTCACCGTTGGTCAAACTTCTTCTCTGTCGGTGGCATGTGGAACGCAAAAAAAGAAGCTTTCCTACAGCCGGTAGAATGGCTTAACGAACTTCAGGCACGCGTAAGCTACGGAACTACAGGTAACTCTTCGATTAAAAATTATCTTTATTTCGGTTCTGTCAAACCAAATGATGAAGGTTATGGAAAAGAACAGGTATCCTGGGGTCTTTGGAATCCTTCGAATCCTGACTTGACTTGGGAGACTGTGAAGTCATTTGACGCAGGTCTTCATTTCAGGGTGTTCAACATCCTTTCCGGAGAAGTTGATTTCTACAAGAAGACTACTACAGACATGCTCATGAGCATACCATGGAGTTATACCACAGGATTCAGCTCAGGTGCCGGCAATATCGGATCAATGACAAATACCGGTGTGGATGTTACACTCAATGCAGACATCATCCGCACGAAAGATTGGTATTGGGGTGTTCGTGCCAACTTCAACTACAATAAGAATGAGATCACCGAGCTCTTCAATGGCAGGGATTTTTATACTTTGGCATCCACAGGTCTTAGATATCAGGTAGGTCATTCAGCCGGTGAATACTACGCAGTGCGTTATCTCGGAGTAGATCCGCGTGACGGCAAGCAGATGTGGCTTGACAAGAACGACAACGTGACCAAGGTTTACAACGAGGAGCAAAATTCAGTGATGACAGGCAAGAGCCAGTATGCACCATGGAATGGTGGCTTCGGCACTAATCTCCGTTGGAAAGGACTTGCCCTCCAGCTTGATTTCGTATGGGCGGCAAAGAAATATATGATGAACAATGATGCATTTTTCTTAAACAATGCCGCTCAGGGACTTCAGGTGAACCAGTCTACAGATATGCTTGATGTTTGGTCCAAGCCCGGTGACGTTACTATGCATCCCGGTCCTTCAGAGATGGTTCAGTTTGACGATCGTTTAATCGAGGATGCATCATTTATGCGTCTTAAGAACTTGACATTGACATATTCACTACCTAAGAAATGGATGGAGGCAGCCAAACTTGAGAATGTGACTCTTCACTTCACTGGCAGAAACCTCTGGACCGTGACAAACTATTCGGGTTACGATCCGGAACCTCAGACAAATATGTATCAGTTCGCTTATCCCAACACCCGTCAGTATGAACTTGGCGTTGAGGTGACATTCTAAACACTGCAGAACAATTTATTATGAAAAAAGTATTTTTAAGCATATTGATTGCGGGCGCCCTGTTTACCTCGTGCGACATGAACGAGTTGCCGGCCGGTACTCTCAGTGACGAGACTGCAATCCAGACAGAGAAGGATGCCATGAAATTCAGAAACGGCATCTACAATAGCATACGTTCGCTGACGGGAGGTGGTTACATTGCCTATCCTGATATTCAGGCAGACCTATTTATCGGTACGGTAGTCAATGGTAACCGTATCGGTCCGATCAGTGCAGGTAACATTAATTCAAGCACGCAGGAATTCGCAAGTTTCTGGTCGGGTCCATATTCTTCGATTGCCGATGTTAACTATTTCCTACCCAAGGTAGAATCGCTTATGGCTGCGGCTGGTATATCGGATGCAGACCGGATTTCACTTCAGCGTTATCGCGGAGAAGCTCATTGGGCCCGTGCGTTCTTCTATTATTTCCTTGCCGATCATTATTGTAATTCCTATAATGTTGGTGATCCAAACGCCGCTAACACGGGAGTTCCTCTGATAACGGAATATAAGCCAACCGGAGATTACACTCACTATAAAGGTCGTTCAACTCTTGCCGAGACTTTTGCACTTGTGGAAAGAGATCTCGAGCAGGCGTATAGTGATCTTGAGGCTTATGAGAAATCAGGTGTTGACGGTGCTACCGCAAACCTTGCATCTAATGCGTCATATCTGAGCACTTATACTGTTCTTGCGCTTCAGGCACGTGTCGCATTGCTCAAGGGTGACTACGATACAGCGATTGCCAAGGCAGAGAAAGTTATCAGCGGACCTTACGAATTAAGCGATTACGATGAGTATTTAAACATGTGGGTTACAGATGCGGGTAAGGAACTGATCTTCGTTCCTTATGGGGATTCCAAGCAAGGTCCTTCTGTGCCGAGCACGGGTAGCGCATGGCTTTCGAATTTCGAAGGCGTTATAGATTATGTACCGTCATCAGATGTGCTTGGTCTATATAGCGAAGAAGATGTGCGTAACTATTCATTCTTTGATTATTTTGAGTTGAAGAACGAAGGTCAGGGCACTATGGCTATGTCGTTCATTAAATTCCCCGGAAACCCTGTGTTCAACACCGGCTCAGACAATGCGTTTAAGAATAAGCCAAAACCTTTCCGTCTGAGTGAGATGTATCTGATTGTGGCTGAGGCTGCAGCGGCAAAAGGTAATGCAACCGACAAAGCGAATGCTGCGCTTAATGCCATCCGCAAGGCGCGTATAGAGGGATATAATGACCAAAGTTTGAGTGGCACGACACTTATAAATGAGATTCGTATGGAGAGAGCCAAGGAGTTGATCGGAGAAGGATTCCGTATCAGTGACCTCCGCCGTTGGGGACTTGGTTTCACCCGTCCTGTAAATTATTCCGGATATCTCAGCGATCTTCCCTCTGTTCTCCTCCCTTCAAGCGTAGAGACTGTTTATCAGGCAGGTGACTACAGATATGTGCTGCCGATTCCTGTAGGTGAAATGGATAGCAACCCGCAGCTCAAAGGACATCAGAACCCGGGATATTAATCTATTGTGTAACTACAAATCATATAAATATATGAAATATACTAAAATATTCGCTCTCTTTCTTGGCGCGTTGTCGTTGACGGCGTGTTCCGACAAGGAGGAATTCAATACCGCATCGGGCGTGACGGTAGAGATGGGACAGAGCGAGATCACAGCTGTTGAGACTCAGGACATGCTAAATATCCCTGTTATAGTAAAGGGGGATGCGAATGGTCCGATTACTGTCCGTCTTAAAATTGAAGCTACGGGTGATGTGCCGGTTAAACCTTTTGAAGATATTGACGGAAATTGGAGCGGTAATTATATAGTGACTTCCGAGACTCTGAATATACCTGCCGGTGAAAACCAGGTGTCAATGGAAGTTAGACTCGTTGATGATTTTGACAAGACCGGTGACTGGACATTCAACGTAAGTATTGTTTCCTGTGATGGTGCTACAGTGGGGAGTCAGTCTACTACGGTTGTTACTGTCCTTGATAATGAAGCTTTCCCTCCATACGACCTTATTCAGGGCAAATGGAAATTCAATTTCAAGAATGGAAAAGGAGCAGCAGCTTCATATAATGTAACAGTCAGCGGATATCCGGAGGGGACTACAGAATATGCTAAGGGGTATCTTGAGCTTGCAGGCCTTCTGAATAACCCAACTGTCTTGTCTCTATATCTTACAGAAGATGAGGCTAATGATAAGGTTTATGTTTCAATGGTTTTGCCGGAACCTATAATATGGTATGATGATACCAATTATGTTTGGGTTATCGGTAAAGATAATGCATCCGGAAAATGGACTTTGAGCAAAAAGATCGTTACGGGAGAATTTGACCGTGATAAACAAACTATAACGTTTGCACCTGAGGACATGATCGGTTTCTATGTGGCTACGCCTGATTTATCATCGGCTATGGGATTCTATGAGACGGCATCGGATATAACATTCACAAGAAAATAGTAGTTTGTCCCGGAACATTAAGTTCTCTCAGGGAATAATATCATGTGGCGGGGAGTGCGTATGCGCGTTCCCCGCCATTACATAATAATTTGATATAAATAATAACCATGAAAAGGATATATCTTATTTTAACAGCATTGTCCTTGTCCTTGTCCGGTTTGAATGCCGCAACATTGACTCCCGGTGAGGCATTGTCCAGGCTTTCTTCCGCCAAAGGGCCGAAAAAGGTTTCCGGCAGACTGGACAGGATGGATGTTGTCCACACCCTCAGGACATTGAACGGGAATCCGTCTGCATACATTTTTGCAGACCGCAATGCGGGTGGCTACCTCGTTGTGTCTGCCGATGATTGCGCGGCTCCGTTGCTGGGCTATTCCGAGAGCGGCAGCTTTGACAGTGAGTCGCTTCCTCCTCAGTTCGAGTATTGGCTTGGAGAGTACTCCCGACAGATTGAGTATGCCTCGTTGGCAGGGTTGCCGGCGTATGACGCCTCTCCTATGTCGGGTGTGGATGGTCGCAAGATTGTAGCGCCCTTGATATCCACGCGTTGGAATCAGGACGCGCCTTACAACCTCTTGGTGCCGTCGAAGGATAGCCGGAACTATCCTACAGGCTGTGTCGCCACGGCAATGGCGCAGGTTATGAAATATTGGAACTATCCTGAACGCGGCACGGGCAGCGGGTCTATTACCCTCCCCTCCGGTGCTCAGGGAGAATCATCGATGAACTTCAGGACTGCATTCGATTGGGATAACATGCTTGACATCTATAAGTCGGGAGGCTATGACGACACCCAGGCTAAGGCTGTAGCGACATTGATGAAAGCGTGTGGCTATTCCACTAAGATGAACTACTCCATGGGTGGATCGGGCACGCTTTCCCGCTTCGCGGCGCAGGCACTTGTCTGCAACTTCTCGTACAATCCCGACATAGAATGCTGCGAACGTGACTATTACAGCACCACCGAATGGGAGGGGATACTTTATGCCGAGATGGCGGCAGGCAGGCCGGTCCTTTATGGAGGCGTTTCCTCCTCTGTGGGTCATGAGTTTGTCTGCGACGGTTATGCCGGTGACGGCTATTTCCATTTTAACTGGGGATGGGGCGGTATGTCTGACGGCTATTTCCTTCTCGCTGCCCTTGATCCCGGCTCTGTCGGCATTGGCGGCGGCACCGGAAGCGACGGCTTCAATTACGCCCAGGATATAATTATAGGTATTCAGCCCGGAGCTTCTTATTCCTACACTCCAAGGATGACCCAGTTAGGGAATCTTTCCGCCACCGTTTCCGGCAAGTCCGTCACCATGACACTCGACTACGGCGGCAGGCAGGGTTATTGGGTGAACACAGACATCAGGGAGATAGATGTTAATTTCGGTGTTACCATAGAGCCGACATTAGCCGGGACGCAGGGAGGGGGTGCCCTCAAGCTCCAGTCGGGAGCTATTGCCGCCCCTTCGCTCACACCGACAGACGGTGGCTACCAGGTTCGTTATGCGGGCTATGAAGGCAAGGTGTCTTTCAATATTCCAGATGGTCTTGCCGACGGCAGCTATCGCGTTACGGTCAGTTCCCAGCAGAATGGCAATCCCGAAGCCCTATGGCTTCCAGTGCTCAAGGAGCAGGGATGTGTAAATTCCTTCTATATTACAAAATCAGCGGGCAGGTATGAGGTTTCCACTTCATTGCCGTCATTGGTTGCAGTCACCGGTGCCGAGGTTGTAGGCAAGCTCTATTACGGCTGCGCCTCCCGCCTGAACGTGACTGTGGGGAACACCTCGCAGGAAGCGACAATCGCCACTCTCAAGCCATGTCTATACAGCGGCGATGTGTGTGCCATGGAGGGTGATGCCTTCGAGGTTTCCCTCTCCGGAGGAGAATCAAGGCAGGTCGATCTGACCACTGTCTTCCGCATATTGCCGGGTGTAGCCGCTCCTTTGCGATTGACATCATATAAGCTGCGTTTCGTAGATGCTGAGACAGGGGAGCCTCAAGACTGGAACGCGTCTGTGCGCATGTATGTTAACGCGGCGGTTTCATTGGGTGTAAACGAGTTCGTTGCTGAGAATGCAACACTGACCGGCGACAAGGAGGGAGACACGACTGTCCCTAACGTTTACGAAGTGAGTGCCGGTTCGTCACTCATGCTGAAGGCAGTGGTAGAGAACCTTGGTGCATATTTCGGTTACGGCATATCGGCACAGGTGTCACCTGCATCTGACACAGGTAACGTGCTCGCCACGGTGAAGTTCGGTCCGGATCTGTTCCTGGCTGAGAAGTCTGAGACGGCGACGATCACATCGACGCTCTCCACTGACGGTATCGGGGGATATGACCTCTACCGGGTTCGGCTATATGCCATGGCTCCCAACGGTTTCGCTGAAATAAAGGGAGCGCCGGAGATCTATTTCCGTCTTTCTTCGTCAGGAGTGTCGGAAGTTGACGCCCTTGGTGTAGGGGAGGTAAGTTTCGACCGTGGCAGCCGGAAGGTGTTCGCTACCGGTGATGTATCCGGTCTGGACCTCTACGACATAAGTGGCTCGATGATCGCTGCGGAACCGGTGGCAGACGGAGAACGCTTGTCGGCACGCGTTGACGATGCCATGAGTGGCATCGTGATAGCAGTAGCGCGTTACCGCTCCGGAGCTGTCAAGACATTGAAGATAGTTTTGTAGTTTTTTTGAGTTTTCAGAAAATTTGTTTTCGGTTTTCGGTTTTCAGTTTTCAGAGATTTGCGGCTAATTTATATGCCGAATCTTATGGTGCTGAAAACCGAAAACTAATTTTCTGAAAACTAAAAACTGAAAACCGAAAACTGAAAACTTATAGTAATCTATGGATGTTCAGATAAAAATTGTTAAATTAGCGGGAGATTTAACATGTTGTTTTGATGAAATTAATTAGCAAAAAATATTTTGTTGCCTTGATAGTTGTCTTGGCTACGGGAAGCGCATGGGGAAAACAGGCGATAAGGATTCCGTTGGCTGTGACTCAGCCTGACGGTTCTGAACTTACTATAGTGAAGCGGGGCAATGCCGCCTGCAAAAGTATTTATACCCTCGACGGCTATCTGCTTAAATATGACGACAAACTGGGATATGTTTACGCCGTGCCTCAGCCCGACGGAAGCATAGAGGCTTCGGGGATAGTTGCGCGTAATGCTGAGATGCGTTCCGCTTCCGATAATATGTTCCTTGAGAATATTTCCAAGGAAGAGACGGCAAAGGCGATAGAGGCGATGTCTCTTCGTGCTGCGGAATCAGGACGTTTCCAACTTAAAGGCAAAACTCCCGCTTTCATTGCAGGGAGTATTATGAATACACGCGGTCCTGGTCTTTATGATTATTCGTTCCCTTGCACCGGAAAACAGAAAGTGCTTGTCATACTTGCGGAATTTAAGGATATAAAATTCAATTCCAAGAATAAATCTCCATACAACAAGATAGATGCGCACACCTATTTCACTGAGATGTTGAATAAGGAAGGATTCGATACATATGGCGGTACCGGTTCTGCCCGTGACTGGTTTCTTGATAATTCTAACGGAAAATTCGATCCTGAATTTGATGTGTTCGGTCCTGTAACACTCCCTCATAATGTAAGTTATTATGGTAGGAATCTCGGAAATGGAGAAGATGCCAACCCTCATCAGATGATCATAGATGCGTGCAAGGCACTTGACGGGGAAATTAATTTCAAAGATTATGACCGTAACGGAGACGGTTATGTGGATAACGTGTATGTTTTCTATGCCGGTTACGGAGAAGCTGACACTGTAGGGCAGAAGGATACCATCTGGCCGCATTCCTGGGAGATTTCATGGGCAACCGCCCCGAATAATAACACACCAGGAGAGCCATTGGAACTTGACGGTGTCTATATTGACCGCTACGCCTGTTCCAACGAGACATGTGGCATAATTGGTGATAACGGTATTGATTACATATATGCAGACCGTCCGGACGGAATCGGAACTTTCGTGCATGAGTTCAGTCACGTGATGGGACTTCCCGATCTGTATTCTACCGGTGAATACCAAAGTTATCGAGAGGTGCCTTTCACGCCGGAGGACTTTTCGGTTATGGATTATGGTCCTTATAACAATGACGGTATGACACCTCCGAATTATTCAGCATACGAGCGCTATGCACTCGACTGGATGGATCCGGTCTCAATGTCTCCGGGTAATCGCAATCTTGAAAATTTAGGAAGTACGAATCAGGCTTTCATCGTTAAGACGGAAAAGCAAAATGAATTTTATTTGTTCGAAAACCGTCAACAGACAGGGTGGGACAAATATATCCCGGGACACGGTATGCTTGTATGGCATGTGGACTACGATCAACAAGTGTTTTACAACAATAAGGTCAACAACACCAAAGATCATCAATATGTCGATCTCATAGAGGCAGACAATATCCAGGATTATCCAATAGGTGTTGATGGGGGATATTACGAATATCCGGAGAGCACCCGCACGGGAGATCCCTTCCCCGGCTCAAAGAATGTGCGTTCGTTTGGTTCTAAAACAACGCCCGCCTTGGTTTCATGGAGTAAGAAATCATTAGGCGTGGAGCTGACAGACATAAAAGAAAGTAACGGCGTGATATCATTCTTGGCGACCATTAACGGCAACAGCTCGGTAACTGAAATCTCAACTGATGTAGTGTCAGGTGAGATATATGATATAAAAGGGGTGAAGGTAGGTTCGGTAAATGATGGTAATCTCCCTTCCCTTGATCCCGGTATCTATATAATCAGATCCGGAAATAATATAAAGAAAGTTACAATCCGATAGATAAGTAGGTTATCAATAATAAAACATTATCGGGAGCTTCATTTGAAGCTCCCGATAATGTTTTATTATTGAGGTATTGCTATTTATGGACCTGTTGCAGATAGACGCCCGTGGTATTATCCGAAGATAAGTATGCGCGGATGGAATCAAGGTTTTGCGGAGCTTCAGAGATTGTGAAAGGCAACTCACGCATGTTTGAAACACGTGATCCAGGAATCACAGATGCTTTCAACTCTGCAATAGAGGGTACGGTCTTCAGTTTGGAATACTCGGCGAAAGTGTATTTCGTAAACACTGACTTTGCCGATATTCCCTGTCGGTTTAACCACCAGCCGTTGCCGATTTCCAGGGGAGATGAATTTGCCGATATGTCGGAGGGATCCGGGAAATATGCCAATGAACCATCAGGATTCAGTGTTATTGCCACATTGTTTGCATAGTCCCCGTTCATGCGGAAAGCGGAAGCCTTCGGCATGACGTTGACCGGTTTCGAATCTCTCCACCCTATGGCAGACCCGATGTGGGTCACACCCTGAGTATATTCCATTTTTTCTGTCTTATGGGAGCAAGCACCGGCAGCTAAAAGCAGCGGAATTGCAAATAATATCTTTTTCATGCCCAAAGATAATAATTTTTAGCTGAAGGCAAAAACCTGAGCCTATTTTATTTTTAAACTGTTTCTAAAGGAGGGTCTGAGTTAATACATAGGGGTGAACGGCTTCGATACTTTCAGATGACGGGTGACATCTCCGACAAGGTTCGCGGTCTTTGAGGTGTCAAGTTTCATAACCGGGGCGCCTTTGCGCAGGTTTACCTTGTTAAGGTCTACGTAATAATAACCGGGATTCGTTACGATTTCGAAATAATAGCGGAGATTGTAAGGCACACTGTATGTGCGCCATTGAGTGGTGCTCAATTCGGGCTGGTCCTGGATTTCGTAGGAATAGGGAACACTTGAATTAGCTAATACGCTTCTGCATGTTGCCACTGCAAGATCCGGGTCTGCGGTCTGTTTAACGTGATGTGCGAAATAGTTTGCACGGACGCAACGGTCGGGACTGGAGACTGTGCCCGGCAACATGTTGTTGCCTCCGATCTTATTCCAATAGTCTATAATTGCAGTCATTTGAGGCCAGTTGGGATCATTTGTCATTGCCCGGTAATCACCCATGTCGTAAATGTTGATGTTTCCCCGGTCAAATTCGAAGATTACGCTTTTCCCGGTTTTGTCTGTAACACCCCAATGTAATGCAGATACTGTGCCTCCGTCGAATGTGGCTCCCTGCACTCCGAATTGAGAGCTTTTAAGGAGTGTGACCACTTCATCGGTAGTGGCGCATTGGTCAAGCATCCACGCAATAAATACGGATAATGACATTTGCGGTTTCTGAGAAGCTTTGTCGTCATTATATACGGTGCCTTTGCAGAAAAGGCCGTTGATTACAAGTCCCTTTTCATTCATGCCTTCAGTGATGCCACCGTCATAGCTGGCGGCATATATCGCACCGTATTTTGATGTCCAGGAGAAATGTTTCGGCTGGTCTGAACTTACTTTCTTCATTCCTCTTGGATAAACGTATATGTTTGTTGGGATAGGTGTTTTCCAGTCGAGTGAGCGACCGATAACGAAGAGCGAATCCACACCCTGATATATTACGCGCGAGCAAGCTTCTGCGTGAGGGGCGGAAACAGCTATAGCCGCAGTCATGGCGGCTGCCATTAGATACGGTTTAAGTGTTTTCATAGATAACAACGCATTTGTGTTTTCTTGTTAAAACACAAATGGGGGAGAGATTGTTTTGGGGTGTAATGGGGTGGGGGAGGGATCAGGGGGCTTTCTTGTCGGGGAGAGATTCGGGATCTATTTTCTGCTGGCCGAAGCGCCAGATGGCTGAAAGGGAGAATGAGAAGGGTGACGTGGCACCGTAGCCCGGGATAAACCAAGGAGAGGAGGATGATTTTGAGGAAACTTTGAATTTCATGTGGTAACGGGCGTTCCAGCCAAGGGAGAAATTTCCAACTATTTTAACTTTTATTCCCGCAAGTACTTCACCATAGACGGCGGAGGCTTTTAGTCCGGTCATCGAAAAAGATTGGGTCTGATCCCAATATCCATTCGTGATTTTTATATTCTCTATATCATATTTGAAACTTGAGAATCCGACACGGAAACCCGCAAATACCTGATAAGCGGGATCGCTCTTATACATGAAGTTATAATTCATGCCCACTTTGGCATAAAATGAAGGTTTGGTCCGGTATGTGAAATTTCCTTGTTCCGGAGTGTTGTCTGCGAATCCGATTCCTGCTTCAACTACGGGAAAGAACCAGTTGTGGAGCGAGATGTCCGCCCATATGTCAAAGCTCGCATGTTTCTGCCCGGTAGCCATCAAAATGGCATCGGCAAAATTTGCGCCTAACGTCCAGCCGTTGAAAAGGGGGTAGATAGGTTTGGATTTAGGTTTTGTCACAGTGTCGAGCACGGCAAGGAATCTCACTGGCTCGGCGAGCGCGTTTCCATGCTTGTCATAGAAATGGAGGGTCTCGCGCGGTTTGTTGTCGTCTATATCTACAGGAGTGGACTTTCGCGGGACACGTGGCGCTTTAGGGGCGATTGAATCAACAGATGCCTTTTCAATTGGCTTTATGGAATCGGCAGTTATGGTGTCAGCAGCCGGCAAAGTGTCGGTGCGTTCCGATTGCGCCGTTGACGGAAGGGCGATCTGAAGGCAGATCGCAGCGGATAGTAATATTTTATGAAATGATCTCAAATTTTTATTCTTTTTTTTCGGTGATGAATCGCCGAACACCATAACAGGCTAACGCCTAATTAAAAACAATTTATCAAAGCCCTTGATGATTGATTCATTCTCCAAGGCAGGATCCGGCTTTAGATAAGAATCTTTCCAGCTCAGGGCGTATTTTTTTCTGATCGGAAATCTTTCCTTGCTCCGGGAGGGAAGCTTGCTTTGGATCAGGAAGCTTTATCTTGCTCCGAGTCGGATTCTGGTTCTTTATCCGGGTCCGGACCCGGTTCGGGTTCCGTGGAGACGTGGAAGAAGATGCTCAGGTTTTCTGTGTCCATGTTGGTTATCTCTTCGAGGGGACATGCAACCGAGTCGATTATGGATCGCGTGTAACGGATCTTTTTGATCCCGAAAACATAACTGACCCCGCAGGCTGATGATACGAACCTTGGATTCCTGTCGTAGATGAATGTCACGGTATCCCGTATGTCGGCTTGAGCCAGATCTTCTTGAAGATAACGGAAAACGTAACGGGTCGTATCCTGGTCAAGGCGGAAAGGAAGGTATAATTGGTTGATGCCTTGTGTCCCGGGCGACAGTATCGAATCCCCGGGAGCTCCGATGCCATAAACCTCAAGCGAGTTGATCGTCACTTTCTGTTTATGGTCTTCAGCGTTGTAGAATCCTGCAAGGGGAAGTGCATTCCTGTTTTGGAGGCATTCCTCACTTGAACATCCACATGTCAAAAGCGAGCATCCGAATATCAAAAGGAGGAATGAGCCGATAAGGATCGGTATTTTAAATTTCTGTCTGATCAAAATTCTTCAGCTATAAGGTAATTGTTTCTTTCAGATGAGTTGCGGGTAATCAGCTCGCCGATGAGTCCGGTGCAGAAGAATTGCACTCCGAGCACCATAGAAGCGAGCGACAGATAGAAATATACTGAATTTGTAACATAAAAATGATATGTAGACGAATTCATCGATATTATCTTGAGTATAAGTACCGTCACAACGGCAAGAAAACCGATCAGGAACATCGCCGATCCCAGAAGACCGAATATGTGCATAGGCTTTATGCCGAATTTCGACTGAAACCAGAGGGTTCCGAGGTCGAGGTATCCGTTGATGAATCTGTCGAGACCGAATTTGGTGTGACCGTATTTGCGTGCCTGATGGTGCACCACCTTTTCTCCGATTTTTTTATATCCCGCATTCTTTGCCAGATATGGGATATACCGGTGCATGTCGCCGTATACCTCTATATGCTTCACCACATCGTTGCGGTATGCCTTGAGTCCGCAGTTGAAGTCATGCAGATTCTTTATACCGCTGACCTTGCGGGCTGTCGCATTGAACAGCTTTGTGGGAATAGTCTTCGAAAGAGGGTCGTAGCGTTTCTTCTTCCATCCCGACACGAGGTCGTAGCCCTCTTCTGTGATCATTCTGTACAGTTCGGGAATTTCATCGGGGCTGTCCTGAAGATCCGCGTCCATGGTAATGACCACATCTCCTTTCGCGCGTCTGAATCCGACATTGAGCGCAGGCGATTTTCCATAATTGCGCGAGAATGAAATGGCGTGTATGTTCGGATTTCCGCCGGCAAGCTCATGGATAACGCGCATAGAGCTGTCGGTAGAACCGTCGTTCACAAAAATAATCTCATAAGAGAAACCGTTGTCGTTCATCACTCGCTCGATCCATTGTGCGAGCTCCGGAAGAGATTCCTCTTCATTATATAGGGGTATTACAACAGAAATATTCATGATTTCATAATTGGTGCAGTGCAAAATTACGAAAAAAGAGGGGGAATTGAAAAATTTTTTGCAAAATATTTGGAGGTTTCAAAAATAAGTTGTAATTTTGCATCGCTTTTGAGGGACAAACCTCAAGGTAAAACGATGATTCGCTAGCTCAGCTGGTAGAGCACAACACTTTTAATGTTGGGGTCCTGGGTTCGAGCCCCAGGCGGATCACCAAATCAAGCTTCAGTAGCTCAGTTGGTTAGAGCACCTGACTGTTAATCAGGGGGTCGTTGGTTCAAGCCCATCCTGAAGCGCAATAAAAGAATTCTCGGTCACAATTCCGGCTGAGAATTTTTTGTAAGAACAAATTTCATAACTGCTTCAGTAGCTCAGTTGGTTAGAGCACCTGACTGTTAATCAGGGGGTCGTTGGTTCAAGCCCATCCTGAAGCGCCCGAGAGAGTCTCGTATTCCGAGGCTCTCTTTTTTTGTTGCTATAGGAAACCGTCCCCGTCACTGCCCTGTCCCCGTCCCAGCGCATGGTAATAAATTTTGGATGTTAAATTTTTCTGTATGAATTTTTATTTATAAATTTGACAGCGGCAAGTCCGGGTTGGACTTGCTGAAATCCATAACTATATTAACTAATCGTAACTGAAATGAAAAAATCAATTGATTTTAGACTTGGGATTGCCGTAGGCATCCTGTCGCTGTCTGCTCTGTCGGCATTGTCGCAGACGCAGGAGATCCGAGTGTTCTCACACCGTGGCGGAAGAATGGAACATGATGAAAACACGATGGAAGCATTCGTGGCGAGTCATAAGGCGGGATATACGGGCTATGAGACCGATATCCGCATGACAAAAGATGGCGAGCTGATTGTCACGCATGACAGTAAGCTTGACCGCACCACAAACGGTAGCGGTGCCGTGGAGGAAAAGACTCTTGTCGAGCTGAGGAAGCTCAATACGAAGAAGGGTAACAAGATGATTACCCTTGATGAGTTGATGGACTTTCTTAAAGGCAAGCCGGGTCTGTATGTTGAGTTCGAGATGAAAACGAATCCCGAGAGTCTTTATCCGGAGGAATCTCTGCCTGAGTATGTCGATAAGCTCTATAAGAAGGTCATGTCGAACAAGCCGTCTGATGCGGAATTTCTTTTTACATCATCCGATACGCGTGCGTTGCGCTGCATGCAGCGTAGGCATCCCGACGCGGAGCTTCTTCTCATCACGAGCGAGCCGGTGTCGAAAGCTACAGTCGCGCTGTGCAAGGGGCTCGGCATAAAGCGTCTTGGCTCAAAAATGGAAGGGACTTCACGTGAGGCGGTGAAATATGCCCATAAGCAGGGGCTGACCGTGAGTCTCTGGCCCGGGCATACGGTGGAGGACTTTATGCTTGGCGCTTACCTTGGCGCGGATTATCTCTGCACCGACATTCCCATCGGCCAGAAGGCATGGGCAGAGAAAAACGCCCCCTGGATAAAAGTGAGATATTGAAATGATTCAAGAAGAGATTCTGTTGTCTTTACAGACTCTCTGCAATAAAAAAAGAGGAATCCGTCGGGATTCCTCTTTTTTTATTGCAGAGAGAAGTGTTAAGCTTCTTTGGGCTGCACGTTGATGAACTTGCGACCCTCTTTGCCGGTGGAGAACACCACAATTCCGTCGATGAGGGCGAAAAGAGTGTGATCCTTACCCATGCCTACGTTAAGACCGGGGTGGTGCACAGTGCCACGCTGACGTTTGATGATGTTACCTGCCTTGCAGTATGAACCACCGAAGATTTTGACTCCAAGTCGTTTGCTTTCTGATTCGCGGCCGTTCTTAGAACTACCGACACCTTTCTTATGTGCCATTTCTTATCTACGGTTTTAAGCGGTTACAATTTTTTTAATTAACACTTTGGAGAAGCACTGACGGTGACCGTTCTTGCGACGATAGCCTTTGCGGCGTTTCTTCTTGAAGACGATCACTTTCTCGCCCTTTACAAGGGGAGTGAGAACCTCGCATTCCACTTTTGCGCCTTCCACGGCAGGCACACCGACCTTAACGTCGCCGTCGGCATCAATGAGGAGAACTTTGTCGAAAGAAACGGCTTCGCCTTCTTTCACTTCCTCGCCGAGATAATGAACATACAGGTATTTGCCTTCCTCGGCTTTGAACTGCTGTCCTTTAATTTCTACGATAGCGTACATTTAAACTATTGAATTATAAATGAATCCGTTGGGCGGAGGCTCTTCTAAGCCTCACTTTTCGAGCCTTGGCGGAAAAATGCGATGCAAAATTAATAAAATTTATTATCATCAGCAAATTGAACGGTGTTAAATTTTGCAGTTATGGAATATTTTTGTAATTTTGCAGCGCTTTTCGAGAAAAGTGGCCGGTAAGGGCTGAGAGAGCCCCGGCAGCGGCTTTTCAAAGAAAAGTCCCAAACAATTATTAATTTTTTAAATTCTCTCAATCATGCATCTTTCAGCAGAAGAAAAGAAACACATTTTCGAGACTTACGGACAGGGTCCTACAGACACAGGCAGCCCCGAAAGCCAGATTGCGCTTTTCTCAATCCGTATCAAGCATCTTACCGAGCACCTCAAAGAGAATCACAAGGACTTCACAACCGCACGTGCCCTCAAGGCTCTCGTTGGTCAGCGTCGTAGCCTTCTTGATTACCTGATCCGCAAAGACATCAACCGTTATCGCGCGATCATCGCAAAGAAAGAGCTTGGAATCAGAAAATAATTCTGCAATTTCAGAAAAATTTAAAAGCAGAGGAGAAAATCCTTTGCTTTTTTTGTTATATTAACATAATTGACAATAATGGATAAAGCGCGGCGTATAATAGAGAAATTGCCTTCATGGCTTCTGACGGCAGTGACAGTGGCAGCCATCCTGTGGCTCACGCTTGTTCCCCGTCCGTTAGGCGATATGAAGCCGGAATTGTTTCCCGGCGCAGACAAAGTGGTTCATGCCATAATGTTCGGCGGTCTCGCGCTCATGATCCTCACCGACTGTTCGCGTTCACGCGGCTGGCACAGGCTTTCCGTATTGTCAGTTATAATGGCGGCGTCTATCTCCACACTCTTCGGTATTGTGATCGAACTGCTGCAAAGAGAGATGGATCTGGGACGTTCTTACGATTTTTACGACATGCTGGCAGATGCTGCCGGTGCGGTTGCAGCCGCATTGCTTTGGTACTTATTCACACGATTCCCACATGGAAGAAAACAAAAATCCTGAACAGACTCAGACGCAGGAATCACATACAGATCCGCAGGTCAGCTCCGGGAAGCCTCCGAAAAGGCATCTCGTCAGACCGACATGGCTGAGACGCACGCTTAAGACTCTGGCTTGCGTATTGGTGGTGATTATGTTGTTGCCCGTGCTTTTGTATATTCCGCCGGTGCAGACGGCTGTTAAGAACATAGCCTGCAAATTTGTATATAAATCCACGGGGATGAAGGTTGACATAGGGAGGTTCAGACTCAGTTTTCCTCTCGATGTGAGTCTTGACAGTGTTGTGGTTCTCGATCAGCACGCCGACACGATGGTCAGGGCTAAAAAAGTCATTGCCGATGTGAAGCTGCTGCCGCTTTTGCGTCTTGACGTGAGGATAAAACGGCTTATGCTCGAAGAAGGCTATTACCGCATGGTCTCGCCAGATTCCTCCATGATAATGCAGGTCTCTGCCGGTCTGCTCGATGTGGATGACAAAAGTTCGGCAAAAATGTCAAGCGGCGAGATAAGTCTGAACAAGGCATTGCTTCGCGACGGTGATCTCAAGCTATATATGAATGTATGGAAACAGAAGCCTGCGCCTAAGGATTCCTCTTCCTCTACTCCGTTTCTAATAAAAGCGAATGATCTCAGGCTTGAAAACTTTTCGTTTGCCATGTCTATGCTTCCGACAATCGACACCCTTTATCTCAAGGCGGCGGATATAAGCCTTAAGCGGGGAGTCGTTGATCTCGGCAAAAATAGTGTCCGCTGGTCACTTGCATCTGTAGCCGACGGTTCCGGCGCATATTACACTCCGACCCCCGAGTGGGTAGCCGCGCATCCGGCACCCGAATCAGAGCCCTCGTCCGGTCCGCCCATGCAGATCAAGGGTGATTCCATCTCTCTTGACGGTTTCAGTTTCATATATGCAATGAAAGGCGCTACACCGCAACCCGGCTTCGATGCGTCATACATAGATGTTTCGGAGATCGCACTCGGGATGAAGGATTTCTATAACGAGTCGTCGACTGTAAGACTGCCGATCACGCGTCTTCAGGCGAAGGAACGCAGCGGTCTGCAGATTGTAAGCGGCAAGGGGAGTGTTAATGTAGATTCCACCGGTCTGGCGCTTAGGAATCTTGATATAGCCACACTTTATTCCTACGTCAGAGGAGATGCCGATGTCCCTTTCGCACTTATGGAACTCAAACCGCAGGCTCCTGTCAACGTGAATGTGGATGCCCGTATCGGTATGCCCGACATAGATTCCTTTATGCCTGCGTTTAAAGAATACACATCGATGCTGCCTGGTCGCAATCCGCTTGATGTGGAACTGAAAGCCGAGGGCTCGCTCGAATCTGTGGAAATAAGCAATCTGGAGGCAAGTCTGCGCGATGTCCTGTCGCTGCATGCCTCCGGATATGCCGACAATCCTCTTGACATAAAGAAGATGGAGGCGGAACTGGAGTTTGACGGTCATCTTTCCGATCCGCGTCTTGTAGACAGATTTATGGGAGACTCCGGAATAAAAGTACCGGCTTTTCATCTGGCAGGAACAGCCATGGCGGACAGAGAGAATTATGGCGCCGACTTTACGCTGACAAGTACTGCGGGGAATGCCGCGGGCACAGGTCATGTAGGCATGAATTCCGAAAAATACAGCATAAACGTTGAAGTTGAAGGTCTTAACGTGGGTGAGTTCGTGCCATCGCTCGGAATCGGCAGTGTGACGGCGGAGGTGCAGGCGGAAGGCGCAGGCTTCAATCCTCTGAGCGGAAGCGCAGTCACGGATGCAAGAGTCCGGATCAATTCAATGGAATATAACAAGCGCGAATACAGAAACATACGTGCCGATGTGATTCTGCATCCTGACAATAACTTCGATATATATGCGGTCTCAGCCAACGATGGGTTGAATCTTGAACTCGAAGGCAACGGTTCAATACACCCTGATGATTATGTGTTCGACATCGCCGCCCGTATCCGGGATCTTGACCTTCGGAAACTGGGCATGTCACCCGAGATGAACAACGGAAAGGGAACTATATATATCAGCGGCACCGCCAGTCCTGACCGCTGGCTTTATTCCGCAGACATTAAACTCGTGGATTTCGACTGGAATCTGCCGAATCAGTATATACATTTGCCAGGGGGGCTCACGGCTCGTGTCGAAGCCACGGAAAACGCAACATCCGCCGATGTCGATTCCTATATGACATCGCTGGCTTTCCGGAGTCCTGAAGGACTGAAGATGCTTGTGGAAGCCATGACCAAGGCATCGGATGAGATAATGGCACAGGTCAAGACCCGTGATCTGCGCATGGATGCGCTCAGCGCGGCTCTTCCTCCCTTCACCCTGTCTTTCAATGCCTCGGGGCGCGGTCTTCTCAACCAGTTCATGGTTCCGGCGGGTATGAGTCTTGACACTGTCTACGGCTCGTTACAGAAAGATTCGCTCTTTCACGGAGACCTGAGGCTGAGACATCTGACTTCAGGCTCCATTGAGATAGATACCATCGGACTCTTGCTTTCCGAACGGCGCAGTCTGCTTGACTACAGGATACACATGGGCAACCGTCCCGGCACCATGGATGAGTTCGCGCAAGTGAACCTCAACGGTTATTTAGGCTCAAACCGTCTTGGTGCTTTTCTTACTCAGCGCAATCTTCAAGGGAAGACGGGTTATAGAATCGGTCTTACAGCAGCGTTGCAGGATTCCGTGGTCTCGGTCCACTTCACGCCGTTGAAGTCCACAATCGCATATCTGCCCTGGACTCTTAATGATGACAACTTCATCGACTACAATATCCACAATATGAAAGTCGAGGCGAATCTGCAGGCGAGCAGTGACGAAAGCAGCATTCTTCTTCAGACTCAGCCCGTGTCTTCAGGTCTTGACGAACTTCATATGAAACTCGAGAATATCAAGATCGAAGACTTCCTGAGCATGTCGTTGCTCGCTCCGCCGGTGACCGGCTCTGTCAATTCCGATCTTCATGTGCTCTATGACGGCTCAACGCTCTCAGGCAAGGGCACACTCGGCATCCGCAAGCTGACCTATGCGAAAAATGATCTCGGAGACTTCGACCTGAAACTTGATGCCGGGATGGCGCACGATGGCAGTACGGATGTTAACGCCGCCATGCTGATAAACGGCGAACCGGCAATTGCAGCATATGCCAATGTCCGCAAAGACTCGACAGCAGGAATGACCCCTGACAGTATAGGAGTGCGCCTGACGGAATTCCCGTTGAAACTCGCCAATCCTTTCCTTGACAACATGGCGACTCTTTCTGGAAACCTCAACGGAGAAATGAGGATGGACGGAACTTTCTCAAAACCGATATTTAACGGGAACATCTCATTTGCGGATGCTTCGGTCTATATCCCCATGGCAGGATGCAAGCTTAGTTTCGACACTGTCCCGGTGACAGTGCGGAGCAGTGTCATAGATTTCGACAAATTCGATATCTACGGGGCAAATGACAATCCCTTGACTATTGATGGCTCTGTAAACGCCCAATCGTTAGGCAACATACTTCTTGACCTCGGGATTACTGCCGGCAATTGCCAGCTCGTGAAGAGCGACAGCCGTTCGAAAGCAGACCTTTTCGGAAAACTGTTCATAAATCTCGACGGTACTGTCAAAGGTTCCACAAACCTTATGGATATAAAAGCCAAGCTGAATATTCTCGGCACATCCGATGTGACATATCGTCTTAACACAGTGCAATCGGGGCTATCGGGCGGTACGACCGATGACGTTGTCAAATTCGTGAATTTCAATGACACCACTCAGGTTGCCGGTGCGGATTCCGTAGCACCGACATCGACCATGCGAATCAGAGCCGGACTGACAATATCTCCCGGAACGCAGGCGACGGTGCTGCTTTCCACCAGTAGCCGGGACCGCGTGCAGCTGCAGCCCTCCGGTACTCTTAACTATTTCCAGAACTACATGGGTGACATGCGTCTCAACGGAGTCCTGACGCTGGGCAACGGTTTTGCCCGCTACAGCCTTCCGCTGGTGGGTGAGAAGACATTCACATTCAAGCCATCGAGCCATGTGACCTGGGCAGGAGACATAATGAATCCGAAACTTGACATAGTAGCCACAGACAATATCAAGACTAACGTGACGGAAGGGTCAGGCAGCAGGCTGGTCAATTTCCTCGTGACACTGATGGCGGGAGGAAATCTCAATGCTCCGAAAATCAGTTTTGACATGTCGACCGAGGATGACGCGAGCATCAAGAACGAACTGCAGTCGATGAGCGCAGACCAAAGGCAGACAACGGCAATGAATCTTGTCCTTACCGGTCATTATACGGGTTCAGGCACCAAGATGGGCACACCAGGTTTCAGCACAGGTATGCTGTACGGTTATCTGGCATCCACCATCAACAACTGGGCGGCGCAGAATATTCGCGGCGTAGATCTCTCTTTCGGTGTAGACCAGTACGACAGGACACAGGACGGTTCTAACAGCACGCAGATGAGCTACAGCTACCAGGTGTCGAAATCCCTTTTCAACAACAGGTTCAAGATCCAGGTCGGAGGAAATTATTCCACAGACGCTTCCGCCGACGAGAATCTCAGCCAGAACCTTATAAGCGACATTTCCGCCGAATACATACTCAAGCAGACGGAAACCGTGAATATGTCGGTAAAACTCTTCCGGCATACCGGATTCGAGAGTATTCTCGAAGGAGAGATCACCGAGACGGGAGCCGGATTCGTGATGAAACGCAAGCTTAACAATCTGCTTCATCTTTTCCGGATAAGGCACGGACGGAAAAAAGAGAATCCCGACACAACCGCCGTCGGCGACACAATCTTGCGTGAGGATAAGGATACGGCCGCAACCGGCAATGTAAAGATCAGAAAAGAGGATGATGATGAATAAGAAGAAAACATATATGAAAAATATAAAGCCGATGCATATTCCTGTTCTGACGGCTCTTGTACTGGTCTTCATCGTTTCGGGATGCTCCACCACATCGAAACTTGAGGATGGCGAGATACTGTATAACGGAATGAAACTTAATGTCTCTCCCGCCGCCGGAGACAAGGCTCCGGGGGAGATGGTGTCAGACATGCAGAAAGCCGTAAATGTGAGACCCAACAATCCCTGGCCGTTCATATCTCCCTATATCCGCAATCCTTTCCCCATAGGACTGTGGGCTTACAACCACATGAACGACTCAGCCAAGGGGTTAAAAGGATGGATATACAAAAAACTTGCCGAGCAGCCCGTCCTCGTGAGTGACGCCCGTCCGGAAGTGCGTGTCAAGATGCTTGAATCCATACTCGACAACAACGGCTATTTCGGTTCAAGAGTGTCTTATTCCCTGAAAAGCGGAAAGAATCCGAAAAAGGCGAAGGTTATATATGACGCAAAACTTCCTGAACCATATCTGATCGACAGTATACAGTACATAAACGACGGAACAAAACTCGGATTTCTCATAGACACGATCTCCAAGCGGAGCAAATATCTGGTCAAAGGTGAACGTTTCTGTGTGGATTCACTTGAGGTTGTGCGCACAAAGATCGCCAATACACTCCGAAATCTTGGATATTATTATTTCAGACCCGAATATATAGAGTATCTTGCCGACAGCCTTATAACACCGCATGCGGTGGCATTGCGCGTATCTCTTGCCGATAATGTTCCGGAGCTCGCACGCCGGCAATACAGGGTAGGGGATGTGTATACCTACGTGCTCAGACGAAGCACAAAGAATCCGGGCGTTCCCGACACCATCGAGACCGACAAGGGAAAGCTTATTGTGTATCGTCCTGCAAAGCTGCGAAAGAATGTGATACCCTCTTGCATAACATTCCGCAAAGGGCGCATCTTCTCGGTGTGGAACATGGACCGCACGCAGGAAAGACTCTCTCGTCTCGGCATGTTCAGCAATATCCAGATGCAGGCGGTGCCTGCAGACACGTCATCGGTCGATCCCCGTCTTGATTTGTACATAACATGCCAGTTCGACCGCCCGATGGAAGCCACGCTTGAAGCCAATGTGGCATATAAATCCAATTCTTATCTTGGTCCCGGTCTTGTGCTCGGAGTCACCAACAACAACACTTTCGGCGGAGGGGAGAAACTATCGGTGCAGTTCAATGCCAATTATGAATGGCAGACGGGACGCAACCGCGGAAGCATCTTCAACAGTTACGAATTCGGTGTCACCGGTTCTCTCGCCTTCCCGCGACTTCTGGCTCCACGGTTCATACGCCGCACCGACAGAGAGCTGAACTGGACCACAATCTCTCTTGGAATGGATATCATGAACCGTCCGCATTATTTCAAATTAGCTGATTTCCATGCCGGAATCAACTATGAATGGCATCCGTCGCGCAATGTCCTCAACCAGCTTACACTGTTCAAACTCACCTACAACAAGCTCATGCACACCACAGAGGCGTTTGACTCGGTAATGGCAGCGAATCCGGCTGTGGCACTGAGCTTCCAGAGCCAGTATATTCCTCAGATGAGCTACACTTACACGCTCGACAAGTTTCTCGAACGGGAAAAAATCAACGGAATCAATTTCACCGCCACCGTGACTGAGGCGGGCAACGTGTTTGACGGTATCTACAGTCTTTGCGGAGTGAAAGGGGAGAAGCATCTTTTCGGCACACCCTTCTCACAGTTTGTCAAAGGGCAGGCGCAGCTTGTGTATAGCCGGCGTCTTGTCAGAGGCACAGACCAATGGCTCGTATCGCGAGTCCTCATAGGCGCCGCGCATGCATACGGCAATTCAAAGGTAGTGCCTTATTCCGAGCAGTTTTATATAGGAGGGGCAAACTCTATAAGGGCTTTCACCGTGAGGTCGCTCGGACCGGGAAGCTACCGTCCTCCGACAGACATGCAGAACGGATATTTCGACCAGACAGGAACATTCAAACTGGAATTGAACACCGAATACCGGTTCCCGATAGTCAGTATCTTGCACGGTGCCGTGTTCCTGGATGCCGGCAATATCTGGCTTCTCGAGAATGATCCGGCACGCCCCGGAGGCAAACTGTGCGGCAAGACTTTTTTGCGGGATCTCGCGCTCGGCACCGGAGTCGGACTGCGAGTCGACATCGGGATGCTTGTGCTTCGCGGTGATCTCGGCTATGGTCTCCACGCCCCGTATTACAACGGCACGAACCATTATTTCAACATCGCCTTCAAGAAGGCATTCGCCTTCCATCTGGCAATCGGCTATCCTTTCTGACAGGGTGGCAGGGTTGCCTGAGATAGGTTTCGATAATGCGCGCAAAGGGGTATGGAACGTGTATCCGGACGTGTAACACGTGTAACAAGAATGAATCAAGTGAAATAAATTATGTTTTATAACATGAAGTAGGGGATTTTTTTGTAATTTTGCAGACTGAAACAAACAAAGGTATGCAGAATATAAGAAATATCGCGATAATCGCGCATGTCGACCATGGCAAAACGACACTTGTAGACAAGATGCTCCTTGCCGGTCATCTCTTCAGAGAGAACCAGAATGCCGGAGAGTTAATTCTCGACAATAACGATCTGGAGCGCGAGCGCGGCATAACAATCCTTTCTAAAAACGTATCAATCAATTATAAGGGCACGAAGATCAATATCATAGACACTCCCGGACACGCGGATTTCGGAGGTGAGGTGGAGCGTGTGCTCAATATGGCAGACGGCTGTCTGCTGCTTGTAGATGCATTCGAGGGACCGATGCCCCAGACTCGTTTCGTGCTGCAGAAAGCTATTCAGATGGGTCTGAAGCCGGTTGTTGTGGTAAACAAGGTTGACAAGCCGAACTGTCGTCCCGATGAAGTGAATGAAATGGTTTTCGACCTGATGTTCAATCTCGACGCTACGGAAGACCAGCTTGATTTTCCTACGATATACGGTTCGGCGAAGCAGAACTGGATGTCGGCGGACTGGCGTGAGCCTAAAGAGGACATCACCGCGGTGCTTGATGCGATAATCGACAATATCCCGGCTCCCACACAGCTTGAGGGCGATCCGCAGATGCTCATCACAAGTCTTGACTTCAGCAATTATGTGGGACGTATCGCAGTGGGACGCGTGCACAGAGGCACAATCCGCGAAGGGCAGGAACTCGGTCTCTGCAAGAAAGACGGCACAGTGACGCGCCAGCGGGTCAAAGAACTCCACACGTTCGAAGGCATGGGGCGCAAGAAGGTTCAGGAAGTGTCAAGCGGCGACATCTGCGCCATTGTAGGTCTTGACAACTTCGAGATCGGCGACACCCTCACTCTTTTTGACAATCCGGAACCGCTGCCGCGTATCGCAATCGACGAGCCTACTATGTCGATGACATTTGCAATCAATGACTCGCCGTTTTTCGGTAAAGACGGCAAATTCGTGACATCACGCCATATCAACGACCGTCTTGAGAAAGAGCTTGACAGAAACCTTGCGCTAAGAGTGGAGAAAAGCGTGAATGAAGACAAATGGACTGTGTTCGGACGCGGAGTGCTGCATCTTTCTATTCTGATAGAGACGATGCGCCGCGAGGGATATGAGCTGCAGGTCGGTCAGCCGCAGGTCATCATCCGGGAAATCGATGGCAAGAAATGCGAGCCGATCGAGGCATTGTCAATCAACGTTCCTGAAGAATATTCATCGAAGGTCGTGGATATGGTCACCCGCCGCAAGGGGGATATCATATCGATGGATACCCGCAACGACCGCATAGACATCGAATTCCATATACCCTCGCGCGGCATCATCGGCTTGCGCAACAATGTGCTTACCGCTACAGCCGGAGAAGCCATCATGGCTCACCGTTTCCTTGAGTATCAGCCGTGGAAGGGTGATATAGAGCGTCGCACAAACGGTTCTCTGATAGCGATGGAGGCGGGCACAGCCTACGCCTACGCCATCGACAAGCTTCAGGACCGCGGCCGTTTCTTCATTTTCCCGCAGGAAGATGTGTATGCCGGTCAGGTCGTGGGCGAGAACGCCAAAGAGAACGACATTGTAGTCAACGTCACGAAGTCGAAGAAACTTACAAACATGCGTGCGTCGGGTGCTGACGACAAGGCTCGCATCGTTCCTCCGGTTGTCTTCTCTCTTGAGGAGGCACTCGAATATATCAAGGAAGATGAGTATGTTGAGGTAACCCCCAACCATATCCGTCTGAGAAAGGTTATTCTTGATGAGAACGAGCGTAAGCGTGCAAGCCGCAGTTGAACCATAGGCAGATACGAGACGTTATAAAGACAGGAAAGGCGTTCGGCTCCGGTAGGCGCGAAGCCCCTTTGAGAGAACGTCTCGTTATAAATATAAATTA